>VOFB01001345.1_pt1 | contig 43741 bp, 55 predicted proteins | sample 5384141 | NCBI WGS metagenome assembly VOFB01 (sample SAMN12384721, study PRJNA508395) | human gut metagenome | isolation source: healthy gut A | host: Homo sapiens | reverse complement strand
AACGGATTTGATTATTTGCTTCACAGGGAATACAAACGAACTCAACCCCTTATGGAGGTCGCTAACGGACACCAAAAGCGTTGCAAACACTACTACTTTTGAAACTGGTGTGTAAAAAGCTCCGTTTTGTCTGCCATTTCCGTACTTTTCAATTTTGACGGAAATTTTGGATTTTGGAGGGACATCGGAGGGATGTAACCCCAAACGGAGTACAACAACACACGCAATAGATTCATAAATCACAAATGATATTATTGCGTATTCCTCTGCCATTGACAACACAATTTCAGAAGAAAGAGGTACTGCTATGAAAACACGCGCACATTATGAAAAACTGTTTTCTTCATATCCCGATGTTGTTACTCTGCCCGAATTTCAAACAATGCTGGGTGGTATCGGTGACAGTACAGCCCGAAAAATAATGCGGGCAAACAAGGTCAAACACTTTTACATAAGATGTACCTATCTTATACCCAAAGCCTGTGTGATAGATTATGTATTGAGCGAAGATTATGCCAAATACAGTAAAACACTCAAAGCGAGGGTTTAACCATTAAGCCATTTGCAGAAATGCAGGTGGCTTTTTTCATACCCGTACATAGCCGTCTGCTTCGCCGCTGGCGGCTAAATCTATGTAAAGGAGGAAACCCCAAAATGGCGAATTGCAAAGTGATCGCGGTGACGAACCAAAAGGGCGGCGTGGGTAAAACCACGACCACCGCTAACCTCGGCATCGGACTTGCCCAGCAAAACAAACGGGTACTGCTCATTGACGCAGATGCGCAAGGCTCTTTGACCCTCTCCCTCGGCTACCCGAAGCCGGATGAGCTGCCCGTTACGCTGGCGGACATCATGCAGAATGTGATCGATGATACCCCTTTCCGGACGGCTGCGGTATTCTGCATCACGGTGAGGGCGTTGACCTGCTCCCGGCGAACATTGAACTATCCGGTATGGAGATTCGACTGATCAACGCCATGAGCCGGGAAAGCGTGCTGCGGACATATATCAATGCGGTCAAATCCCATTACGACTATATCCTCATTGACTGTATGCCGTCGCTCGGTATGATACCGATCAACTCACTGGCCGCAGCGGACAGCGTGATCATCCCGTCCCAGCCGTCCTATCTCTCGGCGAAGGGACTTGACCTGCTGATGCAGTCTATCGCAAAGGTCAAGCGGCAGATCAACCCGAAGCTGAAAATCGACGGCATCCTGTTCACGATGGTGGACAGCCGCACCAACGAGGCCAAGGAGATCATGGCATCTCTGCGTGCCACTACGGCGAAAAGATCCGGGTATTCGGAACGGAGATTCCCTTTTCCGTCCGGGCCGCAGAAACCAGCGGCCGGGGCAAGAGCATCTTTTTCCCACGACAAGAACGGCAAGGTCGCCGCCGCATATCGATCGCTGACGAAGGAGGTGTTGGAGCTTGAGCGCAAAACCGAGAGATTTAGGGATGACGCCGCTCGATGACCTGTTCTCCACCGACGAGAGCCGTGCCGAAGCGCAGCTTGAAAAGGTCGTCACGCTGAACCCCGCCGACATCTCCGACTTTCCCAACCACCCGTTCAAGGTCAAGCAGGACGAGGCTATGGCGGAGATGGTAGACAGCGTAAAGCAGTACGGCGTGCTGGTGCCCGCCCTCGTCCGCCCCAAGGCGGATGGCGGCTATGAGATGGTCGCCGGCCATAGGCGAAAGTGTGCGGCGATGCTGGCGGGCATCACCGAAATGCCCTGCATCATCCGCAACCTCACCGATGACGAAGCGACGATCATCATGGTGGACAGCAATTTGCAGCGAGAAACGATCTTACCGTCCGAAAAGGCATTTGCTTACAAGATGAAGTTGGAGGCCATGAAGCGGCAGGGCCAGAGGTCGGATTTAACTTCGGCCCCACTGGAGCCGAAAGTTAAAGAGCCGTTCCAATGAGGAACTGGCTGCAAGCAGCCCGGACAGTCGTTCACAAATTCAGCGGTATATCCGCCTGACCGAGCTGATCCCGCCAGTGCTGGACATGGTGGACAGCAGCAAAATCGCTTTCCGTCCCGCCGTGGAGCTTTCCTATCCTCTCAAAGAACAGCAGCAGAGCCTATATGACACGATGGAGTGCGAAGACTGCACGCCATCATTGGCACAGGCTATCAAAATGAAGGAGTTCAGCAGGGACGGAAAGCTGACGGAGGAGGTCATCCTCTCCATCATGCAGGAGGAAAAGCCGAATCAGAAAGAGCAGTTCAAAATGCCGAAAGAGCGTATCAGCAAGTATTTTGCTCCGGGGACGCCCGCACAGAAAATTGAAGATACCATCGTCAAGGCACTGGAATTGTACCGCAGGCGGGAGCGCCAGCGGGATATGGAACGATAGTCACTACCAAGGGACAGCCATACCCATTTTTGATGGTGTACGGCTGTGTCGGCGTGTTCCCCCTCTCCCCACCTCACCCCCTCGAAACTACCTGTACTTCCCGAAAAAAGAGATATTACAGCGGCGGCAGTTCTCACAGCTTTGCAGTTTTCGGCGGCAATCCGTACAATGAAGGAGCCAAGGAGGTTTGCGCATATGAAAAACGAAGATCATCGCCGTCTTAGTGCTGCTGGCACTTTCTCTTTCGGGCTGTGCAAATACGGATCGCTTTGTGGTGTCTGCACCGCCTTTGCAGGAAACGGTCATGGCTGAGCCTGCACAAAGCACCGTGCCGCGGGAGCATAGGAACGGTTCCTGTTTCGGAAAGTACAGAGATTCCCACAGAGAATCACGGCCAAACCCGCAACGGAGAAAGCGCAGCCGGAGGTTACAACACCTGCGAAAGAGGAAACGCCGCCGACCGTCAGCATTCCCACGGAAACTACCCAGCCGAAAGCATCCGAACCCGAGCCGCAGGAAGAACCTGCGGAAACACGGCCACAGGAGCCTGAACCGCCCGCCGCAGAAGGACCCGCAGAGCCAGCGTTTGACATTCAAACTTGGATCGACTATGCCAAAGCCTACGCCGAAAGCGTGGGACTGCGGCTGGAAAGTTCAGCGGTGGATTGCTGGGATAATCCTATTGATGCCGACGCAGACCGCATCTATCTGGAACGGGATATTTGTTCCCGCCTGAACCGCTATGCGGCAGCCGAAACCATTACGGATGTCTGGGTGTGGTACGAAGCGGTCGGAGCAAACAGTTACCTGATCTATATCGGGTACGCATAATTTCACTACACTGAATGGAGCATCGCAGAAATGCGGTGCTTTTTTCATGTCAACAAGGAGGTAAACAAATGAAAGCATTCTATCGAAGGAGCATTTCGGGGTTGTTAGCCCTGCTGATCTGCTCCACTACTATTTGGAGCAGCGGCGTAACCACTGCCTTTGCAGCATCGTCCTCCGGGAAACCGCTAAGTCCTACTCTGTGGCATTTCCCAGAGATGGAGATGCCAATTTGGACACCAGCGGCACATGGGGGCACGACGAACTCCACTATATGAACGGCTGGACATCCGGTGAAAAGACTTGGATGACGACGCTGCACACCATCGGGGACTTTAACGGCCCGGCCTGTTACTGCATCGAGCCGGGGGTACCTCGCCTGCTGGAAAGAACCTACGCTCGCTACGGCGAAGATTACTGGAAGGACTATCCCTCCGAGTGCAACAGCACTATCGATGCTGACACGATCAAGACGCTGCTGGGGCGGATCATGCAGTACGGCTATCAGGGAAATCTATCCCTTGGCTGGCGTTCTCAGAATGATGCGGATGCCGACAAGATGGCGCACATGATGGCAACACAGGTGTTGGTATGGGAAACCGTTGTCGGAGGAACGGGACGCAAACTTTAACCATATTGACCCCGGCAGTGCTGATGCCGTGAAATCCGTCTATCGGACAAGCCACCCGCTGTACAGCCGCTTCTCTGCTTATTATGACAGCATGGAAGCCAGCGTGAAGAAGCACACCATCGTCCCCAGCTTCATGGCCCGAAGCACCGGCAAGGCACAAACGGTCGAACTGAACTGGGATGGAAGCCGTTATGCGGCTACGCTGACCGATACCAACGGTGTGCTGAGTGATTACACCTTTTCCTCCGAGCAGGCAGGGATCACCTTTGCAACCAGCGGCAATACGCTGACCATCACTGCCGAAGCAGCCCCGGCGGAAACGGTGACGATCTCCGCCACCAAAAACAATACCCGTAAGGGTGTCGTGGTATGGAGCGATGGGCATTACGGCCCTGACGGCACAATGCAGGATGTGGTCACTTACAGTGCCACGATCAGCGATCCCGTCAAAGCCTATCTTAACCTGAAAGTGTCTTACGGCGGCGCCAAGATCATCAAGACAAGCGAGGACGGCAAGGTAGAGGGCATTTCTTTACGATCACCGGCAATGGAGTGAACAAGACTGTCACGACGGGTGCAGGCGGTGTCATTCAGATCGACAACCTCGCTCCCGGTGTTTACACCGTTACCGAGCAGAGCTACGACAAATACGAGCCGCAGGAGGTGCGCCGTGTCACCGTTGTCAGCGGTCAGGTGGCAACGGTCAATTTCAATAATACCTTGAAGCGAGGAACGCTCATCGTGACCAAGACCTCCGAGGACGGCTGAACGAGGGCGTGAAATTCCACCTCTACGGCACTTCGCTTTCGGGGCTTGCGGTAGATGAATACGCCGTGACCGAAAACACGGCAAAGCCGTGTTTTCCGATGTGCTGATCGGCACGGGCTACACGCTGGAGGAAGTCGATACGGCGATCCGCTATGTCGTCCCCGCACATCAGACGGCGGCGGTGGAATGGAATGCCGTCACGAACAATAGCTTTACGAACATTCTGAAAAAGTGGAATGTCACTGTCACCAAGAGCGACGCCGAAATGGGTCTGCCGCAGGGTGATGCCACTCCTTGCCGGTGCTGTCTACGGCATCTATAAGGGCGACCAGCTTGTAGACGCCTACACCACCGATGCCAACGGACAGTTCACTACAAAATACTATGTCTGCGGCGACGACTGGACCATCCGTGAGATCACGCCCTCTGAGGGCTATCTGCTGGACAGCGGTGTTTATCCCATTGGCGCAGAGGCGAAGGACTACACCGTGGAATACAACACCACGGCAAACGATGTGACCGAACAGATCATCAAGGGCAGAATCGCCATCATCAAGCACACCGATGACGGCGAAACCCAGCTTGAAACGCCGGAGGCCGGAGCGGAGTTTGCGGTCTTTTCTGAAAGCCGCAGGCTCTTATGACAGTGCCAAGACATCCGAGCGTGACTACCTGTTCTGCGACGAAAACGGCTATGCGGCCACAAAAGGCCTGCCTTACGGCATCTACACGGTGCATCAGACCAAGGGCTGGGACGGGCGTAAGCTGCTTCCCGATTTCGATGTGTATATCTCAAAGAACGGTCAGACCTACCGCTACCTTGCCAACAACCGCAATTTTGAGGGTTATATCAAAATCGTCAAGGTGGACGCGGAAACGGGCAGGTCATTCCGCTGGCAGGCGCAGGTTTCCGGCTTTACCGCCCGGACGGGTCGCTCATTACGCAGACCTTCACCTATCCCGAAGTGACCTCAATCGACACATTCTACACGAACAGCGAGGGCTATCTCATTACGCCCGAAAAGCTGGAATACGGCACGGGATATTCGCTGGTCGAGGTTTCCGCTCCCTACGGCTACACGCTGAACAGTGAGCCCGTCTATTTCGATGTGACCGCCGACAATGCCACGGAGGAAAATGCCGTTACGGTGGTCGAGATCATGAAACCAAACACGGCGCAAAAGGGCGTGATCCGGATCAGCAAGAGCGGCGAGGCATTTTCTTCCGTCACCGAGGCGGACAGCATCTACCAGCCGGTGTTTGCGGTCAAGGGCTCGCGGGGGCGGTCTATGAGATCACCGCTGCCGAGGACATCATCACGCCGGACGGTACGCTCCGCTATGTGGCCGGAGAGGTTGTCGATACCGTAACGGCCGATGAAACGGGGCTTGCCGAAAGCAAGCCACTGTATCTCGGCAAATTCGAGGTCAGGGAGATCGCCGCACCTACCGGCTATGTGCTGAACACCGAAGTCCACACGGCAGAGCTTGTCTATGCCGGGCAGGAGGTCGAGATCACCGAAACCGCCGCCGACTTCTGCAACAAGCGGCAGAAAGCCGCCGTTTCTCTGGATAAGGTCTTGGAGCAGGACGAACGCTTCGGCATCGGCATGGGCGGCGAGCTTTCCGCCGTGACCTTTGGACTGTTTGCCGCCGAGAAGCTGACTGCTGCTGACGGCAGCATCATTCCCACTGACGGTTTGCTTGAAATCGTGTTGGTGGACAAAAACGGTCACGCTGTCTGCAAAACCGATCTGCCGTTTGGCAGCTACTATCTCAAAGAACTTTCCACGGACGGACACTATATCCTCTCCGACGAAGAGTACCCCATCGTATTTGAATACGCCGGGCAGAACACGGCGCTGGTGGAAATCAAGGCAAACGGCGGCGCACCCATCGAAAACAAGCTGCTCTACGGTGTGATCCACGGACTGAAAAAGGACGAGGACGGCAGCGGCCTTGCCGGTGCGCTGATCGGACTGTTTCGTGCGGACTGCACCGAGTTTACGACTGAAAACGCCATCTTGACTTCCACCTCTGCCGAGGACGGCAGTTTTTCTTTTGTCCGTGTGCCTTACGGCAACTGGATCGTGCGGGAGATCGAAGCTCCGACCGGTTTCGTGCTGTCGGATGAAACCTCCGCTGTGACTGTCGATGCAGACGGTGCGGTGATCGAGGTGGAGATCGAAAATACCCGTATCCGTGGTACGGTACAGCTCACCAAGATCGACCGGGACTATCCCGACAGCAAGCTGACGGGTGCGGAGTTCACCATTTACCGTGATAGCAACGGCAACAAGGAGCTTGACGCCGACGATGCACTGCTCGGAACACTGACGAAACCGGCACAGGCGTTTATGAAATGGCCGACCTGATTTACGGAGGCTATTTTGTAAAAGAAACGAAAGCGCCGGAGGGCTTCTATTTGGACGACAACGCTTATTATTTTGAAATTATCGAGCACGGCAAGACCATCACCGTCGAAAATGAAGGCGGGCAAGGGCTTTGTCAATGCGCCGCAGGTCGGCTCTCTGAAAATCATCAAGACATCTTCTGACGGAAAGATTGAGGGCTTTTCGTTCCGTGTGACCGGGCCTAATGGGTATTCCGAAGTCTTTACTACCGACAAAAACGGCGAGATTCTCATCGAAAACCTCCGCATTGGTGAGTATGTGGTGTCCGAGGTATCGGACGGAGCATCTTCCGCCTATGTGCTGCCCGACGACAAGACGGCATCTGTATTTGAAGGTGCGGTGACGAAGGTGGAGATGCACAATGAGCTTCGTGACACACCGAAAACCGGGGACGACAGCAACCCCGCCCGCTGGTTTGCCCTGCTTGGTGCTTCCACTGCGGGCGCTGCCGTGCTGGGCATGGTCGGATTCAGAAAACGCAGAAAGGAGGACGCTGAGTAATGGAGCTGAAAACGATCGTTGCAATTGGGCTGGTCGTGTTCATTGTGGGCGCTTTGATTTTCCTGAAAATCAAAGGTAAGAAGAAGTAAGCCTTGGGGCGGCGAAATTCGCTGCCCTTTTACATATCCCGAAAAACGAAAAGGAGGCAAAATTATGGTTCATTTCTTTGATTCAGACATAGCACAAAAATACGGGGTCAATGCGGCGGTGCTGGCGTGTTTCCTTTGGGATTGTATCGAGGAGCAAAGCACGCAGTCGCCCCGGCTTCACGAGGGCAAGGTCTGGGTTCGCTGTTCGGTGCAGATGATGACAGGGTTCTTCCGTTCCTATCCTATGATGAGATCCGCTACGCCCTGAAACGGCTGGTCAAGGGGCGGGTGCTCACCAAAAGGGACGTTTTAACGAGATCCGCTTTGACCGCACGAATTGGTACGCTTTTACCGAGTTCGGACAATTCCTGATGACGGAAAGCGAGGGACGGACGCAATGAAGGACGGCAGACACATCATTTGGAGCAATGACATTGACTACGACGACTGGCGGGAGGACTTGGAGGAGCAGTACCCCGACCTCTCCGAAACCGAGCGTATGGAGCTGATGTATGAACTGAACGGCGACTACTTGCGATGAGCGCTCCAATCTGGATATTCAGCTATCCCGTCCAATTCTCGTTGTCGGTGATCTGGGGCTTTGGAACGGCCGTCGCATGGGGTATAAGGAGATTCCGAGCGGCAATATCCGGGACTGCCTTTACAGCGAACGGGACATGGATCACAGCACTTGGTATGTGGATAAAAACGGCGACTTCCGCTGCGACGCCATTCATCACGACGGCACGAACCATTATCTTTACCGCGCCTACAAGGACGGTGTGAGCGACACACAGATCGAGAATCTGAAAGAAAAAATCTACTGGGGCACCGCCACCCGTGCGGACATTACAAGGGTGACCCGCAGGCTGGGCGACGAGATCGCCCATGTTTACGGCTTTCCCATCCCCCGCAGGCAGGCACCGGTGCAGGAGCGATAACGGAGGCAGCTATGATGAATGTACCAGATACAAGAGACTGCGCCTTTGAAGCCTTTATTACCAACCTCGGCAAATACAACGAGGGCACCCGTGAGCACGACAGCTTAAAAATCTCCAACGGCAAATGGTGCTGGTTTTCCCGTGGGATCGGCGGCTATTCTGCGCTGGACTATCTCATCAAGGTCAAAGAGCTGCCCTTTACGCAGGCGGTCGAAACCATCATGGGGAATCTGTCAGCGGCACCGCCCGCCTTTACCCAAGCTCCAAAGGCACCGAAAGAAAAGGTACTGCTTTTGCCGCAGGCCAACCGTAGCGCCACCCACGCCGTCGAATACCTGCACCGCAGAGGAATCGACTACGAACTGATCGACTTCTGCATCCAAACCGGCCGCCTTTATGAAAGCTATCCCTATCACAATGTGGTGTTCGTCGGCATAGATGCGGACGGCAAGCCGCGCTACGCCAATCAGCGAGGGATTGGCTCGGACTTCATCGGGGACGCCAACGGCAGCGACAAGCATTATTCCTTTGGGATTCCTGCGGAGGCCGCAAACGATACGCTCCATATTTTTGAGTCAGCGGTGGATCTGCTGTCCTATGGGACACTGCAAAAGCTGGACGGCAAGGACTGGCGCGGCGAAAACTGCTTTCCCTCGCCGGTGTCTACAAGCCAAGGGCGAAAATCGAGGAAAGCAGCCTGCCCGCCGCGTTGGTGCGGTATCTTTCCGAGCATCCTCATATCAGCCGTGTGGTGCTGCGGCTCGACAACGATGCCACGGAACGGGTCGCCGCAGAAACTATCAAGACCCTGCTGCCGGGAAAGTATGCGGTCACAGTAGACATCCAGCCGCCCCCGACAGGGCAAGGACTACAACGACTGCCTGTGCCTGCGGCTGGGCTTGCCCATCACCAAGCGTGGAGAAAGGAGCAAAGAACGGTGAGTGACTTTATGAGTCTGGGACGGCGCATCCGGCATTATCGTATGCTGCGGGGCATGACGCAAAAGGCGCTGGGCATCGCCGCAGGCTTTCCACCCGAAACCGCTGACATCCGCATCGCACAGTATGAATCCGGCGCAAGAATACCGAAATACGCTCTGCTCTGTACGCTGGCGGAGGCGTTGTGTGTTCCGCCCTCGGCGCTGGATATTCCCCGCATCAAGAGCCATGAGGTGCTGAACCAAGCTACTGCTACGCGCTGGAGGACGAGTATGGGCTGACGGTCACGATTATGATTACGAAAGCAACGAAAGGAAAATTTGCAATGGAAAATGAAAAGATGATCAAGGTGGTACTGCTGGAACCGGGCAAACTCGCCCGTGCGGTCGAGATCGATGCGTCCCTTGTAGGGATGCAGAAAGTGGTGGACGGTCTGATCGAACCGTTCTATCCCTTTGAGGAGCAAGTCTGCATCGTCTGCAATGAGGAAAGCAAGATCAACGGGATGCGCCCGAACCGCAGCGTGAAGAACGACGACGGCGTGATGGTGGACTTCATCTTCGGTCCCGCCTTTATCTGCGACTGCCGAGGTGAAAATCTGGACAGCCTTTCCGACGAGCAGATCAACCGCTACGGCAAGATGTTTCGCTATCCTGAACACCTTGCAAGGGTAAACGGCACACTGCTCGGCATCCCGTACCGCCCGCAACCGGAACGGGAGCGGTGATATTATTTCGGTCGGTGGCAAAATGTTCGGCCTATGGGACGAACGCTATGCACTGTACCAGCAAGCATCGCCGTTGTGATACCACAACGGCACTTGTCAGGGAAGCCCCTGAAACCCTTTCGTCCCCGCCTGACTGGCGGAGGATATTTTTATACCCGAAAGGAGGTCACAGCCGGTGAATGAACCCATGACCTTTTTGGACTTTTTCAGCGGTGTCGGCGGTTTCCGCAAGGGCTTTGAGCTTTGCGGTATGGTCTGCAAAGGCCACTGCGAGATCGACAAATTCGCAGACCGCAGCTACCGCGCGATCCACGATGTAAAGGAGGATGAATGGTATGGCGAGGACATCACCAAAACCGAGCCCGCCGACCTGCCGAGAGTCAACCTCTGGGCAGGCGGATTCCCGTGTCAGGACATTTCTGTATCTGGCCGGCAACGAGGGCTTGCAGGCAAGCGAAGCTCTCTCTTTTTTGAAATCGTTAGACTCCTCAAAGGCACACCTGCCGAAGATCGACCCGAATGGCTTGCCCTTGAAAATGTTAAAAATCTGCTCTCCGTTAATCGCGGATGGGACTTTGCGACCGTTCTCTATTCGTTGGCCGAAATCGGCTATCATATCGAATACGGACTGCTTAATTCACGCTTCCACGGCGTTCCGCAAAACCGGGAACGCATCTACCTTGTCGCTTATCGACATTTTAGAGCCGAGGGTGTACGAAAAGTATTTCCTGTCACCGCAGGCGACGGCAAAGCTCTTATACAGTTGATCGGCGGCACGCAGGGCAAGCGGGTCTATGACCCCGCAGGCGTAAGCTGTACGCTGATGAGCGAGGGCGGCGGCTTTGGCGGGCGCACGGGCATGTACTTCATCGACCTGTGCAAGGGTGAACCGAGGCTGACCGAGCATGCCCGCTGTATCAAGGCAAGGTACGACAGCGGTATCACCAACCACAGCGGTGACAAAAGCGGCGTTCTTTGCATGAGCGGCGAGTGCCCGGACCGCACCGAAGAAACGGCGCTCATCCAACTAAAGCGGGGTACGCCGAAAATCTTGGAACAGGAGCACACCAAATGCCTGATCGCAGGCTATGACAAAATCGGGATCAGCAACCGGGGCGAAAGCTCCGGTATTTTTATGGCTGCCGTGCCGTCCTCACTCCCGACCGTGAAAATAAGAGGCAGAACGGCCGTCGTTTTAAGGAGTGCGGCGAACCTGCCTTTTGTCTGAATACGCAGGACAAACACGGCGTTTATCTTTGCGCCTGCGATTCCTGCGAACACGCTATGCCCGTAAAGCGGGCAAAGCGAGGCAGATCAGAGCAAACCCGAAAACGGCTCTGCGCTTCCGCTTGGCTGCGGGCGCATCCGTAAGCTGACGCCTCGTGAGTGCTGGCGGCTGCAAGGCTTTTCGGACGATATGTTTGACCGGGCTGCCGCCGTCAATTCCGACGCCCAGCTATATAAGCAGGCAGGCAACGGCGTGACAATCCCCGTTGTGTACGCTGTCGGTAAACGGATCGTCGAAATTCAAAATGAATTAGATAAGGAGAGCCTATGAGAAAGCGCAATGTTCACATTCAATTCTGGCTGGACAAAAAGGAAGCTGAGGCGTTTCAGAAGAAGGTCAAGAAAGCGGCGGTTTTCCCGTGAAGCGTATTTCGCCACTTGGTCAATGGTCTTGTGCCGCAGGACGCACCGCCGCCCGACTATTACGCCATGATGCGGGAGCTCCACGGGATCGGCAAGAATCTCAATCAGATCGCCGCAAAAGCTCATACCCTGAACGCACTGGATGTGCAGCGGTACGACGAGAACTGCCGCAAGCTGGATGAAGCTGTCAAAACGATCACCGCAGCGGTCATTCTGCCCCGTCCGATGAAGTGATGCGCCTATGGCAACAACTTCGATATGGCGTGTAAAAGGCTGGCTCGGCAAGGTGGTGATCTATGCGGAGAATCCCGAAAAGACGGCGAACCCGAAATTCTATGCCGACCGGGAGCTGACCGAACAGGACGGGCAGCAGCTTACCGATGTGATCCGCTATGCCATCAATTCGAAAAAACGCAGGAAAAGGGCAGCGAGGACGGCACACCACTCCACCGCTTCGTGTCGGGTATCAACTGTTCTCCCGCCACTGCCCGTGATGAAATGCTGGCGGTAAAAAAGCGGTTCGGCAAGAAGGACGGCACGGTGGCCTATCACGGTTATCAGTCATTTGCTCCCGGCGAGGCCACGCCAGAACTGGCGCATGAGATCGGCGTAAAGCTGGCGACCCGGCTATGGGGCGACCGCTATCAGGCGATTGTCGCCACCCATCTTGACAAAGAAAATCATCTGCACAATCACTTTGTCGTCAACACGGTTTCCTTTGCTGACGGCATCAAGTACCACCGCACCAAGAAGGACTACCACGAGATGCAGACGGTTTCCGATGAGCTTTGCCGGGAATACGGACTGTCGGTGATCGAGCATCCGCAGCAAGGTCAAGGCAAGCAATACGGCGAATGGCGTGCCGAGCAGGAACAGCGCCCCACTTGGCGTGGGCTGATCCGCACCGACATTGACGAGGCGATACGGCAGGCTATGACCGAACGGCAGTTTTTTGACGCTTTGCGGAAAAAGGGCTATGCAGTCAAGGTCGGCAAGGATATTTCGATCAGACCGCCGGGCAAGAAACGGTTTGTGCGTCTGATGCGCAATTTCGGTGAGGACTACTCTCTCGATAACATCCGTAGACGCATTTTATCCCAGAGCCGCCCCGAACGGAAAAAGCCTGAGCAAAAGCCGGAGATCCTGCGTGTCAGACTGATTGGCAGCTTGAAAACCGCCCGAAAACTGACCGGCTTTCGGGCGCTGTATGTTCACTACTGCTATCTGCTGGGTATCTTCCCGAAGAACCGCCCGCGGCAAAGCAGAAAACGGATGCACTTTCTCTTGCGGGAGGATCTGTTAAAGCTGGACGCTATCACCGCTGAAACAGGCTGCTCGTAGGGCATCGAATCGATACCGCTGAGCAGCTTTTTTGCATATCGTGACGAGGCGAACGGAAAAATCACCGCTCTGACCGAGAGCGCAAGCAGCTTCTATAAATCACAGCGGACGGCGGCGGTGAAGTCTGATCCCGAAAAAGCGGTGGAAGTCAAGGCGCAGATCACCGCACTTTCCAAAGAGCTTGCCGCACTGCGGAAGGAGGCTATTTTATGTGACAGTATTGCCGAGCGCTCTGGCGTGATCAAGGAGAAAATCAAAGCCGCCCGTGAGGACGAGCAACCTGAAAGAAAGGCGAAATGTGACCGCACCGAGCAGCAGAAAACCGTCAGGTGATCGGCGGTCACACAAAATTTGCAGGCAAATTTCCTAAGTGCAAAGGAGATGATAAAGTATGTACAATTCCGGTGACGCAGCGGAGCAGGTTGTACGGATCAGCTTGGAGGGTACGGAAGTTGCCCTAAAGCTGACCGGTTCGGCGGCAAAGAATATCGCTGCCATGCTCTATGCTGTCTGGAAAAACCGAGATAAGAACAAAACCAAAGGCCACCAGCGGCTCTCCGCCATGCTCAAAAGCGGCAAGGAACTGAAAGTGTTCACCGTCAGCGAGGAGCATCTGAAACAGTTTGCGTTGGAAGCCAAGCGGTACGGCGTTGTCTACTGCGCCCTGCGTGGCAAAGAGCGTTCCGCTGACGGTATGGTAGACATTATGGTGCGCGCCGAGGATGCGTCCAAGATTAACCGCATTGTGGAGCGCTTCAAGCTGGCGACAGTCGATACTGTTTCCATCAAGCGGGACATCGAACAGGCCAAGGTGGACAAAACCGCCCCGTCTGCGCCTGAGCAGGAGAAACCCGACAAGGCGGCGGACGACCGCCTGCTGGATGACCTGCTGGGCGCACCCGTTCAAAAGGAGGAACAAGCATCCCCAAACCCTGCAGCGGCAAAGACGGAGAAATCCCGTCCGTCCGCGCCTACCTCCGAGAAGCAAAACAGAACCGCCGAGGGTACTGCTAAATCCCCCGAAGAACGCCCCTCTGTCCGTGAGGAACTGCGGGAAATCCGGGAGAGCAGGCAGAAAGAGGCGGCAAAGTCGAGCATTTCCGAACCCACCCCGTCGAAAGAGCCGAAAAAGCATCCGACCACTACCCACAAGCAGCCGTCCCGAAAAGAAAACGAAGAAAGCAAAGGAGCGATGACCCATGAGCAATTTTGATGATATTTTTGAACCCACCCCGCAAGCCGAAGATTTTGACAAGGAGGCGTGGGCGGCAAAGAAAAAGGCGGAGCGTGACGAGCTTTACGCTTTGGCCGATGCCACCGCCGAGGCGGTCTGTGCAGACGGCGGCAAGTTCCGTGAGTATCTGGATGTGCAGGCGGCTTTCCGCAACTACTCTGCCACCAACGCCCTGCTGATCCTTGCCACGAAGCCGGACGCCCGCAGGCTTGGCGATAAAGATTTCTGGCGGGATCAGGGCGTGTATATCAAGCGGCAGGAGTTCGGCCGCCCAATTAAGATCGTCGAGTCCAACGGTGAGTACACCCGTGATGACGGCAGCATCGGCGTGTCCTACAACATCAAGCGTGTCTATGACATCTCGCAGACCACCGCCCGAACGAGAGCGCCGCAGGCGGCTTCCCATGATGCACGGGCGCTGCTGAACGCCCTGATCTACAAGCGCCCTGCGCCAGTGCAGTCCGTGGACGAGCTGCCGAACGGCATGGATGCCGTGTACGACCGTGAGCAAAACGCCGTTTTTGTCCGCCGGGGTCTGTCGGCAATCGATCTGTTCTGCGGTCTGTCCAAGGCGTTGGCGCAGGCGGAACTTGCCCGGACCGGCGAGGAATACACCGAAGAAAACGCCGGTTTCAAGGCGCAGTGCGTTTCCTATATTCTCGGCAAAGAGTTCGGTGTGGATGTGAGCGGCTATGCCTTTGAAGCACCTGCCGACTTCCTGCACACCGATGACCCGCAGACGATCCGTGCCGAGCTGACCGACATCCGGGACACCGCCTATGACATTTCCGCAAGGATGATGCGGTCGCTGGAACAGAACAAAGCGCCCCGCCAGAGTGAACAGGAGCGATGACGATGGGAAAACAGGAAAAGCGGGTGTTGACCCTTGACCGCTATGAGCACGGCGTTGTGGTTAATGCCCTCAATGAAATGCGGAACGATCTGCTGGAGGAAGAACGCCCCACCGACATTGTTGACGAAGTTCTTTTGAAGGTAATCGACGCCCCCGCAAAGAAAGTACGGTGCCGAAACGATGAAGAAAGAGAATAACCCGCTTATCCGCTGCCTGTTCGGTATTCTCCCCGTGGTGTGGCTGGGGCTGCTGATCGCCCCTGCCGCCCACGGCGGCCTGCCGGAGATCGTTGCACGGTTTCCGGCAGTAATGAACGCCCCGTTTCATATTGAGCTTTGCGGGGACAGTCTGAAAACTGTCTTCGTTCTGCTCAGCGCCTACGGGCTTACGGTGGGTGTCATTCTATCGTCATCGTCCCGCCGCAATTACCGCCGTGGCGAGGAACACGGTTCAGCCAAGTGGGGCTCGGCTCGAACCGTCAATCGAAAATACCGGGCGGCTGCGCCGGAGGACAACAAGATCTTCACGCAGAATGTCCGGATGGGTCTGGACGGGCGGAAGCACCGCCGCAACCTCAACACGGTCGTTGTCGGCGGCAGCGGCGCAGGCAAGACGAGATTTTACGCCAAACCGAATCTGTGTCAGGCCAACACGAGCTTTACCGTGCTCGACCCGAAAGGCGAGCTGCTGCGCAGTACGGGGCATCTGCTGCGACAAAAGGGCTATGAGGTGCGGGTGCTGGATCTTCTGAATATGGAGAAAAGCCACTGCTACAATCCGTTTGTCTACCTGCGGGACGACAACGATGTGCAGCGGCTTGTGACCAACCTGTTCAAAAGCACCACGCCGAAAGGCAGCCAGTCCAACGATCCCTTTTGGGACACGGCCGCATCTATGCTCCTGCTGGCTCTCATTTTCTATCTGAAATACGAAGCGCCGCCCGACGAGCAAAACTTTCCGACGGTCATGGAAATGCTGCGCGCGGCGGATGTGCGGGAGGACTGCGACGAATACACCTCGCCGCTGGACGAGCTGTTTGAGCGGCTGGAGATGCGAGAGTCCCGACCACATCGCTGTGAAGTATTACAAGGACTACCACTCCGGCAGTGCAAAAACGCTGAAATCCATTCAGATCACTCTGGCGGCAAGGCTCGAGAAATTCAACCTGTCCTCGCTGGCAGCGCTGACCGCTACGGACGAGCTGGATCTGCCGTCCCTCGGAGAAAAGAAGGTGGCGCTTTTTGCCCTGATCCCCGACAATGACACCAGCTTTAACTTTTTGGTCAGCATCCTGTACACCCAGCTTTTTCAGCAGCTATTCTATCTGGCCGACCACAAATACGGCGGCAGTCTGCCCGTTCCCGTTCACTTCTTGATGGACGAATTCAGCAATGTCAGCTTACCGGAGGACTTCTCCAAGATCCTTGCAGTCATGCGTTCCCGCAATGTGTATGTGTCGATCATTCTGCAAAATGTAGCGGCACTCAAAGCACTGTTTGAAAAGGAGTGGGAGTCGATACTCGGCAACTGCGACGAGTTTCTTTACCTCGGCGGCAATGAAACTTCGACTCACAAGCTGATCTCGGAATCCTATCTCGGCAAATCCACCATCGACACCAACACCTACGGCAAATCATCCGGGCGCAACGGCAATTACAGCACGAATTATCAGATCAGCGGCAGAGAGCTTCTGACGCCGGACGAGGTGCGTATGCTGGACAACCGTTACGCCCTTTTGTTTATCCGTGGTGAGCGGCCGGTGATGGATGAGAAATACGACATTCTGAAACACCCGAACATTGCGCTGACCGAGGACGGCGGTGCAGCCCCCTATCAACACGGTGGGACGGAAAATGCCGTTGCAACGCTCTCGTTTGCAGGCGCTGCCGCCGAAACCATATCTGCACCAAACGAACCCATACCCGATTATGAGCTTCTTTCCGACGAGGACATAGAAGCTCTTTTTTAATTCTATTCTCAAGGAGGATAAACCCATGAAGAACACCAAAAAGACCGCAAACAAGCTGCCTGTGCCCGGCAAGGTCAGAAAGGGCTTTCGTTTCTACTGCGCCGCTGTGCTGTCGGTTGCCCTTGTGCTCGGCTGCTCCGTCACGGCCTTTGCCGCCAATGACCCGATCGCCGTTGTGAACAACCTGAGCGATTTCATTTTCGGTCTGATCCGTGCGGTCGGTCTGATCCTGCTCGGCTGGGGCATCGTGCAGGTGGGACTTTCGTTCCAGTCCCACGATCCCAGCCAGCGCAGCAACGGCTTTCTCACGCTTGCGGGCGGCATTGTCATCACCTTTGCCAAAGAGATTCTGAACCTGATCACGGGCTGAAAGGAGGCCGAAGATGGAAAAGTGTGAGTGCTATATCCACTCTCTGAAACAGGGAGAAACCCATGTGCTCGGTGAGGCGACGATCCTCAAACGCCTTGGGGACAACGACTACCTTGCCGAATACAACGGCGTGAAATGCCACGCCATATTCAATCCATTTGCCGGGCGCTACTTTGTAGACGATGTGTACGGCGTGATCCGCAGCACGCCCGACCGGGACAGCAGATAAATGATACGGTGTACGGGGCAGGTCACTTCGGCCTGCCCCTATTTGCCGGAAAGGAGGAAGCTGTGAAGAAATACAGCATTATTTACGCAGACCCGCCTTGGCGGTACAAGGTCTATTCTAAAAAGGGAATTGGGCGCTCCGCCGAATCCCACTACCCGACAATGGAGCTGGAAGATATACGGGCGCTGCCGGTCGGTACGCTTGCCGCCGATGATTGCGTATTGTTTCTATGGACAACGATCCCTCTGCTGCACGACTGCTTTTCGGTCATGCGTGCATGGGGCTTTTCGTATAAGACGGTGGCTTTCGTATGGATCAAGCAGAACCGCAAGTCCGACAGCCTGTTTTGGGGTATGGGACACTGGACGAGAGCCAATGCGGAGTTCTGTATGCTTGCCACCAAAGGCCACCCGAAACGCCGCTCGGCCGGGGTTCATCAAGTCATCCTCTCCCACATCGAGGAACACAGCAAGAAAGCCGGAAGAAGCAAGACGGCGCATTGTTGAGCTGATGGGCGATCTGCCCCGCATTGAGCTGTTCGCCCGTCAGAAAGCGGACGGCTGGGATGTTTGGGGCAACGAGGTCGCCTGTGATATTGCGCTGACGGGAGGTGAGATCAATGTCGGATAACTGGGTCGTGCAGAATTTGGAAAATGCGCTTGAAACATGGAACGAAAAGCTGGCGGAGATCTGGCAGCTCATTACGCAGTCGCCGGAACAGTTCAAGGGCGGCACGATCTGGAATGTGATCGTCGGCATCCACGGTGCGGTGCAGGCTATCGGGCTTGCGCTGCTTGTTCTGTTCTTTGTGGTGGGCGTGATGAAAACCTGCGGCTCCTTTGCGGAGCTGAAACGACCGGAGCACGCCCTGAAAGTGTTCATCCGTTTTGCCCTCGCCAAAGCCGCCGTCACATACGGCTTGGAGCTGATGATCGCCCTGTTCAACATCGTGCAGGGGCTGATCTCTACCATCATGAACGCCGCAGGCTTCGGCGCGGCGCAGGAAACCGTGCTGCCCGCCGAAATCGTGACCTCCGTGGAGAACTGCGGTTTTTTGAAAGCATCCCATTGTGGGCAGTGACCTTGATCGGCGGGCTGTTTATCACGGTTTTGTCGTTTATCATGATCATGACCGTGTACGGCAGGTTTTTCAAACTGTATCTTTACACTGCCATTGCGCCGGTTCCGCTCTCGGCCTTTGCGGGCGAGCCGTCACAGAACATCGGTAAGAGCTTTATCAAGAGTTATGCCGCCGTTTGCTTGGAGGGTGCGATCATCGTACTGGCCTGCATCATCTTCTCCCTGTTTGCATCCAGCCCGCCCGTCGTCGATCCCGACGCTGCGGCGGTGACGCAGGTGTGGTCGTATGTGGGCGAGCTGATTTTCAATATGCTGGTGCTTGTCGGCGCTGTCAAGATGGCCGACCGTGTTGTGCGTGAAATGATGGGACTGTAATTGCTTTCTGCGGATATTCGCAGGAGGCTATTTTTTATGTAAGTAAAGGAGCGATATTCTATGAACTCATACGAAGAAAAGAAACAACGGAGAATCGACTACTACAACGAGAAAGCGGAGAAGTTTGAACTGCAAAGCAGCCAGCTTGCACACGAATCGAGCAAAATGGTTGAGGCGATTCCTCTGGGGCAGCCGCTTTTGGTCGATCACTATTCCTACAAATCCGATAAAAACTACCGTGACCGTGCATGGGGCAAAATGGAGAAATCCGTGGAGGCCGGTCAAAAAGCGGACTACTACCGCAGTAAGGCCGAGGCCGCCGAGAAGAACACCGCCATTTCCAGCGACGACCCCGAAGCCGTTACGAAGCTGAAAGAAAAATTGCAGCAGCGACAAGACTTGCAAAGCCATATGAAAAAAGTCAACGCCTACTACCGCAAAAACGGTACGATGAAAGGCTTTGAGGGTATTTCCGATGAAAAAGCGGCAGAGATTGACGAGAGCGTGAAAAATGACTATTCGTGGATTACCGCCCCTTATGCTCCCTATGAGCTATCCAACAACAACGCGGAAATTAACCGTCTGAAAAAGCGAATTGAAAGTCTTGAACGCCGTGAGGAAACGGGTTTTGTCGGCTGGCAGTTTGAGGGCGGCGAAGCGGTTGCCAATCAAGAAGAAAACCGCTTGCAGCTTCTTTTTGATGAAAAGCCCGGCGAGGAACAGCGCAGTAAACTCAAAAGCTGGGGCTTTCGCTGGTCGCCCTCCAATAAGGCGTGGCAAAGGCAGTTAAACAGCAACGCCATTTATGCCGCCGGGCAGATTGATTTTATCAAACCCCTTGACGGCAGAACCCCGCGCGAGCTTCAACCGAAGCCCAAAGCCAAAGGCGAACAGGAACGATAACGGGAGGTGATATTTTGGAAGTCAAGATCAACCGTGAAATCCGCAACTATACCGAATCTATGTTTTTCGGTTTGAGTATGCGGCAATTCATCTTTTCCATTTTGGCGGTCGCTGTTGCCGTGGGGCTGTACTTTCTCTTAAAGCCCTATGTCGGAACGGAAACCGTATCGTGGATGTGTATTCTCGGCGCTGCCCCCTTTGCGGCGCTGGGCTTTATCACTTATCACAGCATGACCGCCGAGCAATTTCTCTGGGCGTGGATTCGCTCGGAGCTTTTAGAGCCGAAAGAAATTCGTTTTGAATCCTCGAATTTCTACTATGAAGCGCTCAAAGGCAAAATTGATACAGGAGGTAAACGATGATTAAGACCTTAAAAAAACTGCTAAAACAGGATAAAGAGCGATATTCTGTTCCCCGCAAGGTGCAGGATGTGATCCCTATCCGCCGCATATGGAAAGATGGTATTTTTCAAGTAGGCGGTCGCTTTTCCAAGACCTATCAGTTTACCGACATCAACTACCTTGTGGCAAGCCGCGAGGACAAGGAGCAGATGTTCCTTGCCTATTCGGAGCTACTGAACAGTTTGGATTCCGGGGCGACAACGAAGATCACCATCAACAACCGCAGGCTGAATCGGGCGAATTTCGAGCAGTCGATCTTGATGCCCATGCAGGGCGACGCCTGCGATGTGTACCGACACGAATACAATCAAATGCTGCTTAATAAGGCCACCGGCGCCAACGGCATCATTCAGGAGAAGTATATCACGGTGTCAGTCTGCAAGAAAGACATCGAAGAAGCCCGCACCTACTTTGCCCGGATCGGCGCCGACCTGATCGCTCATTTCGCCGCCCTCGGCTCCAAGTGTACCGAGCTGGACGCCGCCGAAAAGCTGCGGGTGCTCCATGATTTTTACCGTCAGGGCGAGGAAGCGGCGTTTCACTTTGACCCGCAGGATATGATGCGCAAGGGGCACGACTTTAAGGATTATATCTGCCCCGACTTTATGGAGAAAAGCAGCGACTGTCTGAAGCTGGGCGAGAAATACTGCCGAGTCCTGTTTCTGAAAGACTACGCTTCGTATATCAAAGACAGCATGGTTACGGAGCTGACCGACTTCAACCGAAATATGATGCTGTCGATCGATGTTGTGCCGATTCCCACCGACGAGGCCGTGCGGGAGGTGGAAAACCGTCTGCTCGGCATCGAAACCAACATCACCAACTGGCAGCGCAGGCAGAACGCCAACAACAATTTCTCCGCCGTTGTGCCCTATGATATGGAGCTCCAGCGCAAAGAAAGCAAGGAATTTCTGGACGACCTGACCACGAGAGATCAGCGGATGATGCTTGCCGTTATTACGATGGTCATTACCGCCGACGACAAAAAGCAGCTCGACAGCGACACCGAAACGGTGCTTGCCGTGGCGCGAAAGCATATGTGCCAGCTTGCCGTGCTGAAATTTCAGCAGTTCGACGGGCTGAACACCGTTCTTCCCATCGGCACACGGAGAATCAATGCGTTCCGCACCCTTACCACCGAGAGCCTTGCAGTGTTCATGCCCTTTAAGGTGCAGGAAGTACAGGACAAGGGCGGCATTTACTTCGGAGAGAACGCCATCTCTCACAACCTCATCATGTGCAATAAGGCAAATCTTCTGAACCAGTCGGCGTTCCTGTTGGGCGTGCCCGGTTCGGGCAAATCGTTCAGCGCTAAGGAACTGATCGCTTTTCTTATTCTCAACACTGCCGATGATGTACTGGTCTGCGACCCGGAAAACGAATTTGGGGCGCTGGCGGCGGCTTTGGGCAAGGAAACGGCGACCGTCATTCATATGGCGGCGGGCGGCAAAGACCGCTTGAACGCCATGTATATGGTGGACGGTTACGGTGAGAACAATCCCATCGTGGAGAAATCGCAGTTCATCATGTCCCTTGTGGAGCAGATCGATAAGGCCGGTGTCGGCCCGCAGCAAAAATCCATCATCGACCGCTGCACGGCGCTGGTGTATCAGGACGCCGAGCGGACGGGCAAGCCCGCCACACTCTGCGACCTGCGAGACAAGCTGCTGGAACAGCCCGAAGAAAAAGCCAAGGAAATCGCCTTGTCGCTGGAGCTGTTTACCACCGGCTCACTGGATATTTTCGGACACGAAAGCACCGTTGACCTCGACAAGCGCATCGTCGTATTTGATATTCACGGCCTTGGCGAGCAGCTGAAGCCAACGGGACTGCTGGTGATCACCGACACCATCCTCAACCGTGTCACCCTCAACTGGAAGAAGGGCAAGCGCACCCACATCTTTATCGACGAATTTCATGTCGTTTTTGAAAATGAGCAGAGCGGCATTTTCTTCAATTCCGCAAGCGCAACGGCTATCCCACTGCCATCACGCAGAATGTGGAATACCTGCTGGATTCCGTGCAGGCAAGCACGATGCTCTCCAACTCCGAGTTCGTGGTCATGCTCAATCAGGCGTTTTCCGACCGTGCCAAGCTCTCGAAACTCCTGAACATCTCCGACGAGCAGATGAGCTATGTCACCAATGCCGACGCAGACTGCGGGCTGATCAAGTACGGCTCGGCGCTGGTGCCGTTTATCAACCGCTTTCCGAAAGATACCGAGCTTTACCGCTTGATGACGACGCGCCCCGGCGAGGGTGTGTTCGGCAATGCGCAGAGGTGAAGCCATGCCCGACATCAAGACGAGAGATGCGGTCAAGAAAACGGTAAAGGTGATCGACAAATCGGCGGTAGCTGCCGAGCGCATGAAAGATGCCTATGTCCGCACCAAGGACAAGGCGGAGCACGGCATTTTTGCGACGGAATCCTCTCCCGAAGAATATGCCGCCGACCGCACTTTGACCGGGACGGAAACGGCGGCGCACGAAGCCGCCCACGGGCTGGATAAGGCCGGCCGCAAGGGCGTAAAAACCACCAAGGAGAATATCTCCAAGGCAAAGGACTATTTTCAGCGGAGAAAGGCAGACCTGCCGAAAAAGCAGACGAAGGACGCCATGCGGCGAGTGCGCCGCTCTGCCGATACCACGCAAAAAACGATCAAAACGGTAGACCGCAGCGGCAAGACCATCAAGCAGACGGCAAAATCTACGGGAAAAGCGGCGGTCAAGACCACGCAGAAAACCATCAAGACCGCCGAGCAGACCGCCCGGACGACTATAAAAACGACGCAGGCTGCGGCAAAAACGGCACAGAAAACTGTACAGGCCACAGCAAAAGCCGCTAAAACTGCGGCGCATACTGCCCGTGCGGCAGCAAAAGCGACTGCGGCAAGCATTAAGGCGGCGGTCAAGGCTACCACTGCCGCCGTCAAAGCCATCATTGGCGGAACAAAGGCGCTGATCGCCGCTATTGCTGCGGGCGGGTGGATCGCTGTTGTCGTGATTATCGTTGTTTATCTGATTGGGCTGATCGTCGGTTCTTGCTTCGGCATTTTCTTCTCCGGCGAGGACAGCGGCACGGGACAGACCATGCGGCAGGCGGTGCAGGAGATCAACGCCGACTATCAATCGCAGATCGACACTACAATGGCAAATGTCACCCATGACGAGTTGGAAATGTCCGGCTCCCGTGCCGTTTGGCCGGAGGTGCTGGCGGTGTATGCGGTGAAAACCACCACCAACCCCGACGCTCCGCAAGAGGTCGCCACGGTGGACAATGGCAAGAAAGCCATTCTCAAAGATATTTTCTGGCAGATGAACGAAATATCCTCCCGCACTGAGAGTAAGACCGAAGAAGTCATTACTGAAACCGACGATGGCCACGGGAACATCGTGGAAACTGCCACGACGGTCACGCGCACCTACCTTTATATCACGGTCAGCCACAAGACCGCCGAGGAAATGGCAGACCATTTCAACTTCACCGCCGACCAGCGGAAGCAGCTTTCGGAACTGCTTGCCGAGGAAAACCGCAGGTTGTGGTCGGCCGTCCTTTACGGCATCTATTCCGGGGACGATGCCATCGTCACAATGGCCTTGTCGCAGATCGGCAATGTGGGCGGTGGGCCCTATTGGTCGTGGTACGGATTTAATTCCCGTGTGGAGTGGTGCGCCTGTTTCGTTTCGTGGTGTTTTAACGAGTGCGGCTATCTTGATACGGGAATCGCCCCGAAATTTGCCGGGTGCGTCGGCGGCGTTGAATGGTTCCGCAGCCGCGGGCAATGGGTGGATAATACGGTTGAGCCCGCTCCCGGCATGATCGTTTTCTTCGACTGGAACGACCCGAACAGCGCATCCGGCCCGCAGGACGGCGAAGCCGATCACGTCGGCATCGTGGAAAAATGCGAGAACGGCATCGTCTACACCATCGAGGGCAACTCCGGCGATGCCTGCCGCCAGAACCAATATCCCGTGGGGTATTATGAAATTCTCGGCTATGGAATCTTGAACCCGTAGAAAACAGCCGCCTGATTTGGGCGGCTGGTACATATGTTTATAATTAGTGACACAATTGCAGTTAAAATGATATTCACTTAAAGTTGCATATTTCTCCTGAAACAAATTTCAAATTCTTGTAGAAACATTTAACAATTAACGCATCTTTGATGCATATTTTTTTATTCCTCATAATTACTAATTAGATTAAACTGAGAAATATACGCACATAACCCTGCAATGTGGCATCCAACTGCAAAAATACAGTTTTGTGATTGGGCATGTTGATTTATGATAATTCTTACTCCCGTATTATATCGGTTTTTCACATCATTTAAACTCTCACCTCCGCAAAGTTTAAAATCGAAATCATCCCATTGATGTTTTCCATATCCCAAAAATTTTTCTTTACTAACCCTATAGTCAGAACTTTTCCTTTCTCTAAATTGATCAAGTAATTGAACATTTAATGACTTTGATTTTGCGATTGGTTCAACGGTTTTTATTGCTCGCAAATATGGACTACTATATACTCCATCCACATTTATATCATTAAATATTTCTGATAATCTTTGCGCCTGTATTTCTCCTGAGACAGTTAGTTTTCTTGTAATTATCGGGTTCGGAAAAATCTGGTTCAGCATGACGTATAAAATACAAAATTGTTGTACTATTTAACCCCATCATTAATCCTCGTTTTATATTTTTCATATTTTTCACAAATTGAATAATCGTTATAATCATCTGGAACGGGTTGCCCCGACATCCATCTTTGCATTGCATCTATCATTCTATCAGCTGCCACATCCCATCTTGCATTTTTATAAGCAAAATTATATGCTTGCTCTGCATATTGTTCATACTGACTTGAATTTAGAATTGTACGTATCGCATCACATATATCATCAATGTTTCCTGGCCTAACAACCTCTCCTCCCCCCGTTCTTCTTATGATTTCTGCAAATCCGCCCCTTGATGTCACCACAACAGGTATTTTATGGGCCATAGCCTCAAGATAAACTAATCCAAGATTCTCTTTATATGAAGGCATAACTAGCACAGCGGCTTCGTCATATAGTTGATTTAATTTCTCAAAATTGTCATCCATAAAGGATATGATACTATTCCGTGCCCACACTCTATATCTTCATCTGCTCCTACCATCGTTAATGAATATTGTGAATCTTCTTGATGTAAAATTTTAAATGCCTCTATTACGTCTTTTCCTCCTTTTCTTTGAAAATCCTTTCCGACCCATATAATATTTTTGGTATTAACTTTCTTGTGATTCTCTTTGACAAACCCTGTTACTCCAGAGCATATTGATGTTACTTTACATGGATCGATATTCAGCCAATTAATTAACATATATCTTTGTATTGGAGTGTATGTAATAATCCCTTTAGCTTCATAATACAAAAAATCCTGATTAGCTTCATAAGTTTTTGTGACATAAGGAAAATGAATCTTATCAAATATGGATAAATCAAAAAAAGGAATGTAATCTACTATAATAAAATATGGGTGCATATGATGAAATACGGGATGACCTGCCATTTGTATTGAGTAATCAAACGACAAATCATATTCCTCTAAAATCCTTTTTTTAATTCTTGAGCGTACTGATTCCCAAGCTCAGGGGAATACATATGTTGACCATATCTACCACATGCCCAAGCATAAATATTAAGTTTTTCGCTTAAAGCGTCATAGATTTCCTGAGATCTTCTTTTGGTCACTGGATCCGCTGTTTTATTCATAAACGCAAATTTTGTTACTTCTTTAGTTGTAACATTTCCAAGTGTATACAGCATCGCTCGTAACGATTTTATATCATTCATTTTATACCTCCATGTACTTTTCTTTTTGTACTTTGGAAGACTTGAAGTAATTTTTTGTGAAAAATTTCTTTCAAAGTTTCCCTTGATATAGTGCTCAACATCTAGTATTTCTTCAAAACACATTCTATACATCTCTATTTGATCAGTGTCATAAACACGAAACACATTATATGTCAGCAATTTTATTCCCATCTCGATAATCTTTGCTATTCCTGCTTTCGTATCATCATACGTGTCAATTCCGAGTATCACTACAGGCTCAACGTTACTTGTACCAAATATTCCTTTAGCCTGTGAAAGTACTTTGTCTACTTTAGAAATGCATACATCTCCCTTATTCGTTCCTTGTTTGTAATACTGTGAGGTCATGTATCGAGTTCTTAATGCATCATTAAATATTTCAACAGGATAAATATAACGTTTAACGCCATAGCTCTTGGCTTCTAACATACTGTCCGCATCATCAAGTAAATGAGTTGAAACTTTAATTCTCTGATTTTCATATCGCATGGGATTAAATTTACCACGACTAATATCTATCACACCATAGTAAATGTCTTTTAGATACTTTAACAGTGTATCTTTATTACTAAATCTAGCAGTTAAAATAACCATTTCATTCAAATTTTCAAATTCTCGTGAATCATATTCACATTGCAAAAAACGAATCATTTCATGAGACTTTAAGTTAATTAACGTCTTTTTAAATTCTGAATTCATCGCGCGAGATCCCTTAAAACAAAACCGACAATTCTGAGCACATTGTTGGAATGGATTGATTGATAGTATTTTTTCAGAATTTTGATTTACCGTAATATATGCCAAGTTATATAATGAACTCGCAGTAAATACCGCTTTAAGGTTTCCAACGTGGTGTCCTCTATCATAATCGCTGAACCGTATAATACAAAATTTGTTGCAAATCTACCCGTCCAACTATTCGGCGTAATTCTTGCCGTAAAACGTGTCGTTCCCAATAAACCAGCAATTCTCGGATACCTAAATCCTTTCTCAAATCCATTGATGCGTTTTACATATTTCAAAGCACTAGAATCTCCTATTCTAATACCACAAAATTGTATCGCTTGAATCATAAACTGTAAATATAAGAATTCCGATTTATCATATCCATATTGATGTGCCATTTTTTTTTTCAACTCGCTATATGTATAATTGAATCGCACATCACCATAAATAAAATTTGGTTCACAAAATTCATCTATTTCATTTTGTGTACTCCCTCCTACTGCGCCTCCTCTAATTTTGGGCGTAAGTTGGTTTATTAAAACCTCTTTTCTTAAATTTGAAGATTCTTGCAAAATAAAATCGACATTAGAACTGATATTGCTATCCATGTTATCACTCCTCTATACTCATAGTTTCATTTGTATTCTCTATACTTAAAATATTTCACTATGTCTTTTTTTGATTATCATCAAATAATATTTGAATTGTTTCTCTCGATGTATTTCTTACTCTATCTAAGAGATCCCTGTTTTTCGATAATATACTTATAATTTCTGCCACGTCCTTAGGATTATTAATAAGAAATCCATTTTTACCATTATGAATTAATTGGGGACATATTCCAGCTCTTGTAACCACAGGAACTACTCCTTGGCTCATTGACTCTAGTAACGTTAAAGGGCCTCCCTCAGCTACAGAAAAATTCATAAATATTTGATGTCGCTTCCAAAATTCAAATATTCTACCGTATGGAATATAGCCACAGTAATGAACAAACTCTCCATAATTATTATCGCTTATGTATTTTTTCAATTTGTGTTGAACATACTCCCACTCCTGCTATATCCAATTCAAATCTGATATTTGCCGAGACTAAATAATTAATTACATCCATAACCCATAGACTTCTCTTATTCTCTGGTTCTAACCTCGATACATAAGCCAATCGTATTGGCTCGTTCGACAAGCACCTACAAATTGTTTTACATGGTCTTGGCGTTTGAATTTCACAAGTAATCCTATCGGTCATATCAGGAAATTGAGCACAGAAAATTCGATGCATTTCTTCACTGACAACAATTATGTGATCTATTATATCCTTAAAAAATCGAAATATGATTTATTGATATATCAGCTTTATTATGTACTACTGATACGACTTTCATCTTAACGCCCAGTTTCTTTTTGGCTATCCATGCTGCAGCTAACAGCCTATAGCTTCCATTATCAACAAAAATATGTGGGGATCTAGTGCAGAACAACTTCAATGTAGTATCAATATAATCAGTAAATAGCTCAAATGGTCCTACTGATATTACACAGTTATCACTAATACCATAGTTAGCAGCTCCAATATACTTATATTGAGAGTATTGTTTTGGCTCTATCATTGCAATTCTTTTGCCATCAAATTTTAGTTGATGAAACAAATTTGTAGCCCAAGTTTCTAATCCACCCATGACAAATCCAACTTGTGTACCAATCATAACATCATATGAATATATTGGATTTATTAAACACGAATTGGAATTTCACGATGCTTTAACAATATGAGAAAACAACTCAATTTCTCTTATAAAGCAAGCCCTAACTTCCCAACACAATTCACAGATTTCAGCACGAAATACACCAAAATTATTAGCCGATAGAATAATACAGGTATTTTTATCCGCAGCAAATTTAATTATTTGGTTTTTGCTAAAACGCGATATATCATTATTTCCTTTATATGACCTCACTTCATCATTGACTACTATTGCTTTCACCGCTATTTTCAAACAATTTAATTGCATTAATATTTTTTCAGTTTCATTTACTGTTCCATATATCACATAATCCAAATTTTTATAATTCATTCTTTTCCTCCCGCATCTGGTCATCATAAAGCTTCTTAAATTTACCGTTTAGGCAGAGCAATTCGTCGAATGTACCTTCTTCTACGACCTTGCCGGCTTCCAAAACAAGAATGCGGTCGACATTGCGCACGGTGGAAAGGCGGTGCGCGACGGTCACGGTCGTCATGCCGTTCGAGACCGTATCGAGACAGCGCTGCACTTCCTTTTCCGCGGCAGAATCGAGCGCGGCGGTGGCTTCGTCTAAAAGTAAGATCGGCGCGTTTTTAAGCAATGCACGGGCGATCGCCACACGCTGTTTCTGCCCGCCGGAAAGCTGACCGCCGCGTTCACCGACGGGCGTATCGTACTTATCGGGCAGGCTCTCGATGAAATCCTTGAGGTCGGCGAGCGCCGCTGCGCGCTCGATCTCTGCTTTTGTCGCACCGGGCTTGCCGAGCGCGATATTCTCGCCGATGCTGCCGTCGAACAGTGTACACTCCTGCGGCACATAGGCGAACAGATCGCGAATCTTGCTTTCGGTGAGCGCAGTGCTGTTCGTATCACCGTAGTAAATTTCGCCAGAAGTCGGGCGATAAAAGCCCTCCATCAGCTTGATGACGGTCGATTTTCCGCCGCCCGAGCCGCCGACAAGCGCCAAATGCTCGCCGCGCTTTACGGTAAGGTCGATGCCGTTCAGCACCTGCTTTTCGCCGTCATACGAAAAGCCGACATTCTTGAATGTTACGGCAATATTGCCGATGCTCGGTGTATTCTTCATTTCTGCATAGATTTCTTCCGGCTCGTCGAGCAGGTCGAACACGCGCTGCATAGCGACCAGATTCGGCTGCACGAGCAATAAATATGTGCTCAAATGATACACGGAATCCGCCATCATGCCCATGAGCGTCGCGTTGAACACCGCACTTCCGACAGACACGCCGTCCCCTGCGAGCAGAACGCCGAGAATAAACCCGACTGCCTGCGCAGACTGCGAGAAGAAATCCACCACGCCATATGTAATGCCGTTCACGGTGCGGAATTTGATGCGCTTTTCGCGAATACGCTTACAGATCGTCTCATACTTTTCGGCTAAGACGGCGTGCAGCGTGAACACGCGCACGACCGGTATGCCGCGCAGCGCTTCGATAAGGAATGACGCCGAGCGCACGACTTCCGTCTTCGCCTCCCCCTCCATGCGCTTCGTCAGCGGATTGAGGTATAGGGAGAGGATCAGATTGATCGTGCCGTACACAACACCCGCAAGCGCGATGCGCCAATCATTGACGATGAGCAAAACGAGCGTAACCGGGAACACCACGAGGAAACGCACGAAATGGTTGAAATAGTGCGCGTTGAAAATGCCCGTGGTGCGTGCGGCATCGTCCGAAAGGCGTGTGATGTAATCGCCGGATTTATACTGCGTCACGCGGCTGTACGGCATTTTTAATATGTGGTGAAATAACTTCTCGCGCAGCTCCGCCGTACCTTTCGCCGTCGCCGTGATCTGCATGTATTTGCCGTACACGACCGGCGGCACGAACAACAGGAACACCAAAAGCAAAATGGCAAGCGTCGCGACGATATTGCCGTCCTTTTCGCCCGTCACGATGTCGATGAGCTCCTGATTGATATACGGCGTCGTGAACAATAACGCAAGCTCAAATGCGGCGAAAATCGCGCCGAAAATATAGGTTTTGCGCGCTTTGCCAAAATATGAGAAGCCACGCGCGAAGCGTTTGACGTTTAATATCAATGCGTTCATACCGCCGCCTCCTTTACAAGCCCCTGCAACCGGCACATTTCGTAGTATTTGCCCTTTTTATCTAACAACTCGCGCGGCGTGCCTTCCTCGAGTACGCGCCCAGCTTCTAAACAATAGATATAGTCCGCGTTCTGCACAGTCGTCAATCTGTGCGCAACGATAACCGCCGAATGCCCGACGAGCAGCTTATCAAGCGTTTTCTGCACCGCTTTTTCGGTCTGCGCGTCAAGCGCGGAGGTGGCTTCATCAAGCAAGACCAGCGGCGCTTTACGCACCATAGCGCGGGCGATGCACAGCCGCTGTTTCTGACCGCCGGAGAGCTGCCCGCCCATCTCGCCGATCTCGTGATCCATGTCGTCCGGGAAGGAGCAGACAAATTCCCACAGCCCGACATCTTTCAGCGCGGCTTCACATTCTGCGCGCGTCGTGCCGGGGCGACCGTATGCGATATTCTCATAAATACTGCCGTCAAACAAATGCGCGTCCTGTGTGACGATCGCCATGTTCTGCCGCAAAGCGTCGGCGTCCCAGTCTTTGCTGTCTTCGCCGAACAGTGTTAATTTGCCGCTGTCGGGTAAATAGAAACGACAAATAAGACTTAACAATGTGCTCTTGCCGCAGCCGCTCGAGCCGATGATGGCGACCTTTTGATTCTTGCCGATATGCACGGAAAGCCCGTTTAAAATTTGCTTTTCCTCTGTATAGGAGAACGTGATGTCCTCCGCGGCGCACGGTTCATCGGAAACGATAGATTTAACTGTGCCCGCTTTTTCGTCTGGAATATCCAGCACCTCGTAAATGCGTTGCGCCGTGGCCGAGGCGCGCTTCATGGTGCTGATCATGTAGTCCATCATGCTGAACGGGTCGTTGATGTAGCTGCTCAGCGTGATGAACGCGATCATCGTACCGACCGTGATGGTGCCGTTCGTGACGAGCACGGAGCCGAGCAGAAACAGCGCCATGGTCTGAATAACGGTCGCGACGTATTTCACACCCGTCATTTTCATGTTGGTCTTTTCGCTTTTCTCGGTCTCTGTGCAGGCGCGCTGCACAGATCCGTGGAACTTCTCCGTGCGCTCATTCTCCAAGCCGAATGCTTTCACGGTCAAAATGCCGCTGATGGCGTCCGAAGCCGTGTTCATCGCCGCGCCGGTCGCGTCTAAAGAGCGCTTACTTTGCGCGCGGAACGGCACGCTGACTTTCTTGATTGCCCAAAGGGACACCGGCAGGATAACGCAGTAAATGAGCGACAGCTGCCAGCTCAAAAAGAAGCAGCCGATGATGGCAAACGCAGCCTGAAAAATGCGGCGGGAAAAATCGCTGACGCTGCCGGCGGCAAAGCTGCTGAGATAATCAATATCCGTGGTGATGCGCGTGGCGATGTCGCCGGTGCGAAATTTGCTTTCCAGCACGCCCACATCCGCGTGGGTGATCTTATGGAACGCCATAGAGCGAATGTTCAAAAACATGTTCTCCGTAACGTGCCCGATGATGTGATAATGCACCGCCGTACGCGCGCAGTCGATCAAAATCACGCCCGCCATGAGCCCTGCCGCGACGAGCATACCGTGTATCTCCCCCGCTGTGCCAAGGTCAACGGCTCGTCCCCAAAGCATAGAAGATGCCATTTTGAGCAGACCCGCCAAAAACGAGATGAGCAAAATAACAAAGAGCCCGGAAAGGTCTTTTTTATTATCGGTGTAAAACCGTATGAGCGGTGATTTTTTCATGTGTTGCTCTCCTTGCCGTGCGCCGTGTAATACGCACTTGCAATTGGCCAGTAATACGGCATTTCGCCCCTGAGCGGGTCTTGCAGCCAGCTTTTTATGTGACTTTGCAAGTCCTCGTCAAAGCGCCCAGAGTTCAAAACACGCGTTGCATTGCGTTCTAAATTCTCATACAGCATTTTAAGGTGCGAGTCGTTTGCATCGATCTCCTGCACTGTGCGGCGGTAAAGCTCTACGCAGACAAAGCAATAGCGCAACGCCGCCATATCGGCGTCAAAGCCCATGTCAAGGGAATCGAAAAAGTCAATGCGATCCTGCAAAGCATCCAACGCATCGTAGCGCGCATAGTTGAACGCGCGGTTCATGATGCTCTTAGTGTTTCGGTAATAATAGTGGAGCGGTTGCATTATACACACCATTTTCTTCACATTGCTGAGGATATGATGCATAACCGCTTCATCTTCATGAATTTTTCCTGACGGAAACACAATATGTTCTAAAACTTTTCTATTATATAATTTTGACATCACCATAGTTTGCACAATATTTTGATGCCATGCTTCGACCATTTTCGCAAATGAAGTAATAATATATATATCTGGATTTTCTAGTTTATTAGCTGTATATCCATCAGTTTGAGTCCGGAACATTTTTCCTTGCGTAATATCCGCATCATATTTTACAGCGAGGTCATACAGCATTTGCAGCGTCTCCGGGTCAATAAAATCGTCGGAATCCAAAAAGAAAACATATTCGCCCTTTGCATTTTCCAAAAGCAAATTTCGCGCGTGCGAAACGCCTGCGTGTTCTGAGCGAACGAGACGGATATTCTCATACTCCTCGGCATATCGCGACGCGATCTCGGCGGAACGGTCCTTAGAACCGTCATCCACCATGACGACCTCAAAATTTTCATATGTTTGTGCCAAAACCGACTGCACACAGCGATCGAGGTACTCCTCCACCTCATAGACAGGGATCAAAACGGAAATCAACGGTAACATTTTCAATACTCCTCTAAACCTCATTTTACATTGCTTATTAAGTAACTTTATAAGAGCTTTCCCCCATCCATTTCATGCACCGTATCGCACAGCACGGAAATATCCTCGCGGTTATGGCTTGCGAGCAGGATGGTCTTGCCTTGGGCTTTCAGCTCCAACAAAAGCCCACGAATATCCTGCACGCCGGTGTTATCCAATCCGTTCATCGGCTCGTCCAAGATCAAAATATCCGGGTTTTCCATGATCGCCTGCGCAATGCCGAGGCGCTGCCGCATACCGAGCGAATATTTGCTCACGTGCTTGCGGCTTTCGGGGTCAAGCCCCACGCGGCGCATCGTCTCCGCCGCCTGCTCTTTCGTGATCGTCCCGCGCAGCGCCGCAAGATAGCACAAATTCTTCATTCCGCTCTTTGCACCGATAAACCCGGGGTTTTCAATGATGACGCCGATATTCTGTGCTTTTGCGGGGCGTATCGGTTCGCCGTTTATCAAGATCTCGCCCTCCGTCAGCGTCATCAGCCCGCAAATGCACTTGAACAGCACCGTTTTGCCGGAGCCGTTGCGCCCGACAAGGCCGTGTATCTGCCCTTTTTCAAAATTTAGAGAAACGTGATCCAGCGCACAAGTCTCCTTGAAGCGCTTCACAGCATTTTTCACTTTGATCACATATTCGCTCATAGTTACCTCCCTGTTTGCCGAACATCCCGTTTGCAAAATCCGATGGCCGATGCTGCGCCGAACAGCACAATGCCGCCGATCCATACCGTAAACGCATACGCGGGTGACGGCGCGGCACCGCTGTAATACCAATCGAGATACGCAAAATTGCTCCACGTCAGCGGCGAAAAATATTGCAGCCACGTGCCGATCAGCATACCGCCGAGGAACCGCACAAACAGTGAAAGGCAAATGAGTACGCCCACCACAATGACAGCCGCCGCTTTGCTGATGAAAATACGAAAGAAACAAATTACAAATCCGACAAACGCTGTGGATAACCAGATGCACAGGAAATTGACGAGCATGGCTTCGAGCGGTGTGAACCGCGATAAGATTTCATTGCTGACGACAAAAAGACAGCGTGCTGTTCGTCTGCGCCGCGACCTGCCCGGCGGAATCCGCCAATGTGCGGATCAGCACGCCCCAATCCGCATCAAAGCCGATGACCGGCAAAATGAAGAGAACGGAAAGCAAGACCAGTACGACCGTATACAAAAAAGATGCCGCTAAAATATACAGTTGATACCCGAGAATGTACGGCACACGCCCGATGCGCACGAGCATCAGATTCGTGTAGCTGTCAATTTCTACCGTATCGGCAAACAAAAGCAGGCACAGTCCGCAGTGTACAAGAAGCATCTGATACCACGAAAGATAGAATGGAAATAGCCACGGCGGCACAGAGATCTGATAAAACTGCGAAATGCGGCACATTGGCGAATAAATGTAGAAGCTGAAGATCGTCATGACCGCAAGGATCAGAATACAGTTCGGATTTGAAAACAACTGCAAAAGGCTGATTTTCGCGCAGGTCAGCGCTGTTTTTCCGCTACGCATGCTCCATCCTCCTTTTCATGTGTTCCGCAGCTGCTATGCACATCACGGTACACAAAAGCAGCGTAAGCAAAAGCTTTTCTAAAAGCGTCTGCCCGGCGGTCGGTGCCGTATGTATACTGACGACCCAATTATTGAGATGCCAAACGCTCGTGGGGCTCGTCGGCGTATTGCTCAGTAGCCTTGAAAGCGTAAGATGCAGTGACAGCGGCGCCGCCACGCCGGCATACGCGTTTTGAATAAACACAGTGATAAACATGCCGAACATCCCGATGACCGCACCTGAAAGCGCATAATGTAAAATATACCCGGCAAAACCCGCAAATATACTTCCGTTTAACAACGCCGCTTCGTACCCCGTGTCGCCCACCGCATCCACGAACCAGGGGTACTGCGCCGCGCGGAGAGCAAAAATCCATAACAGCAAACCGATTCCGACCGTTAAAAATCCCGCCGCAGCGCCGGTCAAAAGCTTTGCCACGGTGTAATTGCTTACACCGGCACGCACTGTCCAGTACGGCGTGGCATGGTTTTCCCAGTCCTGCTGCAAGCTCATGGAAAATAACAAAGTCGGCAGAATATACAGCGTCAAAAAAGACATGCCGGTCGTTGTGCCGAGATAAACGATGTACCAAACCGAGGTGAATTCATCCCGCGTCATAAAGCCGAGCGCGCCGCCGGTCTGTACCAATGCAAAAACAGCTCCATATACGAACAGCTTCCACGATAGCATTTGCCGAAGCTGCACGCAGAGCATACGCAAAAATTTCATCTTGTATCCGTCTCCCTTTCGAGGATCACACCCGTGTCTGCCGAGATCGCAATCACTGTGTTCTCCGGCAGCGTTTCATGCAGCGGGTCGTTTTCGACCGGCATTTCCGTCACCATCGTGATGACCCATGCCGGACGCGCATACATACCGTCTTTATCCAGCACGACCACATAATTCAGCTCTGCATTTGTGATCTCGGTGGTTTCAAAATGGATTGCCTTGCTGTATTCCTTAACATACACGTCGATCGCTGCCTGCGGCGTGATGATGTTCATCTTTTCCAGCTCATCGCCGACAACATACAAATTCTCAGCTTTTAAACCGAATATCCCGTCTTTATCGTACCGCACATAAACGCTCGTTTCCGTCGGCGTCTCTCGCGTGCTGCGCTCCCAGATCTCACTTGTAAACGGAATACCGTTCAGCATTTGGCGGTACCAGAATACATAATGCTCGTCCTTTTCGGAAAACGGCGTATCGATCTTCTCTGCATCAACGCCGTTTTCAAGATATTGCTCCGCATAGGTATTATAAATTTCGCGGTTCATATTCAGCGTATCCGCGTCTCGCGCTTCGGATCGATACAAATCGACCTCCGGCAGACCGAGCGCTCCAAGCTTCTCCGCGACCGTATCCAAAACCGCCTGCTGAGGTTCAAAGTCTAAATCGGCTTTATCATACGAGTGCATCTCACCGCCACCGAATCTTAGGTGCGTCGCGTCCGTTTTCGAGCCTTCATTCTCCGCTTTCGAGAGTATAAACATGTCTTCATCCCACTCCGGCGCACGGTCGGTTTGCTCTCGATAGTAGTAGAACCCGCCGTGCATGTCGCCGGAATACACATTGAGCCCGTCCGATTCCGTGCGGTATGTAACGCCCATCTTATGTTCTTCCGCAGATATGATCTCCCCGTGCAGCAGGTTTTGGATCGCCGTTTCATCGTCCTGTACATACCAATCCACTTTATATTTAGAAAGCGCTTTCGGATAGTTCTCCGGCAGCTCCGCCGTGATCTTCAGCGTCTCCGGCGCTTTTACCTGCTCCTTATGACTTGCGCAGCCGGTTAACAAAATCATACATATTAACAGTGCAAACAAAAAAGTTCGTTGGATTTTATTCATAATCTAACCCTCTAAATTTGTAAAGGCTTCGAGCGAACAGCGAAGCCTTTGTAAGTTAACCTATGCAGATTTCAGCTTTACAGTCCCCAAGAACCATTAGAGGAATAGGCATTCCAAGTACCATTGTTGGTGTTCGGACAACCAGAGAGATAATATGCATTGCCAACCCCGCCATATCCAGATCTCCATGTGAAATTTTTTGTCGTCTTACTGGTAATATAAACGATATTAGTCGCATTAGTACTAGAAAGACGACTTGGAGACATAAAGTAAAGGGTGCTAATTGTGGTCACATTTGTTGATACATAAGGAGTTGCACCCTTAGACTGATACGAAAAAAGAGGTAGATCTCATACTGCTTGAAATCTGATCGCTGCTCGGGAAATTAAAGCTGAATGTATACGCCGAAGCCGGTGTTGCACAAATTGCAAACAGTAAGCAAACCAACATCAGAATTGATAGCATTCTTTTTCTCATAGTTTTCTTCATTTCTGTCACTCCTCAAAAATTTAGTATGTTCTAATTTCAGTAGAATTTCTTAAGATACTAAAGGTTCGCTTATCTTTAGAAAATTACTGAATAAGAATCTTAAAGTAGCTTCATATTATCATTCTTCTTTAATTTTGTACGTATTTTTGCGCGAGTTGATTATTTTGTTGATTTATTAGCTGTTTTATTTCCAAGAAATTCCGATTTCTTACATATTTTGTTTTGGAGAAATCCAAGTGTATTTATACCAGTTTTTTCTGTAAGCTAAAGTGATTATTGGTCTACATACATAATATTAGAATTCTAAATTAAGTCAAGGCAAATCACACTAAATGACAAAAAAGCATCATGAAGTAACATTTAATGGGATTTACACTCTACAAATATTTCTATATTTATTGAAATGTTAATATACTGCTTACAACGCAAGCCGTTTTTTTAAATTCTAGTTTCAAAGCTTCAACAAACAAATCAAATTAATTATTTAAAGTAAAAGGTATTGAATTCGTAAGCGCACAATAATCACCCGGCCCGAACAAAATTACGGCAGAGTCCCGTTCGCAGGACTCTGCCGTTTGTTCATTTCCGTATATGTTCCCGGTGCCGGACTGCCGGGTGCCAGGGCATCAGCTTTTCCAGCTCCTCATGGGTCGGAGATTTACCCAGATAGGGCAGCATACTCAGCACCAGCAATAGATACCCATAAGGCTCAATGCCGTTGGCCTTGGCCGTTTCCACCAGCGAATACACAATGGCACTGGATTCCGCTCCCTTGACACTGTCGCAGAACAGCCAATTCTTTCTTCCCACCACAAAGGGCCGGATCGCGTTCTCAGCCAGATTATTGGAGATAGGGACATCTCCATAGTCCAGAAATGCCATGAGCTGCTGTTTCCGGTTCAGGGAATACCGTACCGCATCCTCCAGTTTGCTGCCCTTTTCCAGGTGGATCGATTTCAGCCATGCAAAATACTCCTCCAGAAGGGGCAAAACCACATTCTGGCGGTACTCTTTCCGAGCCTTGACATCGGCATATACGTATTTCTTCTCCAGAGAGAACAGCTTCGTGCAATACCGAAATTCTACGGCGGCTTTGCTGGTTTTCACAGTTGCGCCGTCTGGCATGGCCTCCGCCATTTCCGCCTGGCATGGGCCCAGCAGCCGCAGTGGGTCACCTTCTGCACCTGATTGTATCCTGCGTAGCCATCGTTATCAGGCATCCGTTAAAGCCTTTCAGAAAGCTCTCCGGGCGTTTGCCGCTCCGGTCAGGCTGGTACTCAAAGATGCGAATATGCTGGCTGCTGTATTCTCCGCTGGCATAGAGCCACATTCTGGATTCAGAGGCGGCAGGCTTGTTGTCCTCTTTCAGCACCTGCACCACTGTTTCATCCGCGTGGATCACGGATTGTTCCAGAAGCTGCCGCTTCATATGCTTGTACAGCGGCTTCAGCCAGCTCTGGGCACACTGGATCACCCAGTTGGCCATGGTGGCCCGGCTCAGCTCCACACCCTGTCTCGCCCAAATCTTCTCCTGCCGGGCCAGAGGAACTCCGTCCACATACTTCTTCGTCATAACATCTGCCACAGTAGAGGGAGATGCCAGAGAGTGCTTCATAAGAGGAGGCGGCGTTCTGGTGGTAATGATATGGGCGAAGCCGGTATCCTTCTCACACTTGTCGCAGGCATAGGTGCAGCTGTAGTATTCCAGAATCTTCTCAGACTGCGGGATAATGATGAGTTCCCTGCGGACGAGCTTCTTACCAATGAGCTTAAAAGTGCCGCCGCACTTGTCACAGGTAAGTCTGGATTCCGGAAGGCCAATTACAATTTCTTCTACAGGAAGGTTCTTTGCCAGCTCATCAATGGTTCTTTTCTTCTTACGGGCATGCGCTTTTTTACGGTAAGGGGTTTCTTCCGTAGGCTCCTCCGCCTTGTTGTCCTGACAGATCTTCGCCTCATTGAACAGGCTCATTTGGTCTTCGCTCAGAATATAGGTCTTCTTCTCGCTGGACTGGCCGAAGCGGGCTCTCTGCGCATTGGCAAGGATCTCATTCATGTGCTCCAGCTTCCGCTTCAGCTCCGCGTTTTCCTTCTGCAACGCTTCTACAGACTGGGTCAGAGGACGGATGAGCTCCGCAACTTCCGCGGCAGTATATGTGATTTTCCTGTCTGCTGCGGCCATGAATTCTCCTCCCAAAAAGCAACTTTAACCTGCCTTTATTATACCATAAAGGCAGGTTAAAGTACAGAAATATATGCAATTTTCGGAACATTTTTGTCAGAATAGATCTCTTGGTTTCCCTTTGCGGATGGCCGTTTTCTGCTCGATCCGAAGCCCTTCCATGAGCCAGCGGAAGCTCTGGGGATCCAGTAACCGCAGTTCTGCTTCTGTCCTCGGCCATTGAAATCTCCCGTTGGATAACCGTTTATATAGCAGGATATATCCGTCGCCGCACCAGTGCAGAGCCTTGATCCGGTCCGTTCATCTGCCGCAGAACAGGAACAGACTTTCTTCGTCAAAATGACTGCCATACTGCTGCTTCACTACTGCGGCAAGGCCGTCGATCCCAAGACGGAGATCTGTATAGCCGCAGGCAATATAGAAATTTCGGACTTTTGTCAGATCTATCATAGCGATTGAATGGACCGAAGCAGTGCAGCGACAGCCTCAATATCCACACCGACCGGCAGCTTCAATTCTGCACCCCGGTATTGGATCTGAAGAATCTCCGTTGAAGTCACAGAAGATTCCAGCTGCACGATCTGAGGCCCGGCAGCTTCTGCCATCTGACTGCGGAGTTTCCGGAGCCAATAGTAAAAGCTTTTCTCGGAGATCCCACGCCGCCGGCAAAATTCCCGTTTTGTCAGTCCGCTGTTGCTGCATTCCTGAATAAGCATTGTCCATGTCTGCGACCGATAGTCGTCCCGCACTGCCAATACATCTGCCATTTGATAGCATCTCTCCCTCCTTCTCGAAAAACTCACCGTGCGTTTTTCAAGTTTTGGGATATTATCTCACATCGTTGGGTGAGATGCCATGCGGGTGGTTATTGTGCGCTTACTTGAATTCAAGTTGTTTATAGGGATTGTTTTAATAAAAAAAGCAACCAACGGATTTCTTCGAAGGCTGCGTTTTTAATATCAATAATTAAATTTTATCTCACGCTATATTTCAAAATAAAAATATAAATCACACATGCTCTTAAATACTATTAATTAGCCGAATTACACAATGGAATCTACGTTCTGTTTCGTTATAATACATTCTCATCACGCCTTGATACCTTTTGACTGCTTGCCTAACACTTTTTTAACCCTACACCATGGTGCTCTTTATCCTCTTTCTTCGTTTTTATATTTCCATCTTCATCCATATCCGGAGCAGAATTACAAGAATTAATAACCGTAATCAACACTCCGGTTTCCCCTTGCTGCGTAGCAGAAAGTTTAATATATTTTTCACTGGTATTTTTTGCTGCTTCCTCGGCATTAGTAAGTAGGTTATCAAAAATTGCTGTAATATCATGAGCCGATATAAAATCTACCGAATGCTGACGAATATCAAAATCGACATCAATGCCTAACGATTTGCAGATAGATGCGTGATGGACTAAAATTACATTCAGAACTGTATTATCACATAATCGTGCTATCTTTTGCAAAAGCCGGATCCCGTTCCATATCCAAAAGGTAATTTTCAAGTTCATCATAATTTTTCGATTCAAGCAGTCCCTCATCACTTGCATATGACCACGTATATCATGTATCAGAACACGTTGATGATCATAATGGTCTTTAGTATTTTATAATTCTCCGTATTTATTTCAGCTTTCTGAGCAATTAACTCCAATTCTAAACGATCATTATACATTTTCTGTATATGATTATAAACAACTGTTACTAAAATATTAACCATCAGTAATGCAATAACACTAATTGCCATCAATATGCCAACAATTGGTTTAATCCGCGTAGTTATACTAATGTAGGCAATCGTCATCGTAATAAGTACTGATACTAATGGTAGTACAGATAGTAAAAGAACTGTACTTGTATCTATACCGTCTTTTGTTGGTTTAAAAAGCCTAGCACTGATTTGCATAATGGAAAAATATAGAAGACGTCCCAACACAGCAAAAGAGATCATGACAGATAAATCATACTTATATGCTCCAAAATCATGAGATATAGGTGAAAGTAATACAGAAGCTAAAACCTCCGTACCTCCCATAACCACTGTTAAAAATGCCACTTGTATGATTCCTATTAATTTTTTACATGCAAAATTCGAAAACAGTAAGATCAAATTTATAAATAAGAAAGCAACTGTATTTATTAATACATTTTTGAATTGTGACAAAGCAAATAACAGCGAGTACCCTAAAATAAACATCCATATTTCTACTTTACGGCTGCCTTTTCGTTCAAATACTTGTTCAAGGTAACTCCAAGCCGTAATACCTTCTGAAGTTAAAACAAACGCATAACAAATTAATGCCCACATCATTGCATTCCTTCTATATATAAAAGATATTTGTTTTTAAATTCGGAATATCGCCGACTTGCTAAATATGCATTAATTTCCATATCCTTATATTTCAATTTAATTATATCTTTACTAAATGATGCTACATACTTCATATTGACAATATAATTTCGATATGAAGCATAAAAGCTGGGAATTTTGAGTTCTTCTTGCCAGGATTGGATTCCTTTTACTGAAATCACCTCACCGTCTACCGTACAAATTTTCGTTACCCTCTTTTGTCCTTCCAAACAAATAATATCCTCTGATGAAAGTGTTACCACTCCATCCTTTGTTTCAACCGGGATACGAATACTTTCGATATTATATTGATATATAGCATCCTTTAAATTCTCAAAAAGTCGATTTTTATTAATTGCGCAAATTGCAAGTTCAAGTTGGACACCCAGCGGTAGAAAATTGGGGCTTCCGCAGCCGCTTAGGCTGCGCAAACAATGTCAAGGAATGCTTCAAAGAGTTCTTCTGGAGTGCAGTACCCCAGATTCTTCCTCGGAAGGCTGTTAAGGGCATCTGCTGCCCAGAGGATATCCTCATCAGAGAAATTCTCAATGGAAATTCCCTTGGGGACATATCGCCGAAGCAACCCATTGTGACGCTCATTCTGTGCTCGTTCCCATGAAGTGTAGGGATGCGCAAAGTAGACCTTTGTTCCGTACTTCTCAATCTGAGCGAAATCCGCAAATTCAGCTCCGTTGTCTACCGTGATAGTCTTAAACACCTGGCTGAATTTCTCACCGAATTCCTCATGGAGTCTCTCCATATCGGTGTTCACTGCCTCGCTGGTCTTTCCGGGAATACGAATCGCAATGTAGTTCTGCGTTTTCTTTTCCAGAAGAGTCAGAATCACAGACTCTTTGCCGTTGCGTTTGCCTACAACGGTATCACCTTCCCAATGGCCTTCCTCGGTTCGGGAATCTACAATTTCTGGCCGCTCATCAATGCTTGTTCCATACACTTTCTTTCGTTTTACGGGACTTTTATGATGCTTTTTCCGTTTTATTGCTTCGGGAAGTTCCAAGATGTTGAGGACAAATTGCCGCCCCATACCTCATTGTAAAGGGTTTTGGTGCAGACCATCTTCTCTTCCGGGAAGAGCTTGTTCTTGCGGGCATAGCCGACACAGGCATCAATAGACCACTTTTCCGTACGCACTTGCGTGACGACCCACTGAACAAATGACGTACACTTGTCAATGCGGTGCGGCTTGTGGCTATTCTTTCTGTTTTCCTTGTACACAGCGTCCCCACGCTTTGCGCTATAACCGGGAGCACGGCCCCGACTGCCCGTTCTGGGCGGTGTACCGCGCTTTAGTTCATTGGAAATGGTGCTGGGTGCGCAATGCAGGTATCGAGCAATCGCCCGATTGGAGTGTCCCAGTTTCTTCATAGCCTGAATCGCTCCACGATCTTCCATGGTTAAATGCGTTCCGGGCTTGCGTTCTGCTCCATTTGTGGTATACTGAGTGTGATCCATAGTGATTACCTCTGGTGAATGGTGTTGGGGAACTTCATTCTACCA
>VOFB01001056.1_pt1 | contig 43744 bp, 64 predicted proteins | sample 5384141 | NCBI WGS metagenome assembly VOFB01 (sample SAMN12384721, study PRJNA508395) | human gut metagenome | isolation source: healthy gut A | host: Homo sapiens | reverse complement strand
AAAAATAAAGTTTTGAGAAGATCCATGACATTGCCGCTTTTGCTGACAGTTGCATTTTACTTTTTACTTTAGCTTTTACCTTATTTTGTCTTTGGTAAGGTTTTTTTCATTGCACTGCGGCGCAAAAGGGACCGTCGGGACCGCGTAGACCAAACCGATTTTTTCAATCACACAATACCGCAGTGAAATGCTGCGGCATTTTTTATGTCAAAGGAGCGAGGAACATGGTAGTCATACTCAAAAGCAATCCCGACCAGCAGCAGCTTAACAATCTCAAAGATTGGCTGAAGAGCTTTCATCTGACATCCACGAGCCAGGGCGTCAACAGCACCATATTGGGCCTTGTGGGCGATACCACCGTTGGGACATCGACCTGCTTTCAACGCGCTCGACATTGTCGAGGATGTAAAGCGCATTCAGGAGCCGTATAAATTCGCCAACCGCAAGATGCACCCGGAGGACACGGGTTGTGGACGCGGGCGGCGCAAAATCGGCGGCGGCCATTTTCGCCATGATCGCGGGCCCCTGTTCGGTCGAGTCGGAACAGCAGTTGTGCACCATCGCGCAGGCGGGGGCCTCGGGCGCGGCCATGCTTCGCGGCGGCGCCTTGTTCAAGCCCCGCACCTCGCCCTATGCGTTCCAGGGCCTGCGCGACAAGGGGATTGAAGCTTGCTGGAGGCCAAAACGCCTGACAGGCCTGCCCATTGTCACGGAGATCATGGACCTGTCCCAGCTCCTGTTCGACGAGGTCGACGTCATCCAGGTCGGCGCGCAACATGCAGAACTTTGAGCTGCCTGCGCGAGCTCGGCCATATCCGGAAAGCCCATCCTGCTCAAGCGCGGCCTGTCGAGCACGCTGCAGGAACTGCTGATGAGCGCGGAATACATCCTCGCCGGAGGCAACGAACAGGTCATCCCTCTGCGAGCGCGGCATACGCACCTTTTGATGACCGCGACCCGCAATACGCTGGACCTGTCCGCCGTCCCGCTGCTCAAGAGCATGACGCACCTGCCCGTCATTGTCGATCCGGAGCCATGCCACCGGCATTGCAAAACTCGTCAGGCCCATGGCTGGCCGCCGTGACGCTGCGGGCGCGGACGGCCTGATTATTGAGTGCACAACGACCCGCCGCACGCCGCGTGCGACGGCCAGCAGTCCCTGACGCCGGAGGCGTTCGACGCCCTGGCGGCCGACGTGCGTGCGCTGCGTGCGCTGGTCGCTGAGGTGTGAACATGGAGAGCAAACGCATAGGGATCGTGGGCCTGGGGCTGATCGGCGGCTCCTTTGCCAAGGCCTATCGCGCGGCGGACGCGCCGTTTACGGCGCGGACACAGACGCCGCCGTCCTTTCCGCCGCCGTCGCATCGGGCGCGGTGGACGGCCCGCTTGACGGGGCGGCGCTCGCATCGGTCGACCTGCTCGTGCTGGCGCTCTACCCGCGCGAGTGCGCCGAATGGCTGCGCGCGCATGCCGCGGCCGCCTGCCGCGCCCGGGCAGTCGTCATGGACTGCGGCGGCGTCAAAGCGCCGTGTGCGCTGCGGGCGCGGCGCTCGCGGCGAAATACGGATTCACGTTTGTCGGCGCGCATCCCATGGCCGGCACCGAGCGCTCTGGGCTTCAAGAACGTCCCGCGCCGACCTGTTCCGCGGCGCGTCCATCCTCATCGTGCCGGGCGCGGCAGGGAGGAGCAGGTGCAGGCGTTGTCGGATTTCCTCTGCAAGCTCGGCTTCGGCCGGGTCATATGCACGGATGCAGAAACGCACGACGCCGTGATCGCCTTACACCTCCCAGCTCGCCCACGTCGTGTCCAGCGCCTATATCCAGAGCCCGGCGGCGGATATGGCGTCGGGCTTTACCGGCGGCAGTTTTCAGGATATGACGCGGGTGGCCTATCTGAACGAGCAGATGTGGACGCAGCTCTTTGTAGATAACCGGGAGAACCTTTGCCGCGAAATTGCGGGCCTGATCGAACGGCTGGAGCAGTTCCGCGCAGCGATTTCACAGCCGATCCGGACCGCCTTCGCGCCATGCTGCGCGCGGGCCGGATCCGCAAAACGCAGACAGAGAAAGAGGGGGATAGAACCATGACCACAGTACATGTACACGCGTCCAGAGACTACGACGTATGTATCGGCGCGGGCTGCCTCGATTCGCTCGGCCTGCGTGCCGCCGCCGTAAAAGCGCCCTGCAGCGCCCTGCTCGTCAGCGACGGACGGTTTACGCCCTGTACGGCGCGGCCGCCGAGGCGTCGCTCACGCGCGCCGGATTTTCGGTGCGCAGCTTCACGTTCGCGCCCGGCGAGGAATCCAAAACCGTGGCGACCCTGGCCCGGATTCTGGACGCGCTCGCAGCCGTCCCCTGCACCCGCAGCGACCTTGTCGTCGCGCTCGGCGGCGGCGTTGCGGGCGATATGGCGGGCTTTTGCCGCGGCGGTCTATCTGCGCGGGATTGAATTCATACAGGTCCCCACCACCCTGCTCGCGGCGGTGGACGCGTCGGTCGGAGGCAAGACGGCCGTCAACCTGTCCGCCGGCAAGAACCTCGCCGGCGCGTTCTGGCAGCCCTCGCTCGTCCTGTGCGACTGCGACGTGTTCCAGACCTGCCCGCGCCCGTCTTTGCCGACGGAATGGCCGAGGTCGTAAAAGGCGGGTATGATTGCGGACGCACAGCTTCTCGATATGCTGGAGGACGGCGCGCAGCCCCCTGCCCGCGCTGGTGGCGCGCTGCGTGCAGATCAAAGCGCGGCCTGGTCGCCGCCGACGAACGCGACGTGGGCGACCGCCAGCTCCTCAACTTCGGCCACACCGCCGCCCATGCCATAGAGCGCGCCACGGACTTTCAGGTGTCCCACGGCAGCGCCGTTGCCATCGGCATGGTGATGATGGCGCGGGCCGCCTGGAGACTGGGCGTTTCGGAGGACTGCGTGCCGCGGCTGGCCGCGCTGCTGCAGAAGCTGGGTCTGCCGACGCGGACGGACCTGCCCGCCTCCGTTCTCGACGAAGCCGCCCTGCGCGACAAGAAGCGCAGCGGCGCGGAGATAACGCTCGTACTCCCCATACGGCGCGGCCGCTGTATCCTGCACCGGGCGCGGGTGGAGGAGCTTATGCATATTTTGAACTGGGGAGGGATGCCTGATGCGCGCGACCATATCGCCCGGCCCGCTGCGCGGGACGCTGGACGCCATCCCCTCCAAGTCGGACGCGCACCGCGCCATCCTTGCCGCCGCGCTCAGCGACGGCCCCACCGACATCGTTCTCTCCTCGTTCTCGCAGGATATAGAGGCGACGGTGGCCTGCGCCGCCGCCCTGGGCGCGTCCGCCGTGCGCACGCCGTCCGGCCTGCGCATTACGCCCCGCCCGCACGGCGCGTCCGCGCGTCCGGCCCTCTTTTTCGGCGAGGCGGGACGACGGCGCGCCTGGTCCTGCCCCGTCGCGGCGGCGCTGTGCGCGCAGGCCGAGGCCGGCGGCGGGCCGGCTCCCCGGAGCGGCCCATGTCGGCCCTCTGCCGCGCCCTTTCGGAAAACGGCTGCCGCCTCAGCGGCGACAGGCTGCCCCTCTCGCTGCGCGGCCGCTGCGGGCCGGCGTGTGTACGAGCTGCCGGGCAATATCAGCTCCCAGTATATCTCCGGGCTGCTGTTCGCCCTGCCCCTGCTGGAGGGGGACAGCGTGATCGCGCTCACTTCGCCGCTGCAGTCGTCCGGGTATGGATATGACGCTGCGCACGCTCGCGGCGTTCGGGATTGAGGCGGACGCCCGGCAGGGCGGCTGGCTTGTCCGCGGCGGGCAGACCTACCGTTCTCCCGGCACATACGCCGTGGAGGGCGACTACTCCAACAGCGCCGTCTGGCTCTGCGCGGGCGCGCTTGGCGGGGATGTGACGGTCCGCGGCCTGGACCCCGCAAGCCTGCAGCCGGACCGCGCGGTCCGTACAGATTCTGGAACGCTTCGGCGCGCAGGTGGACTGCGCCGGCTGCGCGTGCCGCGTCCGCCCGGCGCCGGATCGCGTCCGCTGCGCCTCGACGTATCCGAAACGCCCGACCTCGTCCCGGTCCTGGCCGTCCTGCTGGCGTCGGCGGCGGGGGAGTCGGCCCTGGAGAACGCGGGCCGGCTGCGGCTCAAGGAGAGCGACCGCCTGCACACGGTGACCGGCCTGCTGCGCGACCTCGGCGCACAGGCGGAAGAGGCGCGCGACAGCATGCGCATCGCGGGCCGGGGCGCGCTTTGCGGCGGACGTACGGGACGCGCATGGCGACCACCGGATCGCCATGGCCGCCGCGCTGGCAGCTTCGGTGTGCAGCGCGGCTGTCACGATTGAAAATGCGCAGGCCGTTGAAAAGTCCTACCCGGGATTTTCAGCGATCTGCGGAAAACTGGGAGGGCGGATCGATGTCGAATAGCTTTGAAACCGTTTGAAAATCACCATATTCGGGCAGTCGCACGCGCCGTCGGTCGGCTGTGTGCTCGAGGGGTTCCCGCCGGGCTTTCAGGCGGATATGGAGGCGCTGGGCCGCTTCCTGGCGAGCCGCGCGCCGGGCCGGTCGGCCCTTGCGACGGGCAGGCGGGAGGCCGACGAGCCCCGGTTATGGCCGGGCTTGCGGACGGGAAAACCTGCGGCGCGCCGCTTGTGCTCCTGTTTGAAAACGCCGATGTGCACAGCGCGGACTACAGCGAGCTCAAAAACGTGCCCCGGCCCGGACACTGCGACTATCCGGCACATGTCAAGTACCGCGGCTGGCACGACGTGCGCGGCGGCGGCGCGTTTTCCGGCAGGCTGACCCTGCCCCTGAGCGCGGCGGGCGGCCTGTGCCTGCAATGGCTCGAAAAAAAAGGGGATTGCCGTCGGCGCGCACATCGCCTCGGTCGGCGCCGTTGCGGATACGCCCTACCCCCCTGAGCTTCCCGCGCCCGAACTGCTCTCCGCCGCGGCGGCAAAGCCCTTTCCGTGCTTAACGACGAACGGGGCGCGGCTATGCAGGCGCTGATCCTGGAGGCAAAAGCGGCGGGGGATTCGGTCGGCGGAGTCGTGGAATGCGCCGTGACGGGCCTGCCGCCCGGGCTTGGCGATCCCATGTTCGGCGGCGTGGAGAACCGTTTAAGCGCGGCGCTGTTCGCCATACCGGCCGTCAAGGGCGTCGAGTTCGGCGCGGGGTTTCCAGGCCGCGCGCCTGCGCGGTTCGGAGAACAACGACGCCTACTTTGCCGAAGCCGGCGCGCCGTGCGCACCCATACCAACCGCCACGGCGGCATTCTCGGCGGGCTGACCACCGGCATGCCGCTTCTGCTCCGGGCCGCGTTCAAGCCCACGCCGTCCATCGCCCGGCCGCAGCAGTCCGTGCGGCTGGACACGCTGGAGCCCGCCCGCCTTTGCGGTGCAGGGCCGGCACGACCCCTGCATAGTTCCGCGCGCCGTCCCCGTCGTAGAGGCGGCGGCCGCGCTTTGTGATTATGGATTTACTTCTGGAAGAGGGAGAGAGATAACCATGGATATAAACGAACTCCGCGCAAATATCAACCGGACGGACGACGAGCTGAAAGCGCTGTTTGAGCGGCGCATGGAGACCTCTGCGGACATCGCCCGCTATAAGAGCGAGCACGATATGCCCGTGCTGGACCGCAGCCGGGAACGCGCGATCATCGACCGCGTCACCCACGGCCAGTCGGAGGAGATGGCGGGCTATACGCGCGTGCTGTACAATACGCTGTTCGACCTCAGCCGCTCCTATCAGAGCCGCCGCATGCTCTACCCGTCGCGCCTGCCGGAGGAAATCGAGGCGTCGCTCGCCGCCACGCCGAAGACCTTTCCCGCCCGCGCAACCGTCGCCTGCCAGGGCACGGAGGGGGCGTATTCCCAGGTCGCCTGCGACAAGCTCTTCAGCCAGCCGAGCATTCTGTATATGGGCACGTTCCGCAGCGTCATCCAGGCTGTGGACAAAAAACTGTGCCGCTACGGAATCCTCCCCATATAGAAAACAGCACCTACGGCTCGGTAAATGAAGTTTATGACTTGATGAAACGCCATAAATTTTATATAATAAAAGTATCAAGCTGCAAATCCACCACTGCCTCGCCGCACGGCGCGCCGTGCCTTTGAAAAACATCCGGGAAATCTACTCGCACGAACAGGCCATCGGCCAGTGCAGCGAGTTTCTGGAGAGCCTGCCGAATGTGAAAGTGCATATCTGCGAGAATACGGCCATCGCCGCAAAGCTCGTGTCCGCCTCCGGCCGGGACGACGTGGCCGCCATCTGCTCGGGCGGCTGCGCCGAGCTGTACGGCATGCATATCGTGTCCGACAGCGTGCAGAACAGCGAGCACAACTTCACGCGGTTCATCTGCATTTCCAGGGACCTGGAAATCTACCCCGGAGCGGACCGGATCAGCCTTATGTTCAATATATCGCACCGGCCCGGCTCCCTGTACCGCACCATCTCCAAGTTCGCCGCGCTCGGCCTGAACCTGGTAAAAATCGAAAGCCGGCCCATTCCCGGGCGCGACTTTGAGTTCATGTTCTATATCGACCTGGAAGCCTCGGTCTACGACAGCGCGGTTTTAAATCTGCTCGCCGAGCTGGACGCGGACCCGGAGCCGTTCGTGTTCCTGGGCGCGTACTCCGAGTGCTGAGGCCGGGCCGATGGAGTACGGACTGATCGGGGCGAAAAAGCTGGGCCACAGCTTTTCGCCGGCGCATTCACGAAGCCATGTGGTGCGATGATTATGCGCTTTTGAGCTGGACGAAGCGCAGGCGCAGGCGTTTTTCCGCCGCCGCGCATTCAGGGGCGTAAACGTAACCATTCCCTATAAGCGGCTGGCCGCGTCCATGTGCGACCGGCTCGACCCCGTCGCCGCGCGCATCGGCGGCGTCAACACCGTCGTCCGCGAGCGGGACGGCAGCCTGACAGGCTACAACACCGACTACTTCGGCCTGCGCGCCGCCATGGAGCGGGCGGGGCTACCCGGCCGCAGGCCGCAAAGCGCTCGTGCTCGGCTCGGCGCGGCACGTCGGCCACGGCCCGCGCCGCGCGCGGATATGGGCGCGCGAGGTCGTAACCGTCTCCCGGCGCGGACCGGTCCGCTACGAGGACCTGGCGCGGCACGCCGACGCGGAGCTGATCGTCAATACCACGCCCGTCGGCATGTATCCGGATACGGGGGCAAGCCCGTCCGACCCCCTCCGCATTCCCCGGCCTGCGCGGCGTAATGGACGTGGTCTACAACCCCTGCGCACCGCGCTTGTGCTGTCCGCGCTCGACCTGGGCGTTCCCTGTGCAAACGGGCTGTACATGCTCGTCGCGCAGGCTGCGCAGGCCGCGCAGCGGTTCACCGGCGCCGCCGTCGGCGCGGCGCTTGATGGAGCGGGTGTACCGGGATCTCTGCCGCGATGTTACCAACCTGGTCCTGATCGGGATGCCGGGCTGCGGCAAAACCATCTGTCGGCCGCGCCCGCCAGATGCGCTGGGCCGCCGGCTCATCGACACCGACGAAGAGGTGGACGCGCCGCCGGCAGGCCGATAGCGGATATTTTTGCCAGGGACGGCGAGTCGCTTTCCGTCGCCTGGAAGCGCAGGCGGTGGCGCAGGCGGGCCGGCAAAGCGGCGTCGTCATCGCAACCGGGGGCGGCGCGCCCCTCTCGGCGGAAAACCGGGCCAGCCCTGCGCCAGAACGGGCGTATTTACTATATCGAGCGGGACCTTGCCGCGCTTGCCGCGAGGGCCGTCCGCTGTCGTCGGACGCGCAGGCACTGGAAAACATGTACGCCGCGCGTCTGCCTGTCTACCGGGCTCTGTGCGACAGGGAAGTGCGCAATAACGGCACGCGCGCCGCGGCGACGCGGCGGAAATAGAGGGGTGATTTCTGTGAAAATACTGGTGATTAACGGGCCGAACATCAACATGCTGGGCATACGCGAGCCCGGCATGTACGGCGCGCAGGACCTATGCCGAGCTTCTGGCGTATATCGAGGCGGCGGGCCGGGAGTCGGCGTGCAGACCGAGTGCTTCCAGTCCAACCACGAGGGCGCGATTGTGGACAGAATCCAGGCCGCATACCGGATGTTTGACGGAATCGTCATCAATCCAGCCGCCTATACGCACACGAGCGTGGCCATTCTCGACGCGCTCAAGGCCGTGGCGCTCCCGGCGGTGGAGGTGCATTTGACCGACGTGTCGCAGCGGGAAGAATTCAGAAATATCTCCTATGCCGGCCTGGCCTGCGAGCAGCGCTATATCGGCATGGGCTTTGAAGGATATAAAAAGGCGATAGCCTATCTCGCCAAAGCGAAAGAGGAGGAATAGGAATTGGAATACTTTTTTCAGACAAAATCAGAAATTTAAAGCCCTCTGCGATCCGTGAAATCTTCAAGGTACGCGGCGGACCCCGCCGTCGTATCCTCTCGGCGGGCAACCCGCGCCGGACGCGTTTCCCAGCAAGGAGATCGCCCGCATCTGCGCCGATATCCTGACCAACCGGCCCATCGACGCGCTGCAGTACAGCCTGACGGAGGGCTATCCCGCCCTGCGCGCGCATTTGAAAACGTATATGCGGGGAGAAGTACGGCGTCGGCCGCGACTTTGACGAAGTGCTGATCACTACGGGCGCGCAGCAGGTCATGGAGCTTGCCGCAAAGGTGCTCTGCAATCCGGGCGACGTGATCCTGTGCGAGGATCCTAGCTTTGTCGGTTCCCTCAACTGCTTCCGCTCCCTCGGCGCGCGACTTGTCGGCGTGCCCATGCAGCGACGGGCTGGATGTGGACGCGCTCGAGCAGAAGCTGAAAAAGCGTGGAAAACGTGCGCGCGCTGTACACCATCCCCAACTTCCAGAACCCGACGGGCGCGACCATGTCGGCCGCAAAGCGCCGCGCCGTCTATGACCTTGCCCGGAAGTACGATATCCTCATTATAGAGGATAATCCCTACGGCGACCTGCGCTACCGCGGCGAGGACGTGCCCGGCATCAAGACCCTCGACGAGGACGGGCGCGTCATCTATGTGGGGAGCTTTTCCAAAGTTATCTCGCCGGGCCTGCGCGTGGGCTACACTGTCTGTCCTGACCCCGTCCTGCGAAAAATGGTGGTCGCCAAGCAGGGGGGAGGACGTGCACACCAATATCCTTGCCCAGATGATCTGCCATGCCTATATGACCGAGTACGATTTTGAGGCGCACCTCGACTTCCTCCGCAGTCTCTACCGCAAAAAGGCGGCGCTGATGGTGGAGCTTGTCGAACAGCACCTCTGCCCGGCCGGAATTACATATCAGGACTTTGAGGGCGGCCTGTTCGTGTGGGGCACCCTGCCCGACGGCGTGGATATGCCGGAATTTTGTACGCGTGCGGTGCGGGACCACAAGGTAGCCGTCGTGCCCGGCAGCGCCTTTTTGCCGGAGGAGGACGGGCGGTCCCAGTCGTTCCGCATGAACTTCTCCACGCCTGCGGACGATGCGCTCCGCGCCGGCCTGCAGCGGCTGGGCGCGTTTGCAAAGGAATTCATTGGCCGCTGAGCGCCAGTATACAGCGGGAGGGCCGGTACATCAACGTACCGGCCCTCCTTTTATTTTCCATATGCTTTTTGGCCCGTCCTGCAAGCGGGCCGGCCTCCGTCGTCCCCTCGCGTAAACGCCGAGCGCGTCCCGCGCCGTCCCCGGCGGGCAAACACGGCGCGAAAAACAGCCGCCTCCATTCGCCGCCGCGCCGGCCTGCCGTGCCGGCCTCTTTTTCGGGCGGCCCTGCGGCCGCCACGCTGTGCGCCGCGGCGGCTTCCGTAGCCTTGCCCTGCGCGGCCCGCTTCCTCCGAGTCTGTCTCCCGCCTGTAAAATCCGGGCAAAACAACAAAGCCCGGCGCGAGCCGGACTCAGATTGTATACGGGGTATGTTACGCGCTGGCCTTGTTGACCTTGATCGCGAGCTGGGATTTCTTTCTCGAAGCGGTGTTCTCTTTTTGATAACGCCCTTCGCGGCGGCCTGGTCGACCATTTTCACGGCCTCGCGGAACGCCGTATCGACAACGGCCTTGTCGTTTTCGGCAATCGCAGCATCGAATTTTTTGATTGTGGTTTTCAGTTCGCTTTTGACCGCCTTGTTGCGTTCAGCCCTCTTGGCGGACGTGACCACTCTCTTTTTTAGCCGATTTGATATTTGGCAAACCTTACACCTCCTTTTACATCAATCCAGTGCTCTTTATTATACCCTCATATACCTTCAAATGTCAAGTATTTTTCGTAAAATGAATAAAAAATCCCTGCGTGTCAAAAATACCTGTGAGGTGATCGATTTGATCAATATAAGAACGGACCTTGTATATGAGACCATGGAGGCCGCGGCCGAACAGGGCGTGATCGACGGCATCGTCTCGGAGGACGTCCGGGCCGGCGGCGTAGACGTCAACCGCATCACGGTCAAAACCGAACAGGCCGCGCAGCGGATCGGCCGGAAAACGGGCCGTTACAGCACGGTGTTCTGCCCCGGCATCCTCGAGGCGGACGGCGAAACCCTGCTGCGGATGATCGACGCGATCGCGGCGGAAATCCGCGCCCTGCTGCCCGCCGGCGCGGACGCGACGCTGCTGATCGTGGGCCTGGGCAACACGTCTGTCACACCGGACGCGCTGGGGCCCATGGCCGTGTCCAACGTGGTGGTCACGCGGCATATCAAGGAAAATATGCTGGAGCTTTACCGGGGAGTTCCAGCTCGGCGAAGTCGCCGCCATTTCGCCCGGCGTGCTGGGCCAGACCGGCGTGGAGAGCGCGGAGATCATCAAGGGCGTCGTCGGCAAAATCCAGCCGACCGCCGTCATCGCCATCGACGCGCTCATGTCGCGAAAGATGGCGCGCCTGGCCGCAACGGTGCAGTTGTCCGACACGGGCATCACGCCGGGCAGCGGCCTGAACAACAGCCGCAGCGAGATCTCTGCGCAGACGATCGGGGTCCCGGTCATCGCCGTGGGCATGCCGACGGTCATCGACGCGGCGACGCTCGCCTGCGACGTGGTCGAGCAGACCGAGAACCGGCGCGGCGCGCAGGATCCGCGCGCGGACCGGAGCGACGAGGAACAGGCCCGCTACGAGCTGATCCGGCAGAGCCTGTCGCCGTATGAGATGAATCTGGTCGTCACGCCAAAGCACGTCGATTCCATCATCCAGAAAGCGGCGCGCCTGCTCGGCTATTCCATCAACCGCGCCATGCACCCCAGCCTCACGCTGGAGGATATGGCCAGCTTCCTGTCATAATCCGGCGCCGCCCGCATACAGATAGGGGATGATACATTTCATCTCAGAAGTATTTGGGAGCCGGTTTATGAAACGCAGAGGAAAGTTAAGAATCAAGAACGTATTTTCCGCAACATTTGCGCTGGGGTTTATCGTCATGGGCCTGGCGGCGGTCGGCAACGTGCTGACCGGCGCGTGGAGCACGTCCACCCTGATCGGGATGTCCATGCCGGGCGTATATGCAAGCGACAGCATTCTGAGCCCCAAGCTGATGGTAGCGCTGGCCATGCCGTCCTTTTCGGGCGAGTACGGCAGTTACAGCAGATTTTGAGTTCGGATTCACGGAATATTTTTTATGAGGGCGAGCCGGAAACGCCGCAGGAGGAGCAGCCGCCCGCCGACTACGCGGAGATTCTGGAGAGCCTTGCGGCAGACGAGACGTTCGGCCCCGTGGACGAAGCGCTCGAACAGTACGCGCGGGAAGTGCAGGCGATCAACCTGCACCCGGGCGACTCGTCGGGCGACGAACGCTGGTCGGACGTGTTCATGCGCAACCAGAGCGAACAGACATATGACCCGGACAGCCTGATGAGAGAAAAAGCTGAACCTTGGCCTGCAGCCGGCCGGGGAAGGGCCGCAGGTATTGATATACCACACCCATGGCAGCGAAGCCTACAACACCACGGGCGACGTATACTATACAAACCAGTCCATGAACACAAGGACGTCAGCCGCAATGTCGTGGCGGTGGGGGAGGTGCTGCAGCAGACGCTCAGCGCGCTCGGGGTGGAGTCGATCCACTGCGACAAGCTGCACGACGAATCCTATAACGACAGCATACCAATTCCCGCAAGTCGATCGAGCAGTACCTGGAAGAATACCCGACCATCAAGGTAGTGATCGATCTACATAGGGACTCCATGGTTACGCAGGCGGGGCTTAAGTACCGGCCGGTGGCGGAAGTGGACGGCATGCAGGTGGCGCAGGTCATGGCCGTCGTCGGCGTGGGCGAACCCAACGACCACTGGCAGGACAATCTGCGCTTCAGCATCGCGCTGTGCGACAGGCTCGAGCAGAAGTATCCGGGCATCACCCGGCCCATGCTGATCCGCACCTCGCACTACAACGCGCACCTCTCCCCCGGCGCGACGCTGCTCGAGGTCGGCACCTGCGGCAATACCCACCGAGGCCAAGCGGACCGGCGTTCTGGTCGGCACGGCGCTCGCGGAGCTGATTCATGAAAACGGAGGATAGAGAAAGGATAACAAAGGCATGCGTACAAAGGCAAGGATGTTTCTGGGCGCGTTTATCGTCAGCTTCGTCGTGTTCCTGTTTCTCGTAATGGTCCTGCTCGTCGACTTCCGCCCAAGGCCACAAGCGGGTATATGGACGACCAGACTGTATTCGCGACAGAGGGCACGGGACGACGGCGGAAAGATGATCGTGCTGTTCAATACGGAAATCGAGGTGCCGGACTTTTGGAGTTTTTGTTCCGGTAACGGCCCGCGCAGGCGGCAAGGGGCGGACGCTGGTCCGCCCTTGCCGCGCCTTGTCAGTCCGAAAAAGGAAGAAACGCCCGGGAGCGGCCGCTCCCGGGCGTTCTCCGCCGCGCGCTATTTGTCAATTTTCAATAGGTTCAGGCGCAGCGCGTTCGTCACGACCGAGATGGAGGACAGGCTCATGGCCGCGGCCGCGAGCATGGGATTGAGCAGCGGCCCGCCGAACAGGTAGAGCAGGCCCGCCGCAATGGGGATGCCGAGCGAGTTGTAAATGAAAGCCCAGAACAGGTTCTGATAGATGTTCCGGATGGTGAGCCTGCCCAGGCGCACCGCCCTGTACACATCCATCAGGCTGTTTTTGACGAGCACTACGTCGGCGGCCTCGATGGCAATATCCGTGCCGTTGCCGATGGCGATGCCGATGTCCGCCTGCGTCAGCGCGGGCGCGTCGTTGATCCCGTCGCCGACCATGGCGGTTGTGCCCTCCGCCTGCAGCGCCTTTACCTTTTCGGCCTTGTCGGTGGGCAGGACTTCGGCGATCACGCGCTCGGGGGCGATTCCGGCTTGCTTCGCAAGAGGGCCAGGGCCGTCGTGCGGTTGTCGCCGGTGAGCATATAGACGCTGACGCCGGCCTCTGTGAGCTTCCGGATCGCTTCGGCGCTGTCCGGCTTTATGACGTCCGCGAGGGGCGATCACGCCGGCGAGCACGCCGTCCACCGCGGTGAGGATGGGGGTTTTCCCCTCGCCCGCGTATGTCTCCAGCGTCTGCGCCGCGGGCGTTACGTCCACGCCGCAGTCGCGCGGGAACCCCGCTTTCCCCACGAGCACCGTCCTGCCGTCCACCTCGGCCCGGATGCCGTTGCCGGTGACGGATTCAAACGTTTCCGCCTTCTTCGCCGCCGCGCCGTCTGCGCCGCGTATTCCACAATCGCGGCGCCGAGCGGATGCTCCGACTTCTGTTCGGCCGCGGCTGTGAGCGCGACCAGCTCGGCCTCTTCCATGCCGAAGCACGCCACATCGGTTACGCGCGGCCTACCTTTGGTAATGGTGCCCGTCTTGTCGAACACGATGTTGTCGAGCTTGTGGATCGTCTCCAGCGCCTGCGCGTTTTTGAACAGGATCCCGTTTTTCGCGCCCTTGCCGGTGCCGACCATGATCGAGGTGGGCGTGGCCAGGCCCAGCGCGCAGGGACAGGCGATGACGAGCACGGCGATGAACACGGTCAGGCAGAAAGCGAGGTCCTTGCCTGCGAGCGCCCAGGCGACTGCGGCCAGCAGCGCTATGCCCATGACGACCGGCACAAACACGCCGGCGACCTTGTCGGCTGTGCGCGCGATCGGCGCCTTGGTGTTCTGCGCCTCCTCAATGGCGCGTATGATCTGCGACAGGGCGGTATCCCTGCCTATTTTGCGCGCTTCAACGCGCAGAAATCCGTTTTGTTGATTGTCGCGCCCGTGACCGTGTCGCCGGCCGCCTTGTCGACCGGCATGCTCTCGCCGGTCAGCATGGATTCGTCCACGGCGCTCTGGCCCTCGACGACTACGCCGTCCACGGCGATCTGCTCGCCGGGCCGGACGGAGATGATATCGCCGACGGCCACCTGCTCCACGGGTATTTCAACCTCTTTTCCGTCCCGCAGTACGACCGCAGTCTTGGGCGTCAGGTCCAGCAGCTCCTTGATCGCGCCCGCCGTCCGGCCCTTGGACCGGGCTTCAAACGTCTTGCCCAGCAGGACAAGGGTGATGATGATGGCGGTCGATTCATAGTAGAGCCGGTGCACGGCGTGCGTGTCGCCGAGCAGTAGCTGCACGGTGGAGTACAGGCTGTACAGGAACGCCGCCGTGGTGCCCACGGCGATGAGGGCTGTCCATGTTCGGCGCCAGCCGGAACAGGTTGCGGTAGCCGCGCTTGTAGAAGCCGAACCCCGCGATGAGGACCGGCACGGCCAGGCAGAGCTGGGTCAGCGCATAGGCCAGCGGGGCGGTGTCGGGGTGCAGAAAAGGCGGGCAGCGGCAGCCCCGTCCCGATCATGGGGCCCATGGCGATATAGAAGAGGGGTATGGCGAAAACGACCGATATAATCAGGCTCCGCTGCAGCGATTTCGCCTCGTTTTTGGCGTCGTTCTCGTCGCGCACGACATAGAACCCGGCTTTTTTGACAATGGCCTCAATATCGGCGTAGCGTATGCGTTTGTCGTCGAACTCAACCGCGGCAATCTCGGTTGCGATATTGACGGAGGCGGAGCTTACAGCGTCGTTGCGCAGCAGCGCCTTCTGCAGTCCGACGGCGCAGGCGGCGCAGTGCATGCCGCCTATTTTCAGTCTCAGAGATGTCATGGTTCTCACCCTCCATTTCTGTTTATTATTATATACTATTTTTGTAATTTATTCAAGAAGGGCGGGGCCGGATTTTGTAAAATCCGGCCCCGCCCTGTTGGAAGGAAGGCATTCTCTTATTTCACATCGTAACGGAACTGGTAGAGCAGTTCCCTGAGTTCCGCGCTCGGCCGGAACCACATCTCCTGATCCCAGTAGTCGTCCGTATCGTTCAGAACCTCCTGGATTCGGTCCCAGTCCTCCTGCTCGCGGGGAGCCGATGTTGTTGATCACAATGCGGTAGATCACGTCGCTGTCCGGCATGAGGATATTGTCGCGGTCCAGCTTTTCAAGGATATTGCCGTAGACGCCGGCGTTGCCGTCGGTGTAGTTGTCATCCTTGTACTGGTATATGTTGACCGAGCCCATATCGTCGGTCATGCTCTCAATATAGATGTCAAAGTCGGTCGCCGTGCCGTCGTGAATCAGGTCGAGCATGCGCAGGATTCTGTCGGCCTTTTCCTCATATTTCTTTGTTGTGAGTACCTTTACCGTATCCGGGAACATGACGTTGTCGAGCGCGAAGACGCTTGTGTACGGCTTCATCCCCACCCGGCCGTTGATCTCAATGTTGCCGAACGTGCTGGACATGGTGCTCACCGTTATGTTTGAATACATGTGGGAATTGGTCACAAGCATGTATTTCTGTTCGTCCGTCAGCGTATCGAATTCCCGCTGGAAGCTTTCCCACAGCGCAGGGTCTATTGGGTTGTGGTCAAAGAACACCGAAGAAATCGTATTTTCCGGCGGGAGGACGGTCGCCAGCTCGTTGTAATCGTCGTTCTGCAGAATGCGGGGGGACAAGCTCATTCTCATACATCCGGGTGTCAGGCGCAGAATGCGGTTGAGCGTCTTGCCGCTCGTCGTGCGGATGGCGACGTTGAAGCGGTTGGAGTAGTTGCTCTCGGGCGAGGTGTAATAGGTGTTGTCCATCACCTGCTCCGCATCGGTCCTGAGCGCTTCGGACACGGCGCTGCGGATGGTTTCGTCCTCATGCGCAACCTTCTGCGCGGTCATTTCAAAATAGGAAGGGCTTGCGCCGTAAAGATCCATATTCGAGGGCAGGAACACAACCGACTGGATTTCGTCCGCCGCCGGCCGCTGGTTGAGAATGGCGGAGCGGGAGAGCATGAGGCTGCCGCCAATAATCACGTCTATGCCGAGCACCACGAGAAATACCGGCAGCGCGGGCAGGAGATTGCGCAGCTTTCTGGTTGTAATCAGCTCGTACAGCAGGTAGACCGCCAGGGTAATCAGCAGCATCAGCAGCACTTCGCTGCTGAACACCTCGCGCTCCCCCGCAATGGCCGGCACAATAATGGCGGGCAGGGAGAGGAGACCGGCAGCGCGACAATGCAGCGGTAAATGTGCTGTAAAAATCCGGTTGGGCGCGCTCTGTTCCGCGGTCTCAGACTTGCGGAAAGGTGAAGAGCAGGCAGGCGGCGGCAAGATACAGGACGCCCAGCACGGCGGTGTACAGCATGCCCGGCAGGGAAACAGATCGCCTCCGGACCAGGCCATGGAGCTTATGCCGACGAAAGAGGGCAGAGGTTGACCGGCAGGTTGTACGCCGGGTCGGTGAATATGCTCAGCGTCTGTACGTCGGCGATGACGGTCAGGTCGTTCAGCAGCGAAGTGTAGACCATAATCAGGATGCGGGGCAGCAGGAATACGATCAGCCCCATCATGAACCCGGAGATAAAGGTCCCGGTCAGCGACATGCCCAGCAGCGTACAGGCGGTCAGCAGCAGGGCGCACAGGGTATAGGCCAGCAGGCAGAGGGCGGATACGCCCCACAGAAATTTTATGCCGGCAATGGTGTACAGCAGCCCTGCGAGCAGGATGGGCGCGGCAAATACAAAGACCATGACGGTCAGTACGGACGCGCAAAGGCTGAAAAACAGGCAGGGCCGGGTTACGGGCAGGCTGTGGTAAAAGTCCGACCCGCTGCGTTTGTTCAGGAACTTGAACAGGTTGAAGGCCATGACGATGGCGGCGAGCGCCACGAGCATAAAGGTGAACTGCGACATGTTGAGCGCGGACGCCGCGGTGACCGTGCTCTCCATATCAAACACGCCGGCTTTGACAAGCAGCGCCACCAGCGGAGAGATGCAGTTTATAAGCGTTGCGATAATCAGGAAAATCACGCCCACCACCTTCAGTTGGCGGATTCCCTCTGCATAGAGCTTAACACTGAAGAATTTCTGTTTCATTGCCCTTGCCTCCTCACATCAGCACGTCTTTGAAAGCATAGCCGAGCGCTTCCATTTCATAGATGAACACCTCTTCGAGCGAAAGGGGAAGCACGTCGAGCAGAATGGGGTTCATGCTGCGCAGCGAAGCGATGGTCCCCCTCCCGGTCCCCCGCGCACGATAAAGTTGGAAACCGTGCCCTTTTTGGAGAAGCTCAGCATGTCGATATTCTGGAACAGCTCGCGGTCATAGTCGTAATTGAAGGCGACCTGCACCTTGAACAGGGAGGTTTTCAGGTCCTGTATATCGCTTTCAAAGATAATACCGCCCTTGTGGAGCATGGCCAGCTGGTCGCAGGTGTCCTCCAGTTCCCGCAGGGAATGGGAGGTGATAACGGTGGTCGTCCCGCGTTCCATAACGTCGTTGTAGATGATGTTTTTGACAAGGTTGCGCATAACGGGGTCGAGCCCGTCAAAGGTCTCGTCGAAGAACAGGTAGTCCGGCATGCAGGCCAGGGCCAGGATGGTGGCTGCCTGTCTGCGCATGCCCTGGAGAAGGTGACGAGGTTGCGGGTCGGGTCCAGCCCGAACGTCTCGGTCATGGAGCGGTAGCGCTCGTAGCTGAAGCTGCGGTAGGCAGTCGCGTACAGCTTCGCCATGCGGTTCATCGACCCCTGCGGCAGGAAATACAGGTCGTCGGGTACGAATACGACGCGGCTTTTGACGGCCGGGTTTTCGTAGACGTTTTCCCCGTCGATGCGCAGCATGCCGCGGTCGGCGCGGTAGACGCCGGTGACCAGGCGCAGGAAGGTGGATTTTCCGGCCCCGTTTGAGCCGACCAGGCCGTAAATGCACCCCTGCGGAATTTTACAGGACAAGTCCTTGAGCGCTGTGAAATCTCCGAAGCGCTTGGTAACTTTATCTGCTTGAATCATCGTTTTCACCTCGTTGTAATGGTTTGTCTGTTCGGTACGCGTCCCGGACGATCTGGATTAGCTGTTCGAGCGGTATGCCCGCGGCGCAGAGCGCGTCCGCGGCCTCGCGCAGCGCGCCCAGCTTTCGGTGTACTTCTCGCTCAGAATCTTTTTCGCGTTGTCGGAGACAACCCGGCCGATTCCCGGAACGGACGTGGTAATGTCGAGCCGTTCCAGCTCCAGAAACGCCTTCTGAACGGTGTTGGGATTGACGGACAGCTCCAGGGACAGGGATCGGACGGAGGGCATCTGGTCGCCGGGCCGCAGCACGCCGGTCAGGATCAGGCGTTCAAACTGTTCCAGCAACTGTTCATAGACGGGTTTTCGCGCCTGTCTGTCAATGTCAATCATCGTGAGCGCTCCTTTCTTGCAATCTGCGATGGATACCGGGCGTCGCCGCCCGCATCCGTCTCGCGCAGGTTCGCCGGTGTATGGCTTACCTTGTGTACTATGAATGATAGTACACATATGCTAGCACGATTTCTGTCCTCTGTCAAGAGCCTGGAAATAAAAATGATAAATTTTTACCAAAAGGGGGAAAAGGCGGCGCCCCGCGCCCGTGCCTGCGCCCGCGCCGTGGGGGGGAGAGGAGCGCGTCTCCCTCTCCCGCAAAGCAGTCAGTAAACGGGGCGCCGCCGCATGGGGAGGCGAGCCCGCCGGCAATTTTTCCGTAATAACGGTTTGCCGCGTAAAACAGGGCCGGCCGCGGCACAAATATGGTTGAATATGAACCATCTTCATGATACAATAAAAAAAGTCGAACCCGGTCGAAAAGCGTCCGTCCGCCCTTCCGGCGCGCAGCGCGCCCGCCGAGTCTCATTCATAATTGCGCTGCCGGCGCATAGAATAGATAAGCGAAAAGTGATACAAGCCCCATTTGCAGAGACATACAAAGGAGCGGAAATATGAAAAAGATCGCACTTGCAGTCATCCTGGGCCTGATCCTTGCGGGCGCCGTGCTCTGGATCGGCCTGTCCGGCAGGCCGGGCGGCGCGGACGGCGGCGCGTCTTCGTCCGTATCGTCGGAAAGCGGCTCCGGCTCAGCCGCCGGAGTGGAGAGCGGGGACGCACCCCTGCTCGGCGTCTGGGCCGCGTCCGTCTACAACCTGGATTTTCCGTCCAGGCCCGATCTGAGCGCGGACGAGCTGAAAGCCGAGCTGGATACGATCATAGAAAACACGAAAAGCTGGGGCTCAACGCTTTGTTTTTGCAGGTCCGTCCGTGCGCGGACGCGCTGTATCCCTCGGATATATTTCCCGTCTCCGGCGTGCTCTCATCGTCGGGCGAGCTGCCCGGCGGCTTTGACCCGCTGGCTTACGCTGTGGAGCGGGCGCACGCCGAGGGGCTGGAACTGCACGCGTGGGTCAACCCCCTGCGCGTGACGGCGGGCAGCGCCGAAGAGCCGCAGCACGACGCCGGCGCGCTGCCGGAAAACAGTCCCGCCCGCCTGCACCCCGAATATACCGTCCCGTATGCCGACGGAAAGCTGTACTTTGACGCGGGCTTGCCGAGGTGCGCCGGCTGGTTGCGGACGGCGTGGCGGAGATCGTCAAAAACTACGATGTGGACGGCATCCACTTCGACGACTATTTTTACCCCCTACCCGGTGTCCGGCGCGTCGTTCGACGACGCGGCGAGCTATGAAAAGTACGGCGGCGAAAAGTCCCTGGAGGATTTCCGGCGCGACAGCGTCACCGCCCTCATCCGCGCCGTGCACGATGCGATTGAGGCGGAAAATCCGGATGTGGCGTTCGGCGTGTCCCCCTTCGCCGTGTGGCGCAGCGATGAGAACAGCGAGCTCGGCAGCCCCACGCGCGCCGGGGTGGAGACATACAGCGATCTGTATGCCGATACGCGGCTGTGGGTAAAGGAAAACCTGCTCGACTATATCGCGCCGCAGATCTACTGGAGTATGGAGCAGCCCGGCGTCGAGTTCCCTGTGGTGTACGACTGGTGGAAGGACGTGGTGCAGGGGACGGACGTGGCGCTTGTCGCCGGCCATGCGGCGTATAAGGTCGGCCTGGACGAATACGGCTGGGACGAACCGGGCGAGCTTGCGGAGCAGGTCGCCTACGCCATGAACAGCGGCTGCTACGGCGGCAGCATTTTCTACCGCTACGCGACGCTGACGGAAAACCCGGACGGCATTGCCGAAAAGCTGCGCTCTCTGTTCCGGGAGGGCGCGCCGGAGCCGGAACAGCCGGAACCCGAACAGCCGGAGCAGAGCGCGCCGCCCGCCGCCGCATACGGCGACCCGCCGCTGATTGCGGCGGAGGACGGGCCGAAAGTCCTGTTCAGCTCCTCCGGCGACGGCTACGACGACGAGCGCGGCGCGCGGAAGCATTCTCGGCGGCGCAAACCCCAGCCTGCCCCTCTATCTGGGCGGCGAGGCCGTGCCCATGACGGAAAAAGGGCTTTTTTCAGCCTCTACTGCGACCTGGACGTCGGCGACAACACCTTTGTGTTCACGCAGGGCGAGCAGGAGTTTCCCTATACGATCACCCGCACCGGTTCATCCGGCGGCGGGGAGGAAGCCGGCGATCCGTACGGGGCCTGGCCCGGCTCCGACTGCTGGTACGGCGCGGGGCAGACCGTCACGTTTTCAGTCAGCGCGCCGCCCAGCGCAACGGTGACGGCGGTACATATGACGGCCGAGTTCCCGCTCGAGCCGGCGGACACGTCCGGCGAACTGTGGACCTATGCCTGTGAAGCCGTGCTCTACGGCGGCGGGAAGGACGCGGTCGTTTACAGGATAGAGACGGAGGATGGAACTGAAACGGTGACGAGCGCGGGCGCGCTCTCGATCTACGATACGACCCGGCGCGTCTTTGTCCGGGTCACGGAGCCGGACAGCGTGATCCGCCACACCCGCGTCGTCTACGCGCGCTTTGACGTGCCGGTGCCCACGGGCACGATGCTGGAGGCCGTCGGGTTTGAGGACGGGTACTATGTGCTCCGGGACTTCGGCCTTATTGCCGAGGGCCGCGTCGAGCTTGTCAACGATACGCAGGAGGACAGCTTTATCCGCACGGCGCGGCTGGAGCAGACCGGGACGGAGCTGCGGCTCACCATATATAAGACGGGTGCAAAGGCGGTGGACGTGCGCGCTTATCCGGAACAGCGTGTGCATCACGGCATACGGGCGCAGCCTGTCCGTGTTCCCGGCGCTGGCGCTCGGCTCCAGGCAGGAGGGCGTGGTCGTGCGGCGGTACGCGGACCGCGTGGAATACCTGATTCAATTTGAAGGCGACCGCGCGTTTTCAGGGTATACGCTCACCTCGGACGAGGACGGCGTAACCGTTGCGTTCCCCTGCCCCGGCGCGCTTCGGAGGGCGCGCAGCCGCTGGCGGGAATGAACATCGCCCTGAACGCAGGCCACGGCCGGCATTCGGGCGCGCCCGGCCCGCTCGGGACGGCCGGCTGGGTGGAGGACGACTTTAACCAGGACGTCGTCAACCGCACCCGCGACTATCTGGCGGCCATGGGCGCGTCGGTGACGACGATCAGCGATTACGAGGACCCCAAGGACATCGAAGATGTGGTGCGGGAATACCAGGCGGACCGGTACGACGTCGCCGTCTCCGTGCACTTCAATTCCGTGGCGGAGTCCGCCGACCCCGCCCGCGTGTCCGGCACCTGCGCCTACTACGCCTATCCCAACGCGCGGCGGCTTGCAAAGGTCCTTACGGACAGCGTCTGCGCCGCGGCGGAAATGGAGAACAACGGCGTGCTCCGGGACAGTTTTATGTGACGCGCACCTATGCCTGCCCGTCCGTGCTGATGGAAATGGGCTATATGTGCAACCCCGCCGAGTACGACCGCATGTGCGAGCCCGAAACGCGCGACCGGTTTGCCCGCGGCCTTGCGGACGGAATCCTGCAATATTTGCAGGGATAATCTGCGCCCGCCTCTTGCAATAGGCGCTGAATCTGTGTATAATATAAAGGTTAAAACACAGTTTGGAGGATGGAATCAGATGTCGGGACATTCCAAGTGGAACAATATCAAGCACAAAAAGGAGAAAACAGACGCCCAGCGCGGAAGATCTTCACCAAAATCGGCCGTGAGATCACCGTCTGCGTAAAGGAGGCGGTCCCGATCCCGCGATCAACTCCCGGCTCAAAGGATATTATAGCCAAGGCAAAGTCGAACAACGTGCCCAACGACAATATCGAGCGTATCATCAAAGAAAGCGGCGGGTACGGGCAATACGGAAAACTACGAGGATATCGTGTACGAGGGCTACGGCCCCGGCGGCGTCGCGGTCATTGTGGAGACGCTCACCGACAACCGCAACCGCACGGCGGCCAATCTGCGCCACTATTTCGACAAATTCGGCGGCAACCTCGGCCAGACGGGCTCCGTGTCCTGGCAGTTCCAGCGCAAGGGCCTGTTTGTCATCGAAGCCGAGGGCGTGGACGAGGACGCGCTGATGGAGGCCGCGCTCGAGGCCGGCGCGGACGATTTCGCGGGCGAGGGCGAGGCGTTTGAGATCACCTGCGCGCCGGACGATTTCGGCGCGGTGTACGACGCGCTCGAACAGGCAGGGTACGCCTTTGCTTCCCGCGCAGGTGGAGCGCATCCCCGACAACTACATCAAGCTCGAAGGCGAAACGGACAATAAAAACATGCAGAAACTGCTGGATATGCTCGAGGACAACGACGATGTGCAGAACGTCTACCACAACTGGGAGGAAACCGAGCAGGAGTGAGTTTTTTTCGGAAAGGCATCTTGCATTCGCTGTCGCGATGTGTTATAATGTCTTCTGTTACTGATAATTCCGGGTGTGGCGCAGATTGGTAGCGCGCTACCTTGGGGTGGTAGAGGCCGTGGGTTCAAGTCCCGCCACTCGGACCAAGGGTGAGTCCCATAAGGACTCACCCTTTTTTGTTTTTGTAACCTTGATATTCTGTCGGATGTACCACGTGGGAAGGCTTAACGGGCCTGCTTTATTCCTGCTTGGGCGTTTTCCGGTTGATGAATAAGACTTCAATCAACTGTTATGAAGAATTAAATTTAAGAGGAGGTATTTCCCCCGTTAGCCAGTCTGTTGGCTCAACAGAGAAAAACTCGGAAGTGATAAAAATGGAATTGAAACGCTATAAAGGGATCGTTGACCGTCGAACAATTAATAGTTGCACATAAAAAATAAAATCTAATGCTAATTCCTTATACAAGGAAGCAAAGCTTTTATTCGAAAACGAGATGTATGCTCGATGCCATTTCTTACTTTGCATTGTAAACGAAGAGCTTGGAAAGAGCATATTTGTTGTAAGTGCCATCGTTGATTTGGTTGTAGAGAATATTGATTGGCATAAGTTTTGGAAAAAACTACGAAACCATAAAAGCAAAACTGGAATGATTGAGTTTATGGAAAATATATTTGTATCATCGGATGATAACTTCACCCCATGGAAAGAACTTGAGCAAAGAATACCTACTCTTGAAGAACTAAAAATGGCAAGCCTCTATTCTGATATGTTCCAGAATGATTTTTTTGATCCGGAAGAAATTATTACTTTCAATTTGGCTAAGTCTACCCTCGAATTAACCGGACACCGAATAGAATTCATAAATACCATATCTCCTCCTGATAGCATATTGCGTTCGGTGAAGAAAGAAGATATTCTGACATACAGAGCCAAATTAAAAAGAAATGGGTATGAAAATTGATTTTGCATGGTAAGAATTTCGGCTTACTCTCGCCCTTGCGCCTCCTTTTCCGCAAAAGGCCACGCACGTCAGAACAGCGGCTTATCGCTCCGTTTCCGCTGCGCGCGAAAAACTGCGCCGAACGCGGCTGTTCTTCCTTTTCAACATCAAAGCATGCGCTTTGATGTTGGTTCGAGATGCAACAATTCCGGCATTGCTGCTCGGCCAGAGCGCCCTTGCGGCAGCTCCCTGTCGCCACCAAGCTTTTGCGGGTGCGCGGGGTGAAGATCGGTTGAAATTTAAACGAAAGTGTTTGAATTTCAACCGTTTTTTCTTATACAATCAACTTGTTTATGAGCTTCCTTACCACAGCGATAGAAGTTTCAATTTTACATAAGTTTTACATGGATTTGCACCAGAGATGATAGAAGAATCTTAAAATTACTTGTATAATGCAAAATTGAATTAATGCAAAAAAATAAAATCAGAAAAATTTGGAAACAACCCCAATTTTTCAAAATAGATTTCGTATTCTGTTTGTGAGGATAATTATAGTATGAAAGACGAACATCAAATTGTTTTGCGGGTATTAGAGGCACAGTCAAATGGTCAAGCGGCTGATGAGCTGATCGCGCACTACCTGCCGTTTATCCGGTCGGAAACAGCGAAGTTTCTCAAACGCTTTCCGGAGGACGGACAGGATGAGCTCAGCATTGCCATGTTCGCATTTCATGAAGCGGCAATGTCCTATCAATCCGACAAAGGTTCTTTTTTGAAGTTGGCGGCAACCGCAATCCGCAATCGGCTGATTGACCATTATCGCAGGGAGCAGCGACATACAGGCACGGTTTCTCTGGATGCGCAGTCATCCGAAGATGATGAATCCGCATTGGTGGATCAAATCCGTGATGACCGGAATGAGGCAGAAAAAATTCATGACAGGACTGCTACGAAAAAAAGAAATTCAGGAATTTACCGGGCAGCTGCAGAAATTCGGGCTGTCCTTGTCGGATATAGCGGATAATTGCCCGCAAACAAGAACGCACGCTAACGGCGTGTATGCATGTGCTGGATTACGCAAGGCAAAACCCTGATTTGCTGGATCAGCTTGTGAAGGCAAAGAAACTTCCGCTTTCTCAGCTGATCGAAGGTACGGGAGCCGATCGAAAAACTCTGGAACGGCACCGTAAATATATCGTTGCCATTCTGCTTGCCTACACCAACGGGTTTGAGATCATACGCGGCCATTTGAGCATGATAAAAAAGAAAGGAGGCGTCACAGGTATGAAGTATATGGTTATGGAGTGTCATCCGGGTTATGCCGTGGTAATGGATAATGCAGGACGTTTTTTGAAGGTTGCAAACCTGCATTATGAAGCAGGGCAAACGGTTACCTCTGTTCTTGAAATGACCAATACTTCGATGGTGCAAAAAATTATACACTTACGTAAAATATGGATCTCAGTTGCCGCTATCGCCGCCTGCCTTTGCCTTGTTGTATTCGGAGGCTGGAGATTCCTGATGTCGCCTTACGGCTCGGTTCGTATGCAAATCAACCCCGATGTGCTGATGACCGTCAACCGTCTGGATTATGTGATCAGGTTGGACGGACTCAATGATGACGGTGATGACATAATCGAGGAGTATTCCTACCAATGGAAAAAGGTCGATCTGGTTTCCGATGAGCTTGCAGGCCGTGCTGTTGAGATGGGCTATCTGAAAGAAGACGGAACGATTAGAATTACCGTTGAATCCAAGCATGAGAAGTGGAAAACGGAAACAGAAAAACGAATTGTTATAGTATTGGAAGATTATATGAATGATCCCCCGATTCCCCCGATAATTCTGACGAAGCCTCGTCTCCTGATGAGGCGAAGTTACCATTCCGTTCCGTCCCACACGACCGAATGATGACAATGACGATGAGCAGGACGTTGATCATGATGGCGACGACCGAGACAATGACCATAATGGCGATGATGATGATGGCGATGACGATGCGGATGGCGATGATGATGACGATAAGGATGATGACGATGACGATGATGCGGATGGTGACGATGATGCGGATGATGACGATTCTGTTATGGAGACCGGACGATAAATTGGAATAAAAATAAAAATTTTCAGTGCGACCCCGATTTGGAAATATTGATTCCGTATTCTGAAAGTGTAAGCACAAAAACCGAATCAACAATTATGAGGACTAAAGGAGTAATCGAGATGAGAAAGAACAAAAGAAACACACTGCTGGGCGCAGTACTTGCAATTGTCCTGACTGTTTCCCTTGCCGCATGTACAGGGAACCAAACTTCCGACCAGGCAGCGAACACCGCCGATAATAAGGCCGCCGTATCCGGTACGATTTTGCTTAGTGTTAATCCGGAAATTGAAGTTGAATATGATGACCAGGGAATGGTTCTGGAAATCGAGGGCGTCAATGATGACGGTAAAACGATTGTCGCGGACTATGAGGGATACAAAGGAAAAAGAATGTGCCGCAGTCGTAAACGAGTTGGTTCAGAAAAATATATGAAAGCGGCTATTTTGAAAAGCAGCTTGACGGCCGAGTGAAGAACATTGTTGTGAAGATGGAAGATGGTTCCGCGTATCCGGACGATGATTTTCTTGAAGAAGTTGTTGAGGGGTTCGCAATGCGATTGACAAATGCGGGTAAAATCCAGTGCAATGGTTGTGGATGATGACGATCTGGATGATAAAGGCCGAATCGGTATCGAAAAGGCACGTGAACTGGTTCTTGCCCAGCTTGGATTAACCGAAGCGGAATTCAGTGAGGGCGAATATGAACTGGATGACGGTGTATATGAGCTTGAATTTACGGCAAACGGCGTAGAGTATGAGTACGAACTGGATGCTTTTACCGGCAAGGTTCTGGAAGCCGATTTTGAGAACAACGACGACTGGGACGATGATGCCAAAGACGACGACTTGGATGACGACGACAAGGACGACGATATTGATGACCGGGATGACGGCGACAAGGACGACGATATCAACGATCGGGATGATGACGATAAGGACGACGATATCGACGATCGGGATGACGACGACAAGGACGACGATATCGACGATCGGGACGATGACGATAAGGACGACGACATCGACGATCGGGACGATGACGATAAGGACGACGATATCGACGATCGGGATGACGACGATAAGGACGACGACAGAGATGACGTTACCGATGATCTGGACGATGACGACATTGACGATTAAATAATTTTTAAAGTGTAAGATAAAACAAGGCTGTCCCGGCTAAGGACAGCCTTGTTTTAGTATCATATAGTATTATGTTTAGCGCGTCATAGAGCTCACAACTCAAATATCCAACGGCATCTTATTTGTGCATGGTAAACACGTCGCGTCGCAAGCGTTGTGTCGCTTGCGGCATATTTTTCAAAGAGCTAAGAAGAAGGCAATCGCAATACACGCCCGCTGGCTTTCTGAAAGCATAGGGTGCAGGATACCCTGTGCCCAAAAAAGAAAAAATATATATGACTAATATTGACAAATTACGCCATAATTGTTATAAATGATATATCGGTATACAAAATATTTTAGAATGGGTGTGTATATGGTGTCAGATGCCTCCACGATGAAAATTGATATGGCGGATTTTGAGCTCATCCCGGAAGCGCGGCGCGTGTCGTCCGGAAGTGCGATCAATATCAGCCCCAGCGGATATGTGTCGCTCAATAAGTATCTTATGGAAGAGATATCCGCGCGCATGGATACTTTTAAACTCGGATTTGCCTGCCATAAGCAGGACAAGCGGATTCTTCTGCTGTTTCCGACGGATACGCCCAACTACACGTTCCCGTCCGGCGGTTCGCGCAGGGATCCGGCGTTTACGCAGTCGCTGGTGCAGGACGGCATCGCGCTGCCGGCCCGCTATGCCGTAGCGTGGAACGAGCAGGCCGGCGCCTGGGTTGGCGTGCTGACCGGCGAGCGGGTACAGGATTCTCTGGCCGCCTCCCTGAAGGCGGGTCAGCAGCCGAAAGGGAAGCGGAAATGAGCAGTTGGTCGGAGTACCAATTCCAGGTGGCGAACCGTTTCATCTTGCAGCAGGTGCGCCGCTACGGCCGGCATATGGATGAGATCGAGTGCATGCAGGAGGGTTGGCGGGCGTTTCTGTATGCCCGGCGGACCAACCGGAAAGTGGCGGGCTGCTGCAACTTCGCAGTGTATGCGGAGTATGCCGTCCGTGAGGCGCTGGATCTGATGCGCTACCGCAGAAACCAGCGCATTCGGCTGGAAAGCCCGTGTTCATTGGACATGAGTTATGAAGACGGCAATGAAACAGTGGGCGCGCGCCTTGCCCGAAAGGTTGGCGACTGCGCCAACTCCATTGCGCTGTGGGATTACGCGCAGCGTCAGGGCTCGGTGAAATACCGCATTCTGAAGCAGTTGTTTTACCAGTTTGAAGATTGGGAAATCATAGAGGAAAACAACCTTACCCCGGATACCTATTATATGCTGTTGGAGGAAATACAGGAGGCATTTGTGGAGTGGCAGGCCATGTGAGCGCGTTCCGCGGCATTATAATATATGTATAATGGACATGATCGTGGAAATAAAAAGCCGACTGCTTTTGGCAGTCGGCTTTTTCATAATGATAAAGTCCGGGATAAAAGGCTTGCCGGAACCGTTTGCGGCAAACGCAGAATTTGTAAAGGTCTACTTTTGCAAACACCAACGTTTGAAACTATTATAAGAATTATTTTGTAAAATTTCAAGTGTAAATTTAAATAAATTGTTTCTAAAATAGATTTTCAGACCATTTGAGCGCTGTTTAACCGCAACCCATCGTATTCGCATTTGAATCCGATCAAATATGGACAAGGTGGTTCTGCGGTTGATTTTGTGTTTGCTAAAAGTAGACTTTTGCGCACACACATTTATTAGGTAAATAAAATTGGAAGGGGCAAAAATAATGAGCAAAAGACTATTGGCATTGCTGCTGGCCGTTCTCATGGCTGCAATGGCCATGACAGGCTGCGCAAAGAATGAGACGCCGTCGGGCGGCGGAGATGCAGAAGGCGAAGTAATCGAGCTGGACTTCTGGATCATCGGCAACTATCCTGATGAAAAAGGATTACTACCTTGCAAAAATTCTCGAGGACTTTAACGAAACGCACAATATCCACCTGAACATCACGGGCATCGGATCCGACCATGCGGAGATGGCGAACAAGTGGACCCTGGCGGCTCGAACAACAAGCTTCCCGACCTGCTCGAGATCAATACCGGCAGTACGCTGAACAAGCTGATTGAAACGGGCTGCATGGGCAACCTGTATGATTATCTCATGGCGGACGACGAGTTCGTGTCCAGATTCCCCGGCGGAACGGAATGTCTCGATCAGCTCTATTTCGGCCACCATTCCGTTGAGGAAGAAAAGATCTGCTGGCTTCCCCACCGAGACGGAGATCCAGGGCTGGTACTTCAACACCGAGATCTTTGAACAGAACAACCTTGAACTCCCAAAACCTGGGATGATTATCTCAACTGCGTCAAGACTCTGAAAGCCAACGGCGTTCTGCCTCTGGTTCACGGCTGCACGGACAACTGGGATACCTGGGGCTATCACGCTTGGCCCATCAAGTACGGCCTCACCCATGACGTCTGGATGGACGTCGTCAACGGCAAGACCGCTGTCAAAGACACTGCTTTCCCCCCACCGTCTGCTCCCGCATTGTCGAGCTGACAGAGGCCGGCGCATATCCCGACAACGTTGCCTCTATGTCCAATGATCAGGCGTTTGAAATCTTCCTCTCCGGCGGCGCGGCCATGTACTGCGTAGGCTCCTGGAAGATGAACGATATGGACAATTCCGAGATCGCCGACAAGATCGCGTTCAGCTTCGGCCCCGAATTCCCGGATCAGGATGTGGACAATGTTGCCACAAGGCCGTACTCCTGGTCGATTGCCGCCGGCACGAAGGCTGTTGAGTCCGAAGAGAGAGCCCAGGCCTGCGCCGAAGTCATGAAATGGATCGTAAGCTCGGGCGCGCGACCATCGAAGTGGAAGAATACGGCCATTTCCCGCCTGCATCGTGGATGTCGAACAGACGAACCTCGGCCCTGTCGGCAAGCTCACGGCGGATGCCGCTGCGGATTCCACCTACACGTCCTATGGACAGGGCAACTCCTACATGCCGACCTTGGCGGAGACCGGTTCCGACTGGGGCGAGACCTGGAACAATGTCGTTACGGGTCTGATCGCCGGCAACACCTCTGTGGACGACGCGGTCCAGCAGTTCCAGGATCTTGCGGACGCGGCTGACACCGAGTAAGCTTCAGCGGCGGTTGCCAATCATCAACAAACAATTTATACCGAAAGCTCGCTTCAGGGCGGGCTTTCGGTGTCTAAAAGGGTAATAATATGCATCATATATATACGAAAAAAAGATTTATATTGTTCGCATTACCTTTGTTCATATTCTTTACGGCGCTGTTTATCCTGCCCATGTTTCTCGGCCTTTATTACAGCTTTACCAAATACTCCGGCCTGGGCGAACCGGTGTGGATTGGCCTAAAACTATGTGAACCTGTTCAACGACAAGTTCCTGGCAAAATCGATTACAAACACGCTGCAGATGACGGCGGTCAACCTGATTACCGTCCTGCCCGTTTCTTTTCTTCTGCGCCTATCTTCTGCGCAAGACCAGCAGAAAGAATACGATTTACAAAACTGTGCTGTTCGCCCCGTATGTAATTCCGGGCGCTATCTCCGGCCTGATCTGGTATTTCATCTGGGAGCCGGGCGCCGGCCTGCTGAACAGCGTGCTCCGCGCCGTCGGCCTCGAGTCCTGGACGCAGCAGTGGATCGGCGGCAACACACTGACTCCGCTTGCGGTAGGCATTGTCTGCGCCTGGGGCGGCATGGGCTTTATATGGTCCTCTGGCAGCTCGGTATGAAAAACATTTCACCGGAGGTCATGGAGGCCAGCCTGATCGACGGCTGCAACAAGCGCCAGCAGATTTCCAAGATTATGCTCCCCTCCTGCGGGATACCACAACGAATATCTTTATTTTCGTGTTAACCGGCGGTTTGAAGATTTACGAAACCGTATTCGTTTTGACCGGCGGCGGACCCAACCACGCATCCGAATCCCTGGTATCCTATCTGTATGTCGCGACTTTCCAGCAGGGAAAATACGGCTACGGCATGGCCATAGCCGCGGTTGAGTTCGTCTTCGCGCTGGTTGTAACGGGCCTGTCCATCATCATTTCACGCCGCAAGAAGCTGGACATGTAATTAACTTGATTCGAGGATAAAAGCCTATGTTAAGAATTACGACAACAAACGAAGCGGCTGTGGCAAAAAAGGCGGGAAGGCGCCATGTAACTCCGGGCAAAGTCGTCCTGGAGATCATCACCGCGCTCATCGTGATTATTGCCATAGTTCCGCTGGTTTGGATCATCTTCCTTTCATTGAAATCCAACAGCGAAATTTTCTTGAACCCGCTGAGCTTTCCCGAAGAGATCATGTGGAGCAACTATGTCGGCGCATTTCAGAAGATCCCGTTTCTGAAGATGCTCGGCAATACCGGCCTTGAGATGGTAATCGCCATTCCCATCAGCCTCGTCATTTCCGTGTTCAGCAGCTTTGCAATCGCCAGGATCGTCGTAGGCAAGGGCAGGATGAACAATTTCCTGTATACCTACTACATATCCGGCATTATCATCCCGGGCTTTGTGCTTATGCTGCCCATATACCTGATGATGAACAAGATCGGTCTGTATGACACGATCCTCTCCATGGCGCTGACGCATATCGCATGGTCAGCCCCCATGAACAGCATGCTGATGGTAACGATGATGCGAAGCGTCCCCTCATCTCTGGAAGAAGCCGCGGTGATCGACGGATGCGGTATCTGGAAAGTGCTCTATAAGATTTACGTTCCGATGATCAAGCCCACGCTGGTCACGGCGTTTATTCTGATGTTCCTTGGCATGTGGAACGACTTCGCCCTGGCAAGAGTACTGCTTATCTCAAACGAGAACCAAACGATATCTCTGCGGTCAACCTGTTTAAAGGGCTGTACAGCACGGACTATGCCCTGCTGACAGCGGGTATAGTGATCCTTACAATCCCTGAACTCGTCGTGTTCGCCTGCCTGCAGAAGCATATCATCGACGGTATCATGGAAGGCGCCGTTAAGGGCTGATCTTGTAGAAGCTTATTAAAAATCTACCGAGGTGATAAATAATGGCTGATTTAACATTAAAAGGCGTAAAGAAGATCTATGACGGCGGCGTGACTGCCGTTGAGGATTTTAATATCGACATCAAGGACAAGGAGTTTATCGTTCTGGTCGGCCCGTCCGGATGCGGCAAGAGCACAACCATGCGGATGATCGCCGGCCTGGAGGAGATAACGGAGGGCGAAATCTCGATCGGCGGGACGGTTGTGAACAACATAGCCCCCCCTAAGGACAGGGACATCGCCATGGTTTTCCAGAACTACGCGCTGTATCCGCACATGACCGTCGGGGAGAACATGGCGTTCTCGCTGAAACTCAGAAAAACCCCCAAAACGTCATTGCCGAAAAAGGTCAACGAAGCGGCGAGAATACTCGGCATAGAGGACCTGCTCGACAGAACGCCGAAAGCGCTCTCCGGAGGCCAGCGCCAGAGAGTCGCGATCGGCCGCGCCATCGTGAGAAACCCCAAGGTCCTGCTGATGGACGAGCCGCTGTCCAACCTGGATGCAAAGCTCAGGAACCTGATGCGCGCCGAGATCATAAAGCTCAGAAGCAAGATCGACACAACCTTTATCTATGTCACGCACGACCAGACCGAAGCGATGACCCTGGGCGACAGAATCGTCGTTATGAGCATGGGCCATGTCCAGCAGATCGGCACGCCGCAGGAAGTGTTTGAGAACCCGAAAAACCTGTTTGTCGCCGGCTTCATAGGCTCGCCGCAGATGAACTTTGTGGATGCGAAGCTGATGAAAGAAAACGGCAAGTATGCAATCAATATCTGCGACAAGACAAAGGTCGTTTTACCGGAGGATAAGCAGGCGATTCTGGCTTCCAAAAACGTGCAGGAGGGCGACGTGACCTTCGGCATCCGGCCGGACCACCTCTCCATCTCCACGCAGCCCCGTGAAAGCGACATCGAAGCGACGATCGACGTCACCGAGCTGATGGGTACGACGGTGCACGTCCATGCGAACGCCTTCGGCGTGGACATGATCATCATCCTGCAGACTGCCGCCATGGATAAGCAGACCCGCGCTATGATAAAGGCCGGTGAAACCGTCCGCCTTGCGGTCAACGAAGATATGGTGTATGCGTTCAGCAAGGAAGACGAGTCCAATCTGTTCTTCGTATAAAAGGAATTAGAGTAAATGGCGTCCGTGCGTTTTTCACACATCACAAAAAATACCATCTGCCGGCCAACAAGCGCAAAAAAACGCCCGAAAGGGACGTCTATGCGCTGCGGGATGTTTCCGTCACAATCGAGGACGGGCAGTTCGTCGTGCTGGTAGGCCCCTCCGGGTGCGGGAAATCCACATTTCTCCGCACCTTGGCGGGGTTGGATGAGCAGAGCTCCGGAAAGGTGTATGTCGGCGGGAAAAATGTATACGAGCTCGCGCCGAACGACCGGGGCGTAGCGCTTGTTTTTTCAGGAATACGCCCTGTATCCCCACATGAATGCGTTTGACAACATGGCGCTTCCGCTCAAAAAACGCGAAGATGGACAAGGCGGATATAAAGGACTATGTCTACGGCGTTGCGCGGCGGCTGGATATAGAGTATCTGCTCAACCGCCGCCCGAAGCACATGTCCTGGGGCCAGCGGCAGAGGGTGTCGCTGGGGCGGGCGATTTGCAGGAGACCCGGCGTCATGCTCCTGGACGAACCGCTTTCCGGCGCGGACGAGGAGCTCCGGGTCGAGCTGAGGGATACCATCAAGGCCCTGCACGAAGAGTACGGCTTTACCTGCGTTTACGTCACGCACGACATGAAGGACGCCCTTGTCCTTGCGGACAGAATCCTCACGATGAAAAGCGGAAAAATCGTCGAGGACCAGACAAGGGACGAATTCGTGAAAAAGCAGGAGGAAAAGGAAGAAAAACAGAACCTCTATCTTGGCGGAAGCGTCCGGTTCGACGCTTCCGGAAAGATGATCTTTGACGGCGGAGGGAAGAGGAATGAAACTGTTCTTTCGGAAACTGGACGTGCCGGGCAAGGGAATCCCCGGAACGCCGCCACCGCCAAAAAAGGCTTCGCAAGGCTTTGGGAGATTTTTACCGTCGAGTACAAATCGCTGTGTATTCTCAGCCTTGTTTTTTTTTTTGTTCTGTATCCCGGTGGTAACCATCCCGGCCGCCATGGCGGCCATGGCGCGGATTTCGGTTTATATGGTGGACGACGAGCCCCGCTTCCTCTGGCACGATTTTCTAAAGGCATTTAAGGAAAATTTCTGGAAAGCGACTTTGTTCGGCTGGGGGATGTTTTTGGCCATGGCGATCATGGCCCTGTCCATGATCGTGTACAGAGAGGCTTTGCGCAGAACATCTATCTCACAATCCCGGCCTGCATCCTGCTCATCGTCGAGATCCTGTTTAACCAGAAGCTCTTTACGCATACCCCATGCTGGTGCGGACCGACCTGAATCTCCGCGCAATCTTCAAAAACTCCTTTCTGCTCCTCTTTTTAAAAGGCAACGGATCAAAAATTTTGCCATGCTTGTGTTTGAAGCTGCGGTTTTCATCCTGAGCATTTTCTATGCGCCGTTTACCCTGGCCATATTGCCCCTTTACGGCTTAGGCCTGTTGTCTCTCTGCGCGACGTTTACATCCTGGCCCAGCATAAAGCAATATGTCATCAAATAAAATGCCGTCCTTTCCCCCAGGTTTGGGGAACTTATTATTTTGTTAGGAGAATGCATATGAAAAATGCAGTCAGCGACAGAGATATGCAGCTTATCCGCTCCCAGGCAAAGGGTATACACAGCGCGTCCACGCTTCCCATCAGCTTCTGCATCGGGGAGAGGCGCGTTACCGGCCTGCCGGAGGATTTCAACCGGGAGCGCAGGGATGTGCGTATCAGCGAACATGTGGTGGAGCATGTGTACACCGGCGTCCACCAGGACAGCGGCCTTGCCGTCACCGTCTATGTCACGGAGTACGAAGACTATCCCGTGTTTGAAATCCGGGCGAGCTTCACCGCGGCGGGCGACCGGAACACCGCGGTCATCCACGATATCCGCAGCTTCGACGGCGCGTTTTACGGCGAAATCCCCGTGCTGTTCTCGAACAGCGGCGACGTCTGCAGCGAGAACGGGTACGCGCGCAAAGAGCAGCTCTACACCCACGAAATTTGGACGGATATCACGCCGCAGTGCGGCCGTCCCTGCGAACAGGCCTTTCCGTATTACAAGGTGCAGTTCAAGGACAGCGGCCTCAACCTCGCCATCGGCTGGCCGGGACAGTGGCTTGCCCATTTCGGCACCCTGACCGACGGCATCCGTTTCTGGGCGGGACAGCAGACCACAAACCTGTATATCAAGCCCGGCGAAACCATCATCGCCCCCAGAATCACCGTTATGGCGTACGACGGGGACTATGACCGCGGCACAAACCTCTGGCGCCGCTGGTACAGGGAGTATATCCTCCCCCGTCCCAACGGCAAGCCGATTCCGCCTCAGCTTTTTGCCTCCTACAACGGCGGCGGCAGAGAATTCCAGGAATCCACCGAGGAAAACCAGCTTGCGTATATCGACAAGTTCACCGCTTCGGGGCTGCCCTATACGGCATGGTGGATCGACGCGGGCTGGTATTACTGCGATTCGGAAAGCCCCATGGCCACAAACGGCAGGCTCTGGTATGAGACGGGAAGCTGGTACGCCGACCCCGCCCGGTATCCCAACGGCCTGAGGCCCCCTGTATGAGAAGCTGAAGGAAAAGGAATGGACCTTCTGGTGTGGTTTGAGCCTGAGCGTGTCCGTCCGGGCACGGCCTTGCACAGGGAGCATCCCGAGTGGCTGCTGGACTGCGACGAGCTGGACGACGGCAACTGCGGCGTCGCCCGCAACTATATGCTCAACCTGGCCGATCCGGACTGCGTGAAATGGCTGACCGGCCATATGAACAGCCTGATAAAGGAATACGGAATCACCATCTTCCGGCAGGACTTCAACTTTCCGCCCCTGCGCTTCTGGCAGGAAAACGATACGCAGGACAGGCAGGGCAGCACGGAAAATCTGTATATTCAGGGCTACCTCCGTTTCTGGGACGGCATGCTGGAGAGCAACCCCGGCCTTTGGATTGATTCCTGCGCATCCGGCGGACGGCGAAACGATCTGGAGACCATGCGCCGTTCCATCCCCTCCATCCCACCGACTTCGGCTATGGCTATCCGTTTGTCGGCCAGGCCTTTGTCAGAACGCTCGACGAATGGCTGCCGTTCCATAAGATCGCCACTGTGGACTGGAGCAGGGAGGACGACACCTATCCCTCTTTCCGGGAGTACATGACAGGCGGCGCGGTAAGCCGCGAGCCGGATTACTTCACGCTGGCGGCCACGCTGTCGCTGTACCAGAGCCCGGCGGTGTCCGATGAACCCACGGACGAGCAGAAGCTGTTCGGCCGCATTTGGCAGAGAGCATCCAGAATCCGTGAAAACTGCGACTATTACCCGCTGTCCGAGACGTCCATGAGCGCGGAGAGCTTCTATGTGAACCAGTACTACAGCCCGGAAAGCGGCAAGGGCTACATACAGGCGATCCGCCATACCCAGTGCCCCGTTCCGGTCTGCAAGGCCATGCCCAGGGATATCGAGGCGGACTGCACCTATACCTTTGAGGACATGTTTACCGGCGAGGTCCGCACCATTCCCGGCGCGACGCTGCTGGAAAACGGCTTTGACATCGCCCTTGAAAAGCGGGGCGCTGCCATATGGTTCTACGAAAAGGCGGGCCGCTGAGTCGGAACTGTCCCGGACCCTGCTGCACAAGTAAAGAATGAACAGAGCGAACTGCACCCCTGCCGGCGCGAAGCCGGCGAGGAGGGTGCAGTTCCGGGCTTATCCCCGTCTGCCACAGCCCCGCCCGCCGGCAATTCTCCATTTTTCGACTGTACGGTATAAAAATTGTTGCATATTGTCTTTATGTTATATATAATGGGGTATCATATTGCGCCGCCGCGCCGCCCCGGCGTATGCGGCCGGTTGCAGAGCCGGGCAAGGGAAAAACCGGGCGGAGAGGGGAGATTGGTTTGGCTGGACTGCTTGTAGGCACGCTTGCGTTCGCCTGCTTTTTGTTTATGACCTAAACCAGCTCCATCAGAACCTGCGCTGCCTGCGCTGGCTGTTCGCCGCCGGCTGTACGCTGCTTGCCGGGGCGACCGCATGGCTTTTGTTTTCAGGCCGCGTCCTGTTTTCACCGCCGCCGTTTTGGTCGTCCCTAGCCTGGGCCGTGTGCGCCGTATTTCTGTTTCTGCTTGTCTATACGCTGTTTTTTGCCCCTGCCCTTTGGCAAAACCTACATAAGGGCGATAGCCGCCGCGTATGCGACACGGGCGTATACGCCCTGTGCCGGCATCCGGGGTTTTGTGGCTTGCAGGCGCATATCTGTTCGCCTTTTTGGCCTGCGGGCGCGCCGGCATGCTGTGCGCCTTTGTCCTGTTTACCATATATAATTTCTGCTATGTCGCCGTACAGGACCGCCGTGTGTTTCCGCGCCTGTTCGACGGCTATCATTTCTACAGGGACACGACGCCGTTTGTCATTCCCAATACGGCGAGCGTCCGCCGCTGCCTGCGCACGCTGCGCGGCGGGGCGGACAGTTCATGCGGAGGAGGGGAGCCGGATTGAATTTTGAAGCGAAGCTGAAAGAACAGCAGTATGACGAGCTGTGGCAGGAATACTGCGGCTTTTTAGACTTTCCATACAGGAATATATGGAGATTCAGAACCGGCTGATGCTGGAACAGATGCAGCTCTGGTGCGGAAGCGGGCTCGGTAAGAAACTGCTTGGCGGCCGCATACCCAAAACCGTTTCGGAATTCCGAAGCACCCTGCGCCTGACCGACTATGCGGACTATGCGGACGTTCTGCTCGCAAAGGATGCGGCCGCGCTGCCCGCGGAGCCGATTATATGGATACAGACGACCTGGGAAGGCGGCCGGCACCCGTGAAACTCGCGCCCTACACGCGCGGCATGCTCGATGTCTGCAAAAACAACCTGATGTCCATCATGATCCTCGCCACGAGTTCCCGCAAGGGCAAATTCAGCGCGCAGGCGCGCGACAGGGCGCTGTTCGGGCTTGCGCCTCTGCCGTATGTGACGGGGCTGTTCCCGTTGCTGATCGACGAGGAGATTGCAATGAAATTCCTGCCCCCGCCGCAGGAGGCGGGTAAAATGTCCTTCAGCGAGCGCAACAGGCGCGGCTTTTCGCTCGGCATGAAGCGCGGGATCGACCTGTTTTTCGGCCTGAGCAGCGTAATCAGCTATATTACAGATAACTTTGCGAGCGTTGTCCGCAAGGGTTCCGCCGTGAAACTGCGCAGCCTGTTCCAGTACTCGCCGCGTATGCTCGTGCGCTACCTCCGCGCGTCCTACCGCAGTAAGCGCGACGGCACGCCCCTGCGGCCGAAGGACCTGTTTTCGCTCAAGGCCTTTGTCTGCGCCGGCACCGATACGCGTTCCTATAAGCAGTCGCTGGCCGACGCGTGGGGCGTGACGCCGATGGAGATTTCGGCGGGCACCGAACCGACCATTATCGGCACGGAGACCTGGAAAAAGGACGGGCAGGTGTTTTTCCCGGACGCCGGCTTTTATGAGTTTATAGAGGAAGAGGACATGAAACGCAACCTCGATGACCCCTCTTTCGTTCCCAAAACCTATCTGATGGACGAACTGCTTGAAGGACACTGCTATAAACTGGTCGTCACCTCGTTCAAGGGCGGCGCGTTCGCCCGTTACCGCGTGGGGGGACGTGTACCGCTGTGTGTCGGTCGGTTCCCCGGAGGTGGGGCCGCGCCTGCCCAAGCTCTGCTTTGTGGACCGCGTCCCGAACGTGATCGATATTGCGGGCTTTACGCGCATTACCGAAAACTCCATCGACGAAATCATCGAAATGTCCGGTTTGGGAATCGAGAACTGGACCGCCTGCAAAGAGTATAACGACGCGCGCAGGCCCTATATGCATCTGTATGTGGAGCTGAAAAACGAGGGCGTACAGGCGCAGTCGCTCAGCAGGCAGGTGCTCGTCGAGCACCTGAGCGTCTATTTCTGCTATTTTGACTCGGATTACCATGACCTGAAAAAAAATGCTCGGCATTGAACCGCTGGTTGTCACCATCCTGCGCACGGGCAGCTTCGCCGACTTTGAGGACAGGACCGGCAGGCCTATGCGCCGGATCAACCCCTGCCCGCACGACGTGGCGGAACTGCTGCGCCGCCAGCGGGAGGACTATGCCGCGCAGCGGGGCGGGAGGTTCGGGAAATGACGATACCTTACATATACATCCCCATTCTCGCCGTCTGCTGCTATGTGTTTTTACTGTTCGCGTTCCTGGCGGCAAAGAAGAACCGGGTCATACGGACGTTCATGGTCATGCTTGTCGGCTTTATTCTGTGGACCGGCGGCTCCATGCTGATGCGCCTGCAGGTGTTCCCCGGCTACCGGTTCTGGTACGAGGTTTCGCTGCTGAGCATGTTCTCCATTGCGACCATCTTCTACTGCTTTATCCACAGCTTTTATAGAAGCAAAGGGCACGTTTCTGCGCAATCTCTGGATCGGCCTTACCGCGCTGATTCTGCTGGGTACGCATTTCGGGCTTTTCCTGGAAGTTCCGCAGCTTGTGCACATGCCGGGCGGGTACGATGCGTTTTTGTATGATATGGACTGGCGGATCTTTATCGAGCTTTGTCGTCCTGTGCATTCTCGTATCCATCGGCGTGATGGTGGTCCGTTTCCTGCGCGAAAACCAGGGCGCCGCGCCGTGGATGGTCCCCATCCTCATCGGTATGGGCGTTATGTTTATCGGGAACATCGTGTCCATTCTGCCGGGCAACATTTTTTCCATGGGACACCCTGTCCGCCATTATCAACGCGCTGATCACCTTTTACGCGCTGTACCGCAAGCGCCTGTTCAAACTCACGCTGCTCGTGTCCCGCGGAACGGTCATGATCGTGACGGTCGCGTTTTCCGTATTTCTTCTGGCAAATCTCGTCTCGCCCATAGAGGCGCTGATCGACCGGTATTTCCCCCTATCTGTCCGCCTACCGCACCGTGGCGGCGGCGCTGCTGTTTCTGGTGATGACGCTCCTGCTCTATCAGGCGCTGCACCGGCTGCTGGACAGTATTTTCATTAAGGACGAACAGATCCAGGCCGCGACGCTCAAGCGCTTCAGCGTTACCGTTTCGCGGAGCCTGGAGCTGCAGAGCATTCTGCACGAGCTCGTTCAGGTCGTGACGGATACGCTGCAGGTAACCGGGGCGTATGTGTGTATTTACAGCCCCGGGAGAAACAGTATGTAACCGCGTGCGCCGCAAGTGCGCTGGAGAGCAGGGCCCTGACCCTGTCCAGGGAAAACCCGCTGATCACCTGGCTGCGGCGCAACGACGCCCGCTGTATCCTGCTGAAGGAATTTCAGCGCACCGCGCTTACAAGTCCATGTGGGGGCAGACGGAAAAGGCCGAGCTGCGCGAGCGCAATATCGGCTGCGCCGTCGGCCTGAAAGACGGCGACGACGTCATCGGCGTACTCCTGCTGACAAATAAGCCGAAGCACGCGAACTATTCCTATGACGACCTGAGCTTTTTGGAATCTGTCGAGTCGATTGCCTCCATCGCCGTAAAGAACGCAAAGCTCTACCAGAAAGCGTACGACGAGGCGCGGACCGACGCGCTGACCGGCCTGCTCAACCGCAGGTATTTTTATGAAGAGCTGGAAGCCCAGTTCCAGACATCCGGCGCAGTTCCGCTCGCGCTCGTCATCCTGAACCTGGACGACTTTAAGCTCTACAACCAGCTCTACGGCAACCGCGAGGGCGATATTGCCCTGCAGAAGATTGCGCGGATTATCCGCGTCCAGGTGGGCAGCGGCGGCTATGCGGCCCGGTACAGCGGCAAGGAATTCGCCCTCATTCTGCCGGGGGTATGACGCGCGCAGGGCCGTGGATCTGGCTGCGCGTATCCGCGACCAGATCGCCGGCATGAACCACTCTGAGCAGGGCGACATGCTGCGCACCCTCACTTTCAGCGGCGGCGTCTGCGTAAGCCCCTATGCGGCGTCCACACCCCAGCAGCTTCTTGAAAACGCCGACATGGCGGTTTTTAATGCGAAGCACACGGGCACGAACAAAATCGTCGTATACTCCATGGAACAGGCCGCTTCGGACGGCCGGGACCTGCCCGCCTCACAGGTGGGCAAATATGCGGAGTATGCGCCCACCATCTTCGCCCTGACCGCCGCGATCGATACCAAGGACCACTATACTTTCAGCCATTCGCAGCAGGTCGCCGAGTACGCGACGGCGCTTGCGCGCGCCGTCGGGCTGGACGAACAGCACGTGCAGCTTATCCAGGAGGCGGCCCTGCTTCACGACGTGGGTAAGATCGGCATACCGGGCACATTCACAGCAAGCCGGGCAGGCTGACGGAGGAGGAGTTCCGGATCATGAAAGGGCATGTGGAGAACTCGGTGGCGATGATCCGGCACCTGCCCTCGCTCGACTATGTGATTCCCGCCATCCTCTCGCACCATGAGCGCTGGGACGGGCGGGGGATACCCGCGTGGGCTCCGGGGCGGGGACATCCCCATCGCGGGCCGGTGCCTCGCCATTGCCGACTCCTTTGACGCCATGATCTCGGAGCGCAGCTATAAAAAAAGCCATGTCCGTAGAATACGCGGTGTCCGAACTCAACGACCAGGCCGGCCGGCAGTTCGACCCGCAGCTTTCCGGCGTCTTTGTCGAACTGATCCGTACGGGAAAAAATCCGAGTGGCGTCCGCAAAGAGCCCGCCGGATCGGTGATATAAAAACAGCGCCCCGGCACTGTGGACTGCCGCGGCGCTGTTTTTTGGGGGTTATGCATCTGCCGCCAGTTCGGTCCCGCCTGTGCTGCGGATTCGGACCTCCTGACATGCGCCCGCGCCGAAAACGTGGTCGAGCGCGGCGCGGAAGCCGCCGAACAGCTCGTCCGGAACGAAGGCCTGGACGGTCCCGCCGAAGCCGCCGCCGTGAATCCGGCACGCGCCGCGCCCCTGCAGCGCGAGATTGCTGACCGCAAGCGCAACGGCCGCCGGCTGTTTTTCATGCGCGCCGGTCGGGTATATATTCTGCAAAAGCGCCGTGCTGGATGCGCCGGATTCGTTGACAAGGCCGAGAAAGGCGCCGAACCGGCCCTGCTGCAGCGCCTCCTTTTCCTCGACGGCGCGCCGTGTCTCCTGTAAAAAGTGCATGCTGCGCAGGACGGCCCGGTCGCCGCAGGCGGCGCGCAGGCGCGGCAGTTCCCGGAAAAACGCCCGCAGGTCCGTCTCGGCGAGCGTGCGTTTGCCGAGCGCGCGGGCAACCTGGGTCATCTCGTCCCTGACCGCGGCGTACTCCCCCCGGTCAGGCCGGCGTGGCTGCCCCCGGGTATCGACAATGCACAGGCGGTGCCCCGTCGCGCCGAAGTCGAACCGCACCGGCTCCACCCGCGGCTGTGCGCCGCCGAAGTCGATGCCCACAAACCCGCCGACGGCCGCGGCCATCTGGTCCATGAGCCCCGAGGGCTTTCCAAAATATTCGTTTTCCGCATACCGCCCTGCCTGCGCGATCTCAGCGGCGGGTACGCCGCCCCCTGTTGTACAGGCGGCTGAGTATGGTGCCGACGAGCACGGAAAACGCCGCGGAAGAGGACAGGCCGGCCCCGCCGGCGACGTTGGATACGGTGTGCGCGCGGAATCCGCCCACAGCGTAGCCCTTTTTTGCAAAATAGGCGCAGACCCCGCGGATCAGCGCGTCCGTGCTCCCGCGTTCGGCCTGTACGGGCGACAGGTCGCGCAGCGTCACGCAGTTTGGGGGATACCCTCCGACCGGATCTCGATACACCCCTCCTGCGCGCCTGCGCAGCCGATCACGTCGAGGTGGACGGCGGCGGCCAGCACGCATCCGTTCTGGTGGTCGGTGTGGTTCCCGCCGATCTCGGTGCGGCCCGGCGCGGAGAACAGGCGCACGTCGCCGTCTCCGAACGCCGCGCGGTAAGCGGCCAGGTTGTTCAGATACCTCTGCCGCGCCGCGTCCGTGTCCGGATACAGGCCGGCCAGCGCGCCGTCCAGCTTTCCGGACGCAATATGCTCCATGAGTTTTGGAATCTGCATTGCCATGCCCCCTCTCATTTCTGTATAATATATTGTAAACGCAAGAGCTCTGCCAAAGCAAGTAAATTTGGGCCGAATAGGGGGAAATATGTATGAAATGGGTCGATCTTACGCATACGCTGGACAGCGGCACGCCGCCCTATCCCGGCGATCCGCGCCCGGAGCTGCACCGTATCCGTGAACTCGGGCGGGACGGGTTCAACGCCTGGTCGCTGTGTACCGGCCTGCATGCGGGCACCCATGTCGACCTTCCCTTGCACCTGCTGGACGACCCGCGCACAGCCGCCGGCTTCGCCCCGGAACGGTTCTGCGGCCGCGGCGTGCTGCTCGACGTGCGCGGGCAGTCGGAGATCGGCTGGAAAGCGCGGTACGATACGCTTGTGAAAACAGGGGATATCGTGCTGCTGCACACCGGGTCCGACGCGCTGTTTTCAGCGATCCGGACCGCTATTTCGGGGAACATCCGTCCTTGCCCCCGCAGTTTGCGGACCGCCTCGCCGCC
>VOFB01004211.1_pt1 | contig 43749 bp, 72 predicted proteins | sample 5384141 | NCBI WGS metagenome assembly VOFB01 (sample SAMN12384721, study PRJNA508395) | human gut metagenome | isolation source: healthy gut A | host: Homo sapiens | reverse complement strand
ACTGACCGGATCACCCCTGGAGCCCTGGCTGAGTCTGACCTGCCCCTTGAGCTGACGGAGAACGCCAATGACGTGACATGGGCGTGACTGCCGCCCTTTCGTCCTGGGACGAACTCGCTGTGTGGGCAGGTAATAAAACGAATATCCGGAGAGCGAGCTGCATCTGCTCTCCGCCGACCGGCAGCAGCAGTGCGTGCTGCTTCATATCACCCACAAGGCAGCGACGGCACTGGTGCTGAGCTGCTGCGGGGCTGGGGCTCTGGCAGCCCCACCCCTGAAGTGGCCGCACTTACATCGCCGGAGGAAAACCGGCGGCGGACGCGGACCGGCTGGCAGAGGTCAAGAGGCAGCAGGAGGCCCTGCGAAAGCAGCTGGATAAGCTGGCGGAACGGCTGCCGGAGCTGTATCTGTGCGCCGATGAGCTGGCCTCCTGCCTGCAGCGGGAGTGAAAACCGCCGCAGACTGCTGACCGACGGGTCGTGGCATTCGACGGCTGGGTGCCGGAGAAAAGACCGGGCAAGGCTGGACGGCGTATCTGGACACGGCGGACTCCTGACGTGGGACCTGTCCGACCCCACGGCGGAGCAGATACCGGAGGTGCCGGTGACGTTGTTGGAGGAACGCGGTGGCGCGGTCCATGAACTGCATCCTGAGCAGTACTCCATGCCGGCCTACGACGGCGTGGACCAACCCGGTCATGGCCCCGTTTTCATCCTGTTCTTCGGCATGATGATGGCGGACATGGGCTACGGCAACTTCTGATGATCTTTCTGCCGCTGCTGTACCTGAAAAAAACGGCCGGACGACCGCAGCTTTATCGAGATGATCACTGGTGCGGCATCGTGACCTTTATTTTCGGCGCCTCACCGGCGGCTTCTTCGGGGACTTCATCCCCCAGCTGTGCAAGGTCATTGACCCGGCCAGCACCTTTGAGCTGCCAGCCTCTTCTCGCCGCTGAACGACACCATGGCCATCATGATCGGCTCCATGGTGCTGGGCGGCATCAGATCCTCACCGGCATGACCATCAGCGTGGTGAAGGAAACCAGGGACGGCCACTTTGCCGACGCCCTGTGGGACGAGATCACATGGTGGGTCATTCTGGCCGGCGGGGCCATGGCGCTGCTGAAGGTGGGCAGCGTGGCCGGTGTGCCGGTGGTGCTGGTCATCGGCAGCGTGCTGATGCTGGTATACGGCTCCGGTCGGGGCAGAAGGGCTTCGGCAAGGTCACGGGGCTGGTGAGCGCCGTATATAACGGCGTCACAGGCTTTTTCAGCGATATCCTCTCCTATGTGCGTCTGATGGCGCTGATGCTGTCGGGCGCCGTGCTGGCGCGGAGGTATTCAATATGCTGGGCGCCACCACCGGGAACGTGGTGGGCTTCGTGGTCATCGCCCTCATCGGCAACGCCCTGAATCTGGCGTTGAACCTGCTGGGCTGCTACGTCCACGATATGCGTCTGCAGTTTCTGGAATTTTTCGGTCGGTTTTACAAGGGGGCGGCAAGAGCTACAGGCCGCTGTCCGTAGAAACACAATATGTTGAAGTTATGAAGGAGGATAATTGATATGTATGATTTTCTGAACGCCATCGGCGGCATGGGTTTCGCCATTCTGGGTGCGGCGCTGACGGTGGGTCTGTGCTGCGTGGGCTCCGCCAAGGGTACCGGTCTCGTGGGTGAGGCCGCCGCCGGTCTGGTCAGCGAGGATCCCGACAAGGCACCAAGTGCCTGATCTTGCAGGTGCTGCCCGGTACGCGCAGGGTCTGTATGGCTTCGTGGCCCTGTTCATCGTCCTGCTGCAGGTGGGTCTCATGAGCGGCACTCCCGTAGATCTGACGCTGACGCAGGGTATGTCCTTCTTCGCCGCCTCCCCCACCGCCATCGGCGGCTGGCTCTCCGCCAAGTTCCAGGGCCGATGTGGCCGCCGCACTCCGCACGTGGGTATCGTGGCCAAGCACCGGAGGCCGCCACCAGGGCCTGATTCTTCCTGCCATCGTGGAGTTCTACGCCATTTTGTCCCTGGTGGCTACCATCATGCTGGCTACCAACATTCTGTAAAACGAGCAGGCCATGAAGGGACTGGAACGGATCACCCAGCGCATCAGACGGATGCTGCAGGGGCGATAGAAGCCCTGACGGCGGCAGGACGCCGCCAGGCACAGGAAGATCACGGAGAAGTACGAGGACCAGGCCCGGCAGCTGCGCGGCGGATCAGGAAAAGGCCGCCCGTGATGCCCAGCAGGATCAGCGGAGAGCCCAGAGCGGCGCCGACCGCACCCGCCGGGAGCAGCTCCTCGCCTGCAAGCAGCAGCTCATTGACGATACCTTCCGACAGGCCCGGCAGCAGCTGACGCAGCTGCCCCGTGAAAATATGTGCATCTGCTGGTGCAGCTGGCGGTGAAAAACGGGCCGGCACCGAGGAGATCATCTCTCTCCCGGAGGACGCACCGCTGGGGCAGCAGGTGCTGGAGGCGCCAACGCTCAGGGACGGACTTCCGCCTGTCTGAGGGAGCAGCGTCCCACCGGCGGAGGCTGATCCTCAAGCAGGGGCAGCGTGGAGTGCAGCTGCACCTTCCGGAGATCCTGCGGCAGCTGCGACAGGGAGATGTCCGGCGAGGTCGCCGCCATTCTGTTTGACTGAGAGGGGCTGCCCTTTGACCAAGAAGTATCATGATACGGAATATCTGTATCTCAGCGCCTGTATCCACAGCTGGGAGACTCGGCTGCTGACCCCGGGCGCCGGGAGCAGCTGCTGTCGCTCCGACGGACCGGGATGCGGCCCGTGTGCTGGAGGAGATGGGCGGGCCCGCCTTTGACCCGGAGTCGGAGGCGGCGCTGGATCAGGCCGTTGGCCGGCGGCGGGAGGAGCTGTTCGCCCGTCTGGGCAAGGATATGCCCCGATGCACGGATCCTGGACGTTTTCCGGCTGCCCACGGACTATCACAATCTGACGGTATTGGTAAAGAGCCGGGGCGGGACTGCCGCCGCCTGCTGATGGCAGGAGGCCGGTGGGATCCGGAGCAGCTGCTGTCGGACTACCGGCAGCGGGAGCTGCGGGACTTCCTCCCCGCCGAGACGGCACAGGCCGTACAGCAGGCCCGTCAGGCTCTGGCGGAGACCGGCAACGGTCAGGCGTGCGATCTTGTGCTGGACGGCACCTGCTTCCGGGAACTGACCCGGCTGGCGGATGCGGTGGACTGTCCCGCCCTGACGGACTATCTCCGCACCCGCATCGACGGCGTGAACCTGTGCAGCGCCGTGCGGGCCCACCGGCTGAGAAAGGCCGGACTTTCTGCACGGGTGCTGCTGGAGGCGGCAGCGTTCCTCCGGCAGCGCTGGAGGAGGCCGCCCCTGCCGATCTGCGGGAGCTGTATGCCGCCACGCCTCTGCGGGAAGCCGCCGGTCTGGCGGAGGGCATCTGCGCCGGAGGCGGCAGGCATGACGGCGCTGGAAAAGCAGTGCGACAACGCCGTGCTGCGTCTGGCGGCCAAGGCCCGCCGCACCCCCTTCGGCGTGGAGCGGCACTGCGGTATCTCATTGCGGCGGAAGCGGAACTCACCGCCGTCCGCACCATCATGACGGGACGCCGGGCGGGACTGTCCGCCGACACCATCCGGGAAAAGGCTGCGTGATATTTATGGCTAAGATCGCCGTCATCGGTGACCGGGACAGCGTGCTGGGCTTCCGGGCTTTGGGGCTGGAGGTCCACACCGTGGAGGACAGCACCGAGGCCGCCATCTGCTCCGTAAGGCTGCGGAGGAGGGCTGTGCGGCGGTGTTCCTGACGGAGGCGCTGGCGGCTCCCCCTGCAGGAGAGATCGACCGCTATAAGGAGGCGCTGACCCCCGCCATCGTATTGATCCCCGGCAAGGGTGGTTCCCTTGGGCTGGGGGAGACTGCGCTGCACAACGCCGTGGAGCGTGCCGTGGGCGCAGACATCACTTGAAGGGAGCGTAACTATGGGCAAAGTAATCAAAGTCTCCGGGCCGCTGGTGGTAGCCGACGGCATGGCGGACGCCAACATGGCGGACGTGGTGCGTGTGGGTCCCAAGCAGCTGATCGGAAGATACTGAATATGACCGGCGACCGGGCGTCCATTCAGGTCTATGAGGAGACCGAGATGACCGACGTGCTGCGGGAATTCCCCGAGCTGGTGGACCCCCGCACCGGCCAGACCCTGATGAAGCGCACTGTGCTGATCGCCAACACCTCCGACATGCCCGTGGCCGCCCGGGAGGCCTCCATCTACACCGGCATCACCATCGCCGAGTACTTCCGGGACATGGGCTACGCCGTGGCCGTCATCGCCGACTCCACCTCCCGCTGGGCGGAGGCGCTGCGCGAGATGTCCGGCCGTCTGGAGGAGATGCCCGGCGAGGAGGGCTACCCCGCCTACCTGTCCTCCCGCCTGGCCCAGTTCTATGAGGGCGGGCTCGGCATGCGTGGAGTGCATGAGGCAGGACGAGCGCCGGGGCTCCCTATCTGACCGCTGTGGGCGCGGTCTCGCCCCCTGGCGGCGACTTGTCCGAGCCCGTGTCCCAGGCCACCATGCGCATCGTCAAGGTGTTCTGGGCCCTGGACTCCTCCCTGGCCTACCGCCGCCACTTCCCCGCCATCAACTGGCTCAACTCCTACTCCCTCTATCTGGACTCCCTGAAGCCCTGGTACGACGAGCACCTGGGCCCTGAGTTCCTCCAGAACCGGGAGTGGGCTATGGCGGTCCTCCAGGAGGAGGCCAGCCTGAACGAGATCGTCCAGCTGGTGGGCAAGGATTCCCTGTCCGCCAAGGACCAGATCACGCTGGAGACCGCCAAGATGATCCGGGAGGACTTTCCTGCAGCAGAACTCCTTTGTGGATATCGATTCCTTCTCCGAGTATGACCGGCAGGAGAAGATGCTGGCCATGATCCGAAGCTATGACCGGCAGTGCCGGGCCGCCGCTGAGAAGGGCGGGGCGCTGGCCGAGCTGTTCACCATCCCCGCCCGGGAGGGCATCGGCCGGGCCAAGTCTGTCCCCGCCGACCGGTATGTGGAGGCCTATGCCCAGCTGGTCCGCCAGATGGAGGAGCAGATCTCCGCATTGTGGCTGAGAAGGGAGAGGACGCTGTGATTCGAGAATATAAGACGATCCAGGAGATCTCCGGCCCCCTGATGGTGGTGGACCATGTGCAGGGCGTCACCTATGACGAGCTGGGCGAGATCGAGCTGCCCGACGGTTCCATCCGCCGCTGCAAGGTGCTGGAGGTCAACGGTGACACCGCCGTGGTCCAGCTGTTCGAAGCCTCCGCCGGCATCAACCTGTCGGACTCCAAGATCCGTTTTCTGGGCCACCCCCTCCAGCTGGCGTGGTCCGCGACATGCTGGGCCGGGTGTTCAACGGCATGGGCCAGCCCATCGACGGCGGCCCGGAGATCCTGGCCGAGGAGTACCGGGATATCAACGGCCTGCCCATGAACCCGGCCGCCCGGGACTACCCCAATGAGTTCATCCAGACCGGCGTCTCCACCATCGACGGGCTGAACACCCTGGTGCGGGGGCAGAAGCTGCCCATCTTCTCCGGGTCCGGCCTGCCCCACGCCGCGCTGGCGGCTCAGATCGCCCGGCAGGCCAAGTGCTGGATGGGACTAGGATCCAACTTCGCCGTGGTCTTTGCCGCCATCGGCATCACCTTCGAGGAGTCCGAGTTCTTTGTCAGCGAGTTCAAGCGCACCGGTGCCATCGACCGGACCGTCCTCTTTTCCAACCTGGCCAACGACCCCGCCGTGGAGCGTATTTCCACCCCCCGCATGGCCCTCACTGCTGCGGAGTACCTGGCCTTTGAGAAGGATATGCAGGTGCTGGTCATCCTGACCGACATCACCAACTACGCCGAGGCACTCCGTGAAATCTCCGCCGCCAAGAAGGAAGTCCCGGGACGCCGCGGCTTTCCCGGCTACCTGTATACGGACCTGGCCCAGCTGTACGAGCGGGCCGGCCGCCAGCTGGGGAAGAAGGGCTCCATTACCCTGATCCCCATTCTGACCATGCCTGAGGACGACAAGACCCACCCCATCCCCGACCTGACGGGTTATATCACCGAGGGTCAGATCATCCTCTCCCGCGCACTGTACCGCCGGGCATCCATCCGCCTGTGGACGTGCTGCCCTCCCTGTCCCGCCTGAAGGATAAGGGCATCGGCGCGGGCAAGACCCGTGAGGATCACGCCAGCACCATGAACCAGCTCTTTGCCGCCTATTCCACTGGTAAGGAGAACAAGGAGCTCATGAGCATTCTGGGCGAGGCGGCTCTGACGCCCACGGACCTGCTGTATGCCAAATTCGCTGACGAGTTCGAAAAGCGGTACGTGTCCCAGGGCTATGAGGAGAACCGCTCCATCGAGGAGACACTGGATCTGGGCTGGGAGCTGCTGTCTATCCTGCCCAAGAGCGGAGCTGAAGCGGATCAAGCCGGAGCTGATCGAGAAGTATCTGGCCCAAAAGGGCGCAGGCGTAAGGGGGGGTGAACCAATGCCTTCCATATCACCATAAATCCCACCCGCATGGAGCTCACCCGTCTCAAGGGACGCCTGCGCACCGCCCAGCGGGGCCACAAGCTGCTGAAAGACAAGCGGGATGAGCTGATGAAGCAGTTTCTGGATAGGGTCCGGGAGGTGCCGTTCTCTCCGCCGCCGGGTGGAGGAGGACCTGATGCGGGTCCACAAGCTCCTTTACGGTGGCCTCTGCCCTCATGTCCTCCGAGGCACTGGAACAGTCGCTCCTCTATCCCAAGCAGAGCGTGGAACTGGACATGACTTTTCAGAACATCATGTCGGTGGATGTGCCTCAGTACCACTTTCAGGACCCACAGCCAGGACCCGGGGGAGATCTACCCCTACGGCTTCGCCGCCACACCTCGGGAGAGCTGGACGACGCGGTCTCTGCCATGTCCAACGTGTTCCGGGAGATGCTCCAGCTGGCCCAGATGGAAAAGTCCGCCCAGCTGATGGCGGAGGAGATCGAAAAGACCCGCCGCCGAGTCAACGCACTGGAGTATGTGATGATCCCGGAGATGCAGGAAAATATCAAATATATCACCATGAAGCTGGACGAAAACGACGCCTGATGCTCCTGCTCAGAGACGCCACCACGCCCCGGCTTTGATGAAGGTGAAGGATAGCTCCCGAAAGCCGAAGGTGACCTGCTCATAGCCTGGCTGCTGGAGAAAGGCCCGCACCGTCTCGGGCATGAATTTGGGGGAGAGGGGGCGATGTAGCCCACGTCGATGTGGCCCTGCCCCGGGCGGGCGGCCCGCTTCAGGGTGGCGTTCACAGAGTCCAGGCGGCCCAGGAGGGCGTCCACCTCCCTTAAAATAGAGCAGGCCGTATTTGCTCAGTTCCAGGTGGCGTCCCTTTCGGAGAAAGGGGGACTCCCAGCTCCGTTCCAGGCTGGCGATGGCGGCGCTGAGGGAGGGCTGGGAGATCATCAGCTGTTCCGCGGTCCGGTGGAAGTTCAGCTGTCCGGCTGCTGTCCTAAAATAATAGAGCTGATTCAATGTCAAATTGCTGCACCTCCCAAAAATGCGGAAAAATATCCTATATATTTCCCTATATTTTATTAAAGATTGAGAAGTTTGTCAAGAAATAAACAAATATTAATAAAATTAAATCTATCAAAAGGCAATGAATTGGTATTTTACTTTTGACGGCTTGGCTGGATAATAGAGACAGGAAAAGGAAAAGAAAACCCAATTAGATTTGTGATAATATCCAAACAAAGAGCTTTAGAAATGAGGGATCGATATGGAGCGTTATCAGGATAAAGTGGTGCTGATCACCGGTGCGGGTGACGTGGCCGAGGCGGCTGCTAAGCGGCTGCTGTGTGAGGGAGCAAAGGTGGCTTTCTCTGACTTCTCCCAGGAGGCGCTGGACGCAGCCATCTCCGGGCTGAAGGCCGAGGGGTGGGACGGGGAGCGCCTTATGGGCATAAAGTGCGACGTGCGGAAGTATGAGGAGTGCGAGGCGGCGGCCAATGCCGTCCTGGCCAGGTGGGGGCAGATCGACACCCTGGTAGCCACCGCCGGCATCATCCGCCACTGTCCCATCGACGAGATGACTGAAGCCCAGTGGCAGGATGTTGTGGACATCAACCTCACCGGCGTGTTCCACGCGGTGAAGTCGGTGGTCCCCTCCATGAAGGAGCGGAAATACGGACATATCGTGGTCATCTCCTCCATTGGAGGTCGGACGGGCCGTCCCGGCGTGGGTGTCAACTACGCTGCCACCAAGGCCGGTGTGAACGGGTTGGTGATGTGCCTGGGCTATGAGCTGGGGCCCTGGCAGATCACGGTGAACAGCGTGGCCCCCGGCCCCCTGAAGGGAAAGATGTTCGCCGGCATGACCCAGGACCGTATCGAATCCCTGTCCGCCGGTATCCGCCTCCAGAGGATGGGCGAACTGAGCGACGTGGCCGCCGCCATCGCCTATCTGGGCAGCGACGACGCCGCCTGGACCACCGGCGAGGTGCTGGATGTGAACGGCGGCCTCCAGTATTGAGGCCGGCAGATCCTTTGTGCAAAAGCCGTGAAAACGGCGCTGATCCATAGCTGATACATAAAATGAGGAGGAAAGACAATGAAAAAAGCGATCGCCCTGATTCTGACCCTGGCCATGTCCCTGAGCCTGGCCGCCTGTTCAGGCGGTGGAAGCGGCCCGGAGCCGCTTCCAATCCCCCGGCTGCTTCCGGCGGTAGCAGCACATCTGGTACGGTCTCTTCCGGTTCTGCTTCCGGGGCCTATGCGGATCTGGACCCTGTGGAGCTGTCTCTGGCAGATGCTGCCGCGGTGGGGGCGGCTGGAGAGACTTTCGACCGCCTGTTTGCAGAGAAAGTGGAGGAGATCACTGGCGGAAAACTGACAGTCTATCTCTATCAGAATGGAGAACTGGGCAGTGACATGGACATACTTTCCCAGATGCAGGATGGACACCTTGATTTAGTGGGCTCCCAGATCGCAGCGGTCGTAAACTTTGTCCCCGAGATGGCCATCTTCGACCTGCCCATGGTGTTTTCCCAGTATGACGGCGAGACCATCGACCAGGTGCTCAACGGCGACAGCCAGACCCATGCCGCCATGTCCGCCGCCTATGAGACCGCCGGTCTGGAGCTGCTGGGCATCCAGCAGTACGCTACCTATCGCCTCACCACCGCCAACCGGGACTTGAAGACCTTGGCAGACTTTAAGGGGCTTCAGATCCGCACCATGGAGAACGGCAACCACATGGCCTTCTGGACTGCCATCGGCGCCGCCCCCACCCCTCTGGCCTGGGCTGAGGTGTTTATTGCCCTGCAGAACGGGACCATCGATGCCCACGAAAATGCGGCGGATACTGTTCTCGGGGCCAATATTCAGGAGGTGCAGAAGTACCTGGCCTGCACCAACCACATCCTGTACGCCAACCAGCTGTCCATGAACAAGGAGAAGTATGACTCTCTGGACCCCGCCTATCAGGCGGCTATCGTGCAGGCGGTGGAGGAAGCCATTGAGGAAATGAAACCTGAAATGAAGAATATTGATGAGACCAGCAAGCAGGCTTTGGTGGACGGGGGTATGACTCTCATCGAATATGATGATTCTTTCTATCAGGAGATCCTGGCGCTGGATACTGTCCAGGCCCTCTACGATAAGATCGATGCGGATGTAAATGGTCTGGGCACCACCCTTCAGGAGGAGCTTGCCGCCGCTCAGGGCTGATCTATCCCGCGATATTCCGCTTAGCAGCAGTTTCTTCCTGTTGCTCCTCTTAAAACCGAATGCCTCTTTGCGGTCCGCTGGTCAGAGCGGGCCGGCCGTGGGCATTCCCCTTCCAGCAATCAAACAGACGGGCGAACGCCCCACAGAATAAGGAGGTCTCTCTTATGAGCAAGTTTTTTCCCTGGCCTATCTGACTCTGCCCAACACCCACCCGGTGGATCAGATCGAGATCGCCGCCCAGTGCGGCTATGAGGGGGTGGGCCTGCGGACCATCTCCCAGCACCTGCCCGGAGAGCCGGACTACGCCCTGGCCAACGGCCGAATGTTCCAGATGGTCCGCGCTGCCCTGGAGCGCACCGGCGTGAGGCTGATGGACATCGAACTGGCCCGGGTGGCGGACGGGGTGGACGTAATGAGCTACGAGAAGGAGTTCGCCCTGGGGGCCGAGCTGGGGGCGAAATACGCTATCGCCAGCGTGTGGAGTGCGGACCGGGACTTCTCCCGGGTGCAGTTCGAGAAGATGTGCGATCTGGCGGACAAATACGGCATGAAGCTCAATCTGGAGTTCGTCCCCTTCTCAAACATCCCCGGCCTGACCGAAGCCCTGGCCTGGATGGACCTGATGGACCGGCCCAATGTGCAGGTGCTGGTGGACACTCTGCACGCCCACCGGGTGAAGGTCACCCCAGAACAGCTGCGGGAGGTAGCGGCGGAGCGATTCGGCTTCGTCCACCTGTGCGACGGTCCGGCCTTCATCCCGCCGGTGGACCACCCGGACATGGTGGGCGTGGCCCGGGGCGGGCGGCTGTACGTGGGAGAGGGCGGCATCGACCTGGCGGGGATGCTGAAGAACATCCCTGATCCCCCTACTATTCCATCGAGCTGCCCAACGCGGCGGAGGTGGCGATCCGGGGCAAGCGGGAGCACGCCAGGCGCTGCCTGGAGACCGCCAAAACCTTCTTCGCGGCGCACCAGATCTGAAGAGAAAGGCCCGGGATCTTCTGATCCCGGGCCTCTTTTTGGCGTTTGGTCAGTCCTGACGAGCGGCCAGGCGGCGGCTGCGGAACTCGGCGGCCGCGGTGAACAGCACGTCGGAGGAGGAGTTCAGTGCCGTCTCGCAGGAGTCCTGGACGACGCCGATGATGAAGCCGATGCCCACCACCTGCATGGCGATGTCGTTGGGAATGCCGAACAGGCTGCACGCCATGGGAATCAGCAGCAGGGAGCCCCCCGCCACACCGGAGGAGCCGCAGGCGGCGATGGAGGCTACCACGCTGAGCAGGAAGGCGGTAGGAAAGTCCACCGAGATGCCCAGGGTGTTGGCAGCGGCCAGGGTGAGGACCGAGATGGTGATGGCGGCCCCAGCCATGTTGATGGTGGCTCCCAGGGGGATGGAGACGGGAGTACTTCTCCTCGTCCAGGCCCAGCTCCTTGCACAGCCGCAGGTTGACCGGGATATTGGCGGCGGAGCTGCGGGTGAAGAAGGCCATGATGCCGCTCTCCTTCAGGCAGCGGAACACCAGAGGATAGGGGTTGCGCCGGATGCACAGGAAGACCAGAATGGGGTTGACGATCAAGGCCACGAAGAACATGCAGCCCGCCAGGACGCAGAGCAGGCGGCCGTAGTCCATGAAGGAGGAGAAGCCGGTCTCCGATACCGTGGTGAACACCAGACCCAGGATGCCGAAGGGGGCGCAGCTGATGACCCAGCGGATGGCGGTGGAGAGGGCGTCAGACAGATCGCCCAGCACCTGCTTGGTGCGGTCGGAGGCGTCCCGCAGGGCGATGCCGAAGACCACAGCCCACAGCAGCACCCCGATATAGTTGGCCTCCGCCATAGCGGGAGATGGGGTTGCTCACCGCGTTGTTGAGCAGGGTATGGAGGATCTCGCCGATGCCGCCGGGGGCGCTGGAGGCGGCCTCCTGGGCCAGCGCCAGGGTGGAGGGAAACAGAAAGCTGGCAACCACCGCACACAGCGCAGCCAGAAGGGTGCCGATGAGGTAGAGCGCGATGACGGTGCTCATGTTGCTCTTGGCCCCTTTCTTGTGCTGTGCCAGGAGTGCAAGACCAGGAAAAAAAAAGACAAGCAGGGGGGGCCAGGGCCTTCAGCGCGCCTACGAACAGGGTGCCCAGGAGGCTGAGGAAGGAGGCGCCGGGCAGGGAGGAAGCCCAGGACAGCGCCCAGGATCAGGCCGATCAGAATACGTTTGACCAGGCTGAGCTGGTTCCATTTGCAAAGCAGTTCCATGAAGAGGTTCCTTTCTGGCCAAAGGCCGGGGAATGGAGGGTGTTCCGCCGGAAGAGGACATCTGTCCGTCCGGACAAAGAGGCCAAAAAAAGACACGCTTAGAAGCGTGTCTTTCTTTTTGGAGCGAGTGACGGGGCTCGAACCCGCTACCTCCACCTTGGCAAGGTGGCGCTCTACCAGATGAGCTACACTCGCAACAACAAAGCATATTATAGCAGAAAATTTGTCGCTGTCAAGCATAAAATGAAAAAATTGAGAATGATCTCATTCCGCCCCGTCGGAGGAGGCGGAGGAGGTGCCGGGAACCTCCTCCGTCCCCTCCTGGCTGTCCGACGGCTCCCCGCAGGGGGGACCGCCTGGGTATCCCACTGGTAGCCCAGGGCGGCCATCTCCCGGTCAGAGAGGAGGGGGTACTGCCCGCGGCTGTCCGCCCCCCGGGTGAGGTCCAGATGGCGATAGCCGCTCTCGGTGCGGACGACGTTCCAGAAGTGGGGTGACCCGTCCAGGGTGCCCGGTACCACCATGCCGGTCAGCTCCAGCCGTTGGGCCAACAGCAGGGCGGCCAGGGCAAGTCCCTCGCTGTCTGCTGCCCCCGCCACCAGGGCGTCATAAGCGCTGGCCCCCCCCTCCGGATCGTAGTGTCCGGCGTCCAGCACGGCGGCAGATACGGTCTGGATGGCCTCGTCCCCCTCGGTCCCCCAGATGGAGACCACGATCTCATTGGCGCGCCGGGCCAGGGCAGTCCGGCGGCGCTGGAGCTCTTTCTGCTCCAGGTGGTAGGTAAGCAGGACCTCCACGATGCGCTGGCGGCCGCTCTCCTCCCCTTGGGGATAGATATAGACCTGGGCCTCGGGCAGATCCAGGGCGGTGTCCGGACTGGCATAGTAGGCCTCCCCTGGAAGAGGGTTTGGATGTAGGTCTCGTCCCCCTCGAAGTAGCTGATGCGCAGGGCGGCCTCGGTGCCGAAGGAGGAGAGCAGGTCCTTGAGTTGGGAGCGGATGGCGGTGGCACCGGTGGCGGCCACGATGGCGGAGACCTGCTCCCGGGTGCGGCGGTAGGTGATCTCCACAGCGGCCTCATAGTAGGAGACAATAGGGGTCACATCATAGCGGATGAAGTCCACTGAATAGGCTCCCAGAGGGTCCTCCTGGACCACCTCCAGACAGGCGTTGGACAGGGACTGCTCCACATCCTGGTCGTAGTTGTACATCCGGACAGTGCCCTCCTCCTCACCCAGGGAGATGAGGTAGATCAGGGCATTGACCAGCTCCTGGTAGTTCTCCACCCGAAGGATGGAGGAGTCCCCCTCGGCAGGGGGCGTGGCGCTGTGGGGAGTCACGCTGGTGTAGCTGCGGGCGAGCAGTGAGGAGCACCCGGACAGCAGCAGGGACAGCGCGGCCACGGCCGCGCAGAGCCTCCATTTCATCAGATCCCTCCTCCCATGTTCCCGCCGGGGCTCACATCCCCAGCGCCTCTCCGATCAGTACGACTTCCATTTCCTCTGTGGCATTGGGACGAGCCCAAAGAACCGCAAGCCCCCGGCAGATGCGCTCTGGGCTCTTGCAGTCATAGCACCGGTCTGCCTTGGCGGCGCAGGGGGTCCTGCACCCCATGGACTGTGCCCGCTTGGGGGCGGCCACGTTCCGGGCCCGCCACAGTGCCGCCTCAAAGTCGGGGGCGACCTTGTTGACACCCACCAGGAAAGTAGACCTTCTGGTGGCCGTACAGGGTGGAGGAGACCCGGTTGCCGTTGCCATCGATGTTGACGATCTCCCCGGTCTCCGCCAGCGCGTTGGCGGAGGTGATGTACACATCGGTGAGGACGGCGTCCTCAGGGCGCCCCCCTCCCAGTGCCAGACCACCTGGTTGTGGGCAGCCAGCCTGGGGTAGAGCCCCATCTCCTTCACCGTCATGGACCCGCCGATGCCCACCGTTTTCCCATCGATCTGGCCGTCCAGATAGGCGGCCGCCTCATCTGCGGTGGGGAAGTAGGTCGGTGCGGAAGCCGCGGGCCTCCAGGTTGGCGCGGAGTTTTTCCAGATCTGCCATGGTGATACCTCCCTGAAAAATGAATGGATCACAGGTCATGCTGGTGATAGCTGTGGAAGCCCTGGCCCAGCACCTCGTGGGCATCGCACACGATGAGAAAGGCGGAGGGGTCGGTCTCCTTTACCGCCCGCTTCAGGGACACGATCTGCCGCTGTTTGAAGGCGCACATGAGCACGTCTTTTGCCTCCCCGGACCAGGCCCCGGCCCCCGGAGGATGGTGACGCCCCGCTCCAGCTCCGCACTGATGGAGCGGATGATCTCCTGGGGGCGGTCGCTGATGATATAGGCCACCTTGGCGTTGTCCAGGCCGTAGAGCACCCGGTCGATGACCAGGGAGGAGATATACAGGGAGACCAGCCCGTACAGGGCGCTGCTCAGGCTGTGGAAGGCCAGAGCGGCCAGGGCGATGACCACCAGGTCCACCGCCATGACCAGGGTGCCCATGGGCAGATGGCCGAAGCGGAGCTTCAGCAGCCGGGCGATGAGATCGGTGCCGCCGGTGGTGGCTCCCTGGAGGAACACCATCCCAAGGGACAGCCCGATCAGCGCGCCGCCGAAGACGGAGGCCAGCATGGGGTCCATGGGCGGGAAGGAGTAACAGGCGGCCAGCAGGTCCACCCCAGGGAGGTGGCGGCGGTGGCGAAGAGGGAGGACAGCAGGTGCCCCCCCAGCAGCCGCCAGCCCAGCAGGAACAGGGGCAGGTTGAGGGCGATGACCGCACTGCCCACCGGGATGGCGGGGGACGATGGCATGGATGATCTGCCCCAGGCCGGTCATCCCGCCCAAGGTGATCTGGTTGGGAACATAGCACCAGTCAAAGCCCAGGGCAAAGACAGCGGAGGCCAGTGTGATCCACAGATAGGGCCGGAAGGCGGCCCAGAGCTTGCCGGTGCGCACAAAAAACTTCCTTTCCTTTTCTGGTTGGGCGGCGCGGCGGCTGCCCGGACGGTGGTGTTACAGCAGGGTCATCTGCTCCTCTCCCCGGTCGGGCTCCCGAAGGAGGGCTCCCGCAATGGGCAGGGGAGCGGGCGCGGTAGCGGGCGGCGTTGACGGATGGAGGTCTGGTCCAGGGGCAGGACCTTCTCCACCCGGTATTTAGGCTTGAGGGTCATGATGTTCACGCCCTGGGTGGTGCGGGTGGTCTTGGGGTTCAGGGCGGAGGTGTGGAAGATCATGCAGCGGCCGTCGCTGGAGTAGACCGCCACCTCCAGGTCCTCCTCCAGCAGGAAGGCGGAGACCAGGGGGCCTTGTCCGAGTAGGCCCCGGTGAGCTTCTTGCCGCCGGGTCTGGGTCTGGTAGGCGGACAGCTCCACCCGGGCCGCCTTGCCGTTTTCAAAGAAGAAGAGCAGCTGGCGGCGGTAGTCCCCGGGGATGCAGGCCCACAGGGGCCGCTCCTCCGGCTCCATGGCCAGCTTGGTGGGCAGATAGTCGCCCAACACGCTTGCCTTGGTGTCGTCGAAGTCGGACAGGCGGGTCTTGTAGCACTGCTGCTGGTCAGTAAACACCAGCAGCTCATCCCGGTTGGTGGCCTCCCAGGTAAGGAAGGGGCCGTCGCCGTCCTTATACTTCTGCTCGCCCGGACATCCGCAGGGACTGGGGGTGATTTTTTCAGATATCCCTCCCGGGACAGGAAGAGATTCACCGGGTAGTCGGGGACCTCCTCCTCAGCGGTGAGCAGCTCCTCGGTCTGGTGGTCATAGACGATATCGGTGCGGCGGGGGAGGGCGTACTTTTTCTTGACTTGCTCCAGCTCACCGATGATGACCTGCGGATGCGGCGGGGCTGTTCACCAGGTCCTGGAGGTCAGCGATCTCCTCCTCCAGGGCGTCCACCTCCTGGGTGCGCTTGAGGATATACTCCTGGTTGATGTTGCGCAGGCGGATGTCGGCAACATACTCGGCCTGAACTGGTCGATGCCGAATCCGATCATCAGGTTGGGCACTACCTCCGTCTCCTCCGCGGTCTCCCGGATGATTCGGATGGCCTTGTCGATGTCCAGCAGAATGCTTTTGAGGCCCTTGAGCAGGTGCAGCTTCTCCTGCTTCTTCTCCAGGTCGAAGTGTGTCCGGCGGCGGACGCACTCGCTCCGCCAGGCGGTCCACTCCTCCAGGATCTCCCGCACCCCCATCACCCGGGGCATCCCGGCGATGAGGATGTTGAAGTTGCAGGACTGGCTGTCCATCAGGGGGTGGACTTGAACAGCTTGGCCATGAGCTTGTCGGGGTCAGTCCCCCGCTTCAGGTCGATGGTGAGCTTCAGGCCGGACAGGTCGGTCTCGTCCCGCATATCGGAGATCTCATTGATCTTGCCCGACTTGACCAGCTCAGCCACCTTGTCCATGATGGCCTCCACGGTGGTGGAGTAGGGAATTTCGTACACCTCAATCAGGTTGTCCGCCTTTTAGGTAGCGCCACTTGGCGCGCACCCGGAAGGAGCCCCCCGTCCGGTGCGGTAGATGGAGGCCTCCAGCTCCCGAGGCGTCGTAGAGCAGTTCACCACCGCCGGTGGGCAGGTCCGGGGGCTTTCAGGGTGGACATGATATCGTGGTCCGGGTTTTTCAAAAAGGCGATGGTGGTGTCGCACACCTCGCCCAGGTTGAAGCCGCACAGGTTGCTGGCCATGCCCACGGCGATGCCCTGGTTGGCACTAACCAGCACGTTGGGGAAGGTGGTGGGCAGCAGGGTGGGCTCCTTCAGCTTGCCGTCGTAGTTGTCCACAAAGTCCACGGTGTCCTGGTCGATGTCCCGAACAGCTCGGCGCAGATGGGGTCCAGCCGCGCCTCGGTGTATCGGCTGGCGGCCCAGGCCATGTCCCGGGAGTAGACCTTGCCAAAGTTGCCCTTGGAGTCCACCAGAGGGTGCAGCAGGGCGCCGTAGCCCCGGCTGAGGCGCACCATGGTGTCGTAGATGGCCGCGTCGCCGTGGGGGTTGAGTTTCATGGTCTGCCCCACGATGTTGGCGCTCTTGGTCCGCGCGCCCCCCAGCAGCTTCATCTGGTACATGGTGTACAGGAGCTTGCGGTGAGAGGGCTTGAAGCCGTCAATCTCCGGGATGGCCCGGGAGACGATGACGCTCATGGCGTAGGGCATGTAGTTGGGCTCCAGGGTGTCGGTGATGATGACGGATTGTTCTCGTTTGGGGTTTCGGGGGTTTTTTCTTTGGCAGATCCGTCCTATCTTCTGCCCCACTTAGGGGGACATTTTCAATCAAACACTGAAAGTCACGCACATAAAAGAAGGGATCAGGCTGGTCAAATGCTCAAAGATCCAAAGATTTGAGTACATAAAAAAGATCCTGGTCGAACGTTCAGAAAAACCACAGAAAACCTGGGGCAGAGCGCTCCATTGAGCAAAAACAGAGCTCCGAGGATCTTTTTCCAGTGATCCCATACGGCGGAGGAAACTTTCCGACTTGTCCAGGCGGAAGGCATTCCGCTGGCCGTCAGAAAGGATACACCGAATAACAGAGAGAAAATGGTCATGCAGGCGTACAGAGCGGGGAGAGAGGGAAAACTGTGTGAGAAGACATTCAGAAAAGCGATGGATGCCAGTGTATAGAAAAAGAGATGTGTGAGCCGTTTCATATCACCCCTCCTTGGGTGCGTACGCCATCCCAAAGGGTGTTGCGGCCAGGCCGCCCTTTTCCCGTCTCCCGGAGGGAGGGGGGCAGGGAACGGCCCACCTCTGCCATGGCGTCCAGCACCTGGTCTGGGGGGACCCGGCTCTCGATGCCGGCCAGAGCCATCTGGGCGGCAGACAGGGCGTCCATAGCCCCGATGACGTTGCGCTTGACGCAGGGGACCTCCACCAGCCCGCCCACCGGATCACATACCAGTCCCAGCAGGTTCTTCACCGCCATGGCGCAGGCGTGTGCCATCTTGGAGGGGGTACCGCCCTGGAGGTGGACCAGGGCGGGGGCGGCCATGGCGGCGGCAGAGCCGATCTCCGCCTGACAGCCGCCCTCGGCCCCGGAGATGGAGGCCCGGGCGGCGATGACCATTCCGAAGCCGGAGGCCACATACAGGGCCTGGACCAGCTGCTCCCTGGAGAGAGAGAAGTGCCGGGCGCAGGGGAGGAGCACCGCGGGCAGCACGCCGCAGGCCCCCGCCGTGGGGGCGGCCACGATGCGCTTCATGCAGGCGTTGCACTCCCCCATCCGCAGAGCCCCGGCCATCACCTGGGAGAGAAGGGGGCCGCACAGGGGGTCCCCGGCGGCGTACAGGGTCATTTTGGCCCCGTCACCCCCAGACAGGCCGCTGTGGGAGCGGTCCTGGGCCTGATAGCTCTCGTCCGCCTGCACCATGGCGTCCAGCATGGCCCCCATCCGCTCCAGAGAGCGGGCGCGGGGCAGGTCCTGCCGCCGGCAGTCGGATTCCAGAATGTTTTCCCAGAGGGGCAGGCCGAACTGTTCCGTATCCTGGAGCATCTGGGCGATGGAGTCAAAAAGGCGATCAAAGGGGCACCTCCTGTTCTTCCGGGGTGTAGCGGGTGACCCGCAGGATACCGGGCAGGGCCCGCACGTCCCGGGCGGCGTCCTCGGGGATGGGCTGGTCGCACTCGATGACCATGACGGCGCTGCCGCCCCGGCCGCCCCGATTGAGCTGGAGGGTGGCCACGTTGAGGCCCCGCCCGGCCAGCACGCCGGTGACCTGACTGACGCAGCCGGGCTGATCGGTGTTGTGGACCACCAGGGTGGGCAGCCCCCGCTGAAGGAGGTGTGCAGTCCATCCACCTGAAAGACCCGGATGCGCCCGCCCCCAGGGGAGGAGGCCCCCACCTCCAGCTGTCCGCCCCCGGCATCCTCAAGACGGATGAGGGCGCTGTTGGGGTGGACGTCCCGCAGGACGCAGGTGCCGAAGGAGAAGGACAGCCCCCGCTCCCGGGCCAGACGGAAGCTGTCTGGGACCCGGCCGTCGGCCGGGGAGAGGCCCAGCAGCCCGGCCACCAGGGCCTGGTGGGTGCCGTGGCCCTCTCCGGTGGAGGCAAAGGAGCCGTGGAGCAGCAGCTGGGCCCGGACGGGCTCCTGCCCCAGCAGAGCCCGGGCCATGCGGCCGATGCGCACCGCCCCCGCCGTGTGGGAGCTGGAGGGCCCCACCATGACGGGACCCAGGATGTCGAACAGGTTCATAGGTGTGTTCCTCCGCTGCGATCTCATGTGAAGTAAAGCAATAAAAGAAAGAGAAACATCAGGCAGGAAAGGCCGATCACAAAGCGCCCCAGCCATCTGGCCAGCCGACGGCGGTCCTCCGGCGTGTCGTCGGCAAGTCGCCTGCCGTTTTTGACCAGATAGATGCCTCCGTCCTTAAAAATAGCAGAGGGCCTGAATTGCAGCGTCAGTCCTGTACAGGATGATGCCCAGCAGGAGAAAGAAGATACACAGGATGGAAAATCCAAACATCACAATGGAATCGTCTGACATTGGGCCTCTCCCTGCCGCTCGTGATGAGATGATTACGAGATGTCCGCCAGCTCCAGATATTTGTACCCATTGTCCGCGATGTGGCTCTTGCGGCCCTGTAGGTCGTCCCCCAGGAGCAGGTCAAAGACCTGGGCAGTGCGCTCCACATCCTCCGGCATCACCTTGATGAGCCGGCGGGTCTCAGGGTTCATGGTGGTCAGCCACATCATATCGGGCTCGTTCTCGCCCAGGCCCTTGGGCGCTGCACATCGCACTTTTTTCCCTCCAGAGCGGCGACGATGTCGTTTTTCTCCTTGTCGGAGTAGGCAAACCAGGTCTTTTCCTTCAGGTGATCTCGTACAGGGGGACTCCGCGATGTAGACATAGCCCCTGCTGGATCAGGGTGGGGGTTAGGCGGTAGAGCATGGTCAGGATCAGGGTGCGGATCTGGAAGCCGTCCACATCGGCGTCGGTGCAGATGACGATCTTGTTCCAGCGCAGGCTGCTCAGGTCGAAGGCGGCCAGATCCTTGACGTGCTTGTCCTGGACCTCCACGCCGCAGCCCATGCACCCGCAGCAGGTCGGTAATGATCTCATTCTTGAAGATCCGGGCGTAGTCCGCCTTGAGGCAGTTCAGAATCTTGCCCCGGACGGGCATGATGCCCTGAAACTCCGCGTCCCGGCTGAGCTTGACCGCCCAAGGCGGAGTCTCCCTCCACGATGTAGAGCTCCCGCCGCACGTCCTTGGTGCGGCAGTCCACGAACTTCTGTACCCGGTTGGAGATGTCCATGGTGCCGGACAGCTTCTTCTTGATGTTCAGCCGGGCCTTTTCCGCGTTCTCCCGGCTGCGCTTGTTCAGCAGCACCTGTTCGCAGATCTTGTCTGCGTCAAAGCGATTCTCGATGAAGTAGACCTCCAGCTGGGCGCGGAGGAAATCGGTCATAGCCTCCTGGACGAATTGTTGTTGATGGCCTTCTTAGTCTGGTTTTCGTAGCTGGTCTGGGTGGAGAAGTTGTTGCTCACCAGCACCAGGCAGTCCTCGATGTCGTTGAAGGTGATCTTGCTCCTCGTTTTTCTGGTACTTGCCCAGCTGTCTTGAGGTGGCCGTCGATGGCCGAGACGAACGCCGATTTCACCGCCTTTTCCGGGCTGCCCCCGTGCTCCAGCCAGGAGGAGTTGTGGTAGTGCTCCACGATGGCACCCGGTTGGAGAAGCAGAAGGAGACCGACAGCTTCACCTTGTACTCCGGCTTGTCCTCCCGGTCCCGGCCCTTCCGCTCGGTCTGCCAGAACACAGGCTGGGTCAAGGGATTTTCCCCCCGGCCAGTTCATTGACATAGTCCTCAATGCCGTTGTCGTACTGGAAGTCGGTGGTCTCGAACTTCCCCCCCACTGGTTGCGGAAGCGGAAGGTGACCCGGAGTTGACCACAGCCTGGCGCTTCATCACGTCGGGAAGTACTCCGCGGAGATGGCGATGTCGGTAAAGACGTCCAGGTCGGGCTTCCAGCGGAAGGTGGAGCCCGTCTTCCGGCCCCGGTCAGTGGGTTCTTTGTTGAGCCCGCCAAGATATTTCCCCTTTTCAAAGTGGAGGGTGTATTTGGAGCCGTCCCGGTAGATGGTGCGTCGAAATACTCGCTGGCGTACTGGGTGGCGCAGGCGCCCAGACCGTTGAGCCCCAGCGAGTACTCGTAGTTGTCGCTGTTGTCGCCGTACTTGCCTCCGGCGTACAGCTCGCAGTACACCAGCTCCCAGTTGTAGCGCTGCTCCTTCTCGTTCCAGTCCACCGGACAGCCCCGGCCCGCGTCCTCCACCTGGATCGAGCCGTCCTCAAACCGGGTGACCGTGATAAGGTCGCCGTGGCCCTCCCGGGCCTCGTCGATGGCGTTGGACAGTATTTCAAATACGGCGTGCTCGCAGCCCTCCAGGCCATCGGAGCCGAAGATGACGCCGGGGCGCTTGCGCACCCGGTCGGCCCCCTTCAGGGCGGAGATGGATTGGTTGCCGTAGCCGGGTTTCTTCTGAGCCATAGTAATAAAGATCCCTCACAGTACAATGCGGCGCGGGACCGCGCAAAATAACAATTATAATAATACCCCATTTGGGCGGAGAAAGTCAAGAAAAGGGCGGAGCGGCCCGGGACAGAAAAAAGAGGCTGGGAGACAGACAAAAAGGGAAAGAATGGACGGGGCGGGAATAAAAAGAGGGGAAATGCCCCAGACTGAGGAGGAAAAGGGGCGGGATCTGTGGAGAATTTCTGGGTAGCCGAGGAGAGCGAGGGCATCGGGGAGGCGGTGCGCCGGCAGCTGGGGGAGCGGGACCGGCGCACGGCAGCGGGAGGATCACCCTGGCTGCTGGTGGTCTCCCCCGGGCAGCGGAGCGGAGGAGGCAGCTGCCCACTGGGTGCCGGACGGTGCTTCTGCCCGGCGGAGCGGGGGCTGCTCTCCGGGCTGGACCCCGCGGCGGCGGTAAGCTCCGGCACCGGGCCCAGGGACACCCTGACCCTGTCCAGCCGGGAGGGGCGGCAGCTGTGGTGCGCCATCCAGCGGGAGCTGGTGACGGTGGAGGGACGGGTGGTGGAGCGGCAGGAGCTGCCCCCTCCGCCTGCCGGATCACATGTCTCCCCTGTCTGTGCTGGCGGCGGCGGGGGCCCTGCTGCTGCTGGGGTGCCCCCGGAGGAGCTGGGCCAGGACCGCGGGGCGGTCAGGGGCGGCCAGGGATGAAAGACCGGCGGCCGGAGGTGTCCCCCTCCGGCCGCCGCACCTGTTACGGTTTTTTTCATGGTCAGGCTGATGCGCTTTTTCTTCTCGTCCACCTCCAGAACCCACACGGTGACCACATCTCCCACAGAAAGCAGCTGGGAGGGGTGCTTCACCCGCTGGGGCAGCTTGCTGATGTGGACCAGGCCGTCCTGGTGGACGCCGATGTCCACAAACACGCCGAAGTCGATGATGTTGCACACCGTGCCCTTCGCTCCATGCCGGGCTTCAGGTCCCGCCTCCAGCACGTCGGTGCGGAGGATGGGGGGCGGCAGCTCGTCCCGGGGGTCCCGGCCCGGCTTCATCAGCTCCTTGATGATGTCCGCCAGGGTGGGGACGCCCACGCCGCACACCCGGGCCAGCGCCTCCAGGCCCATGGCCTCCGCCTTCTCCTTCAGGGCCCCCATGGCCCCTGCCCTGACGTCGGACAGGGGTGTAGCCGCACTGGGCCAGCAGCGCCTCCGCGGCGGCGTAGCTCTCCGGGTGGACGGCGGTGTTGTCCAGCACGCTGCCGCTCTCCGGCACCCGCAGAAAGCCGGCGCACTGCTCAAAGGCCTTGGGCCCAGCTTGGGCACCTTCAGGACCTGCCTGCGGGTGGTGAAGGCCCCGTTCTCCTCCCGGTATTTCACCAGGTTTTTGGCAGTGGCGGCGGTGAGGCCGGACACCCGCTGGAGCAGGGAGGGGGAGGCGGTGTTCACATCCACGCCCACCGCGTTGACGCAGTCTTCCACCACCCCGTCCAAGGCCTCGGCCAGCCTGGCCTGGGGCATATCGTGCTGGTACTGTCCTACGCCGATGGCCTTGGGGTCGATCTTCACCAGCTCGGCCAGAGGGTCCTGCAGCCGCCGGGCAATGGACACGGCGCTGCGCAGGTTCACGTCGTACTCCGGGAACTCCTCGGCCGCCAGCTTGGAGGCGGAATAGACCGAGGCCCCGGCCTCGTTGACGATCATAGCTAGCTGGCCGCCCCCCAGTTCACCTGATGGATCAGCTCCACCGCCATCTGCTCCGTCTCCCGGCTGGCGGTGCCGTTGCCGATGGCGATGTGCTCCACGCCGTGCTTTCTCACCAGATGGGACAGCTTGGCGATGGCCTCGTGTTTCTGCCGCTCCCCATAGGTGGGATAGACTACAGCGGTATCCAGCACCTTGCCGGTGCCGTCCACCACCGCCACCTTGCAGCCCATGCGGTAGCCGGGGTCCAGACCCATGGTGACCTTGCCCCTTCACCGGCGGCTGCATCAGCAGGGGCTTGAGGTTCAGGGCGAAGATGTGGATGGCCCCCTCGTCGGCCTGCTCAGTGAGGTGGGCGCGGATCTCCCGCCCATGGAGGGCTGGATGAGCCGGTCATAGGCGTCGTCCGCCGCCGTGCGCACAAAGTCCATGCAGGCCGCCCCGGGCACCACGGCCCGGCGCACCGCCACGTGGGCCGTCTCCGGGTCCAGCTCCACCGTGACCTTGAGCACCCCCTCCCGCTCACCTCGGTTGACGGCCAGCACCTGGTGGCCCTGGGCCCGGCCCACCGGGACCTTGAAGTCGTAGTACAGGCGGTAGACCGTGTCCTCCGGCTCCTTGGCCGCAGCCCGGGAGGCCAGCATGCCCCGGCGCAGATACAGCTGCCGCAGCTCCCTGCGGATGTCGGCGTCGTCGGAGATCGTCCTCGGCCAGGATGTCACTGGCCCCTGGAGGGCGTCCTCCGCCGTCTCCACCCCCTTGTCCGGGTCCAGAAAGTCCAGGGCCGCCTGACGGGGGTCCACCGCCGGGCCCTGAGCGGAGAGCAGCCGGGCCAGGGGTTCCAGCCCCTTCTCCCGGGCGATGGTGGCCCGGGTGCGCCGCTTCTGCTTATAGGGGCGGTACAGGTCCTCCACCTCCGCCAGAGTGGCGGCCGCAGCGATGGCGTCGGAGAGCTCCTGGGTGAGCTTGCCCTGGTTCTCGATAGCGGCGGCGACCTCCCCCTTCCGGGCCTCCCAGGTTCCGCAGGTACTGAAGGCGGTCCGCCAGCCGGCGCAGCAGCTGGTCGTCCATGGAGCCGTGGAGCTCCTTGCGGTAGCGGGCGATAAAAGGGATGGTGGCACCCTCGTCGATGAGGGTCACCACATTTTGTACATGCTCCGGAGAGCGTTCCAGCTCCCGGGCGAGCGTTTGAAGGATGGCGTCCATGCAAAAGTCTCCTTGGTTCAGAAATCCCTCCCAGTGTAACCGAATTGGAAGAAAAAGTCCAGGGGGAAAGGGTCACCAGGTGATATGGATCTCCCACTGGTCCCACTCCCCGTCCCAGGTGAGAGTGAGAAAACAGTCCTCCGCCTGAACGGCCTCCCCTTCCCGGAGCCCCCAGACGACTGTGTAGTCCTGGTTCTGGTCCAGCATCTGGAAGCGGCCCAGAGATTGGTCCGGCCTGTGGCGGAGGCAGTAGAGAGGATGGGGGCCCGGGTCATCCGCGAAGCGGACGATGCCCGTCCGGGCGGTGGAGGAGCACTCGCTGTGCATGCCGGTCTTGATGTCCAGCATGGAGACGCCGTCGGAGTGACAGTGGCGGTAGACGGACAGGGGCTCCAGATAGCCGCCCCTGGTGTCCCAGATGTAGGTCTCGCCGTTGCTGATGAAGTAGTCCTGGCACAGGGGCAGAAGGCGCCGTTGGAGACGACGAAGTACGGGCCGGTGACCAGAAGGAAAAGCGCAGTCAGCCCCAGGACCATAACGTCGAATTTGGTGGGCTTTGAATTGTTTCATCCGGATTCCTCCCTCAAAGACAACAGTTTTCTGTAAAGCACGCCCTCCTGCAGAGCCCCGGTGCCCCTGTCGGGCGGCGTGCCGTTTTCCCAAAGCCTTCCCCTCTGGGGGAAGGTGTCACGGCGCATGCCGTGACGGATGAGGGGTCTTCCTTCCCGTGTCCCAGCCGTGGGATGGCGAAAGGGGTTCCGCCCTGCGGGCGGGTCCCTTTCCCAGCGATGGGAAAGGAACCAAAGGATCGCCGGGGGACACTCCCGGCGGGACCACGGCTCCACGTGCGTTCCGCCTGGGTCCCACAGTCCGCTTTCCCCCGGCCCCCCAGGCACGTGAGCCACCGAGCGGAGTTGTCTGAAACCTGACCGGCGCGGCAATGCTTTCGCACTGACCAGCGCCTTGCGCCGCTGCCGCTGATGCCCTGCGTCATTTGGGTCCATGCGCTGTGCCAGCTTTGCGCCTAGTGTTTCCGGCCTGGCAGGGGTTGCGGCCCCCTGTTCGCGTTGCTGCCGCGAGTGCGTTCAATGGGAGCGGCCCAACGATAATCTTGCACATTTGCTCAAGATACATGATATAAGAGGGAGGGCTGTCCAGGAAGATATTCACAATGCATATATATGCAGTTTGAATATCTGGTAAAAAATCAGTCAATTTATAATGATATGCAGAGGTTTAGCTTATGAACTCTGCATATCACCGCCTATACAGAACATTAGGCATCAATATTGCCTATTATCGAAATATGAAAGATATGAGTCAGAACAGCTCGGAGACAGGTTGAGATCGACCAGAGCCATGTCAGCAAAATCGAGAGGGCTTCCATCGGGATATCCATGGATATGCTGTGTGATATTGCAAAGGAACTGGGGGTAGAACCGTACCTCCTGCTGAAACCGAAGGATTGAAAAGGAAAATAAAGTTGGGACCGGGCCGTCTGCATCACCAGACGGCCCGGTCCTATTGTTTTGTGCCGCCTCTAAAGCCTTCCCCCTCAGGGGAAGGTGTCACGGCGGATGCCGTGACGGATGAGGGGTCTTCCTACCCCGTCTCTGTTCCAGTCATGGGACCTGCCAGAGGTTCCGCCCTGCAGGGGCTGGTTCCGTTCTGAACGTCCAGAAAGGAACCAAAGAGACGCCGGGGAACGCTCCCGGCGGGACCACGGCTCCACGTGCGTTCCGCCTGGGGCCCGCAGCCCGCTTTCCCCCGCCCCCGATGCGAGACGCGGGCCTTGGACATGGCACCGGCGTCCGGCGCGGGTGGGGGACGACACACAGTTCCCCGTTTGCGCTGCCGCCGCTGGTGTGTCCAATGGGCATGCACACCCCGCGGTGGTGTCGCGCCTGGATTGGCAGAATAGGGGCAGCAGGTGCGAAATCAGCGGGCGCGCAAAAGCTGAAGATATCTCCTCGCAGGGGCGGCTTCCAGCCGCCCGAAAAGCCTTCCCCCCTCAGGGAAGAAGGTGTCACGGCGTATGCCGTGACGGATGAGGGGTCTTTCTTTCCGCGTCCCAGTCACAGGATAGGGAAAGGGGGACCCCCCTTTCCCCTGAATCTCCCACTGTCCCCGAGGAGAAAACCATGGTATAATGAAGGACAAGAGACCCCTGAAACAAAGACAGAACAGGAGGGACTGCTGTGAGGACATTGGAGGATATCAACGCCGAGCTGGAGCAGGTGCGGCAGAAGCTGGACCGGGCCCGGAAGCTGTCCGCCGTGATGGAGGATCTGAAGGCCCAGCATGAGGAGCGCAAGCGGGCGGCGGAGGACGCCCTGAAGGTGCTGTACCGGGAGCAGGAGGATGTGGAGGAGCTGGAGCGGCTCTCCTTTGCCTCCTTCCTGGCCAGAATTCGGGGGAGCAGGCGGAACGGCTGGACCAAGAGCGGAGGGAGGCGGTGGCGGCCAAAGCCCGCTATGACGCGGCCCGCCGTGATCTGGAGGATCTGGAGGCCCGCTTTCAGGCGGCCCAGAAGGAGCGGGCGGGTCTGGAGGGCCCGAGGGGGCGCTGGAAGGCCCTGATGGAGGAGAAGGAGGAACTGCTCTGCCAGGCGGGAGGGAGCGGGCGAAGCGCCTGATCCAGATCGGCTGTGATCTGGACAGCCTGGGCGCCCAGATCCGGGAGCTGGATGAGGCCATATGTGCGGGGAAAAGATGTGGGCTATGCTCTGGACCAGATGATCGGCCAGCTGGACTCGGCGGCAGGCTGGGGCACCTGGGACATCCTGGGGGCGGCATGCTGGCCACCATGGCCAAGCATGGACGTATGAACGATGCGCAAAACACGGCTTTCCAAGCCCGACAGGCCATAAGCCGCTTCCGCACCGAGCTGGCCGACGTGTCCCAGCTCCGGGTGCCCGACCTTCAGGTGGGGGAGTTCACTTCCTTTGCGGACTATTTCTTCGACGGATTGTTCGTGGACCTGTACATCCAGGACAAGATCGGGACGGCCCGGCGTTCCGCGGAAGAGACGGCGGCCCAGGTGGAGGACCTGCTCTCCCAGCTGCGCCGGGAGCGGGACCGGACAGCGGAGCGGGCCGCCGAGCTGGAGCGGGAGCGGGAGAGACTGCTGGCCGGCATGTGAGGACAGCGGCCAGGAAAGGAGCATGGATATGGAACAGGAGCAGAGGACCCTGCAGAAATGGGTCGATGAGAGCAGACGCATCGTCTTTTTCGGCGGGGCGGGCGTGAGCACGGAGTCGGGCATCCCCGACTTCCGCAGCGTGGACGGGCTGTATCACCAGAAGTATGACTATCCCCCGGAGGAGATCCTCAGCCGCAGCTTTTTTGATGCCCGGCCGGAGGAATTTTACCGCTTTTACCGGGAGAAGATGCTCTGCCTGGCCGCCCAGCCCAACGCGGCCCACCGAAAGCTGGCGGAGCTGGAGGCGGCGGGGAAGCTGACCAGTGTGGTGACCCAGAACATCGACGGACTGCACCAGCGGGCGGGCTCCCGGCGGGTGTGGGAGCTCCACGGAAGCGTCCACCGCAACCACTGCATGAGGTGCGGCAGGGCCTATCCCGTGGAGTTCGTGCGGGACAGCGGAGGTGTGCCCCGATGTGCCTGCGGGGGCATCGTCAAGCCCGATGTGGTGCTCTATGAGGAGCAGCTGGACGGGCATACCCCTGCAGGGGGCTCTTTCGGACATCCAGGGGCGGATATGCTCATCATCGGCGGCACTTCACTGGCGGTGTACCCCGCCGCCAGCCTGGTGAACTACTACCGGGGGCACCGCCTGGTGCTCATCAACAAGTCCCCCACCCCCTACGACGCCCACGCCGACCTGGTGATCGCTGGCCCCATCGGGGAGATCCTGGGCGGCGTAGCGGTGGTGTGAGGGCGCGGGATGAAAAACGGCCGCCTGTTTGAGCTGCTCTATCTGCTGGTGGAGCGCCGCGCCCTCACCGCCGGGGAGCTGGCGGAGCGCTTCGAGGTGTCGGAGCGGACCATCTACCGGGACGTGGACGCCCTTTCCGCCGCCGGTGTGCCGGTCTATACCCAGCGGGGACAGGGGGCGGCATCCGCCTGATGGATCAGTTCGTGCTGGACCGCTGCCTCCTCTCCCCCAGGGAGCAGGATGAGGTGCTCTTTGCCCTGCGGGCCTGCTGTCCACCGGCGGGCTGGAGGGGGCGGAGGCCCTGAACGGCTGTCCGCCCTGTTCCGGCGGGAGGCGGAGGGCTGGGTGGAGGTGGACTTCACCGACTGGGGCAGCGGGGAGCAGGAGAGGGAGAATTTCCGCATCGTGAGGGAAGGCATCCTGGGGCGCCGCCTGCTGGATTTCACCTACTACGCCTCCTCCGGCACCCGCACCCGCCGCAGGGTGGAGCCGGGCAAGCTGGTGTTCAAATCCGGTTGCTGGTATCTCCAGGCGTTCTGTCTTGCCAGGAGGGACTGGAGGATTTTTCGACTTGCGCGGATGGAGGGGCTGTGTCTGGAACGGGAGGGCTTTCCTCCCAGACGGCCGCCGGAGCAGCTGGAGGTTCCTTCCCGGAACAGCGGCAGAATGGGACCCTGACCCTCCGTTTTGCCCCCTCCGCGGCCTGGCGGGTGCGGGACTATTTTGCCCCGGGCCAGATCCGGGCGGGAGAGGACGGCTGCCTGCTGGTGGAGTGTGACTTTCCTCAGGACAGGTGGCTGCTGGGCTTTCTTCTCTCTTTCGGAGACCAGGTGGAGGTGCTCGCCCCTGCCTCTTGGCGGGAGGTCCTGGGCCGGACTGGGAAAAAGATCGCGGCCCTGTATGAAACTGGACATTCCGTGTCAGGTATCCAGGCGTATCCTGAGGGCACAGAGGAGGGGAGCACCCCTCCCGAACAAAAGGAGGAACCTGATATGGAAGAGCGGATCTTTTGCCAGTGCTGCGGCATGCCCCTGGATGCCCCCGAGGACATGGGGAGCAACGCCGACGGAAGCCCCAACCGGGATTACTGCCGCTGGTGCTATCAGAGGGGCGCATTCACCGCGCCGGAGGCCACAGTGGAGGACATGATCGCCTTTGACCTGAAATTCAATGAGGAGAACGGACATCCCTTCGGCCCCCAGGAGGAGGCGGAGAGGCTCCTGCGGGCCTGGCTCCCCACCTTTGAAGCGGTGGCGGAAGTAGGAAATGGCAATTGAGGCAGGGCCTGCGGCTGGCCGGCTTTTCTCCGTGCAGGGTGTCGGGCGCATGATATGCGCCCCTGCGAAATAGACGGAGCCCCCACGCCTCCCCCAAGGGGGAAGGCGTGGGGCGTCCTTCTGCGGGGCCGGATCAACAGGATGGACAGGCCCCCCTCTCTGAGGGAGGTGTAAAAACAGCTGCTTCCGGGGCGGCCCTGACGGACGGAGCCCTCCGCAAACAAAAAACGGGCGGATCTTGTAACAGATCCGCCCCTTGGCCGTTATACAGACAGAGGGAGGGAGCCCGTTGGACTTTGGACGCATCTATGAGGAATACTTCCGGGAGCTTCAGCGGTACCTCCTGAGCCTGTGCCGGGACAGCCGAATAGCGGAGGAACTGACCCAGGAGACCTTTTTCCGGGCCGTCCGCTCCGCCGGGCAGTTCCGGGAGGGGAGCGACCTGCGGGCCTGGCTGTACACCATTGCCCGGAACGTGTTCCTGGACCAGACGCGGCGGAAACGGAACACCGAGATCCAGCTGCCCCGGGAGCTGCCGGACACGGCGGGAGTCACTTTGACGGAGGCGCTGGAGGACCGGGAGGAGGCCCTGAGGCTCCACTGCCTGCTCCACGGCCTGGGGGAGCCTTTACAAGGAGGTGTTCCATCTGCGGGTGTTCGGGGAACTGCCCTTTGGGGACATCGCCCGGGTATTTGGGCGGACGGAGAGCTGGGCGCGGGTGACCTTTATCGGGCCAAGCAGAAGATCATCGCGGGATTGGAGGAGGAGAAGCATGGCGGATAGACCCATGGGCTGCGGGGTGATCCAGGATCTGCTGCCCCTGTATGTGGACGGCGCGGCGGGGAGGAGTCCCGGGCCCTGGTGGAGGAGCATCTCAGATCCTGCCCCGTCTGCCGCCGGGAGCTGGAGCAGCTGCGGGGCGGGTGGTCCTTCCGCCGGAGACGGACGGAGGGGAGGTCCGGGCCTGGGAGAAGGGCATCCGACGCCGGCTGGAGCGGCGGTGACGGCCGCAGCCGCCGGGGTGGCGCTGCTGCTCATTGCCGCCATGCTGGCGGCCTCCCAGTTCGTCCGCTTCGGGATACCGGGCTGGCAGCTGGCAGAGCGGGACCGGGGAGAGGAGGGGCAGCCGGTGGTGCTGTCAGAGGCGCGGAACGGGGACATGGCCTTTTTCCTCTATCAGGAGGGCTCTAGCCTGCGCTACACCTACTATGAAAACGAGCCTGGGCTGGACTTCGGCTATCACTTTCGGGCCAGCGGCACCGGCCATGAGGAGACCGGGGTGTATGTGGTGCAGCACGGGGAGACGCTGCTGGTGGTCTCGCTGAAACCGAGTGGAGGAGGTGGAGGGATCGAGGTGACCGACCCGGAGAGCGGTACGGTCCGGCAGACATATCCGGTGGCCCCGGGGGAGCCCTTCGCGGTGCTGGTGACTCTGGGAGAAGGGGCGGAGGACTTGGCCCTCCGGGCAGTGGACCGCAGGGGGGAGACCGTTCCTTTGAGAACTACTACGTGCGGTGAACGGGAACGAAACCGCAGAAAAAAGCAGGGGCAGGACAATACAAAATGTATTGTCCTGCCCCTGCTTTACGATTTGGATAGAGACTGGGTTCTCAGGTGCCCAGATAGGCCTTCTTCACGTCCTCGTTTTTCAGCAGCTCCCGGCCGGAGCCGGGAAGGGTGATGCGGCCGGTCTCCCAGCACATAGCCCAGGTCCGCGATCTTCAGGGCCATGTTGGCGTTCTGCTCGATGAGCAGCACGGTGACCCCTGCTTGTTGATCTCCTGGATGATCTCAAAGATCCCCTTGACCACCAGGGGGCCAGGCCCAGGGAGGGTTCGTCCATCATGATGATCTTCGGCCGGGACATGAGGGCCCGGCCCACGGCCAGCATCTGCTGCTCGCCGCCGGAGAGGGTGCCCGCCGCCTGCCAGGAACGCTCCTTCAGCCGGGGAAACAGGTCGTACACCCAGTTCAGGTCGTCTTCCAGGTCGTCCTTCCGCAGATAGGCCCCGATCTTCAGATTCTCCACCACCGACAGGTCGGGAAACACCCGGCGTCCCTCGGGGACCAGGGTGACCCCCTTGGAGACGATCCGGTCGGGGGACAGGCCGGTGATGTCCTCCCCCTGGAGATGGATGCGGCCGTGGGCGGGCTTTACCAGCCCGGCGATGGTGCGCAGGGTGGTGGACTTGCCTGCTCCGTTGGCGCCGATCAGGGTGACGATCTGCCGCTCGGGCACTTCAAAGGTGATGCCCTTCACGGCCTCGATACCGCCGTAGCTGACCTTCAGTTCATCAATCTTCAGCATCGTCTGCCACCCCCAAATAGGCCTCGATGACCCGAGGATTGTTCTGGATCTCCGACGGCGTGCCTCGGGCGATCAGCTTGCCGAAGTCCAGGACGTAGATCCGGTCGGAGATCTGCATGACCAGATCCATGTGGTGTTCGATCATCAGAATGGACAGGTCGTACTCCGACCGGATCTTGTGGATGAAATCCGTGAGGTCCTGGGTCTCCTGGGGATTCATGCCCGCGGCCGGCTCGTCCAGGAGCAGGAGCTTGGGATCGGTGGCCAGGGCCCGGGCGATCTCCAGCTGGCGCTGGAGTCCATAGGGCAGGGAGCCGGCCACCTCGTCCTTCAGATGGGCCAGGTTCTGCTCCTCCAGCAGGGCCATGGCCTCCTGGCGCATCCGCTTCTCCTCCGCCCTGTTGAGGCGGAAGGCGGCCGAAAACACGTTCTGCCTGGCACGCATGTGCTTGGCGATGAGCACGTTTTCAAATACCGTCAGGGCCGAGAACAGGCGGATGTTCTGGAAGGTACGGGCGATGCCCTTCTGGGTGATCCGGTCCGGGGTGGGGGAGAGGACCTGGGAAAACATACCCTGGTTCTCCCCCGATAGAGCTTCTGCATTCTGCCTTGGGGGTGGTTTTCCACCATGGGCTCTCCCAGAAAGGAGATCCGCCCGTTGGTGGGCTCATACACTCCGGTGATGCAGTTGAAGGCGGTGGTCTTGCCTGCGCCGTTGGGGCCGATGAGGGCCACGATCTCCCCTTTGTTGACCTCCAGGGACAAATCGTTCACCGCCACCACGCCGCCAAACTGCATGGTGACGTGCTCCAGCCGGAGGACATTTTCCACTTGGCTCATTTCACCGCCCCCTTTCCGGACGCCTTGCGGCGGGCAAACAGAATGTCAGAGAATTCCTTGTCCCCCATGATGCCCCGGCGGAAGAACAGCACCACGATCATGATGATGATGGAGAACACCACCATCCGGAAGCCGGTCCGCAGCAGGGGAACGGTGAGGGAGCCGCTGATGATGAAGAAAGCCAGCCAGACCAGCAGGGCCAGGGCCGCCAGGGAGACCAGCAGCTCCTTCCAAACCTTTTTGGTGGTGCGGCGCTCCCGGCGGATCAGCAGGAGGGCCCGCCGATGACCAGGGCGGCGAAGACCAGGATGAAGAGGATGCGCCGGGTGTCGGTAACGGAGGTGAAGGTCATGGGGCTGTCCAGGAAGCGCAGCCACCACTCGGCGCAGGCCACATACAGGAAGGTGGCCAGGCAGGAGCCGGAAATGGAGCCAATTCCGCCGATGACCACGATCAGCAGAATCTCATAGGTCATGGTGGAGGTATAGACCTTGGCCTGGGCATTGTTGGCGTACATGGCGAACAGCGCGCCGCCCACACCGGCAAAGAAAGAGGAAATGCAGAAGGACAGCCGCTTGTGCTTGGCCAGGTTGATGCCCATGGCCTCGGCGGCGATCTCATCCTCCCGGATGGCCTTGAAGGCCCGGCCATAGGAGGAATTGATCAGCATCACAATGACCACGATGCAGACAATCGCGATGAGGAAGGGGAAAAAGGTGGACAGGCGGAGGAACACCTTCCCGCCCCGTCGGTGAGGTTGAAGTTGGAGAAGGTGGGGATCTGCGTGATCATATTGGCGCCGTTGGTCACCGGCCCAAGGGCCTGCCACTGGAAGACCGCCCGGATGATCTCTGCAAAGCCCAGGGTGGCGATGGCCAGGTAGTCGCTCTTCAGACGCAGCACAGGCAGGCCGATGAGCCAGGCAAAGAGGGCGGCCACGCATCCGCCCAGCAGGATGGCCAGCAGCACCCCCAGGATCAGGCCCGCGGGGGTGTCCACCCCGCCGAACAGGTCAGGCAGGGAGAAGGGCACCGCCGAGCCCCCGTACAGGTAGTACACCGAATCTTTGGCAGAGACGGGGACGGTGAGGATGGCGTAGGTATAGGCGCCCAGCAGCATGAAGCCCGCCTGCCCCAGGGAGAACAGGCCGGTGAAGCCGTTGAGCAGGTTCATGGACACGGCCACCAGGGAGTAGACCGCCCCCTTTTTCAGTACAGTGAACAGCTGGCTGGTGGGCTGAAGGACAGCGGGGACGCTGGGCAGCAGGCTGCTCAGGTTCTCCAGCAGGACCACCAGCACCAGCACCACAGCGGCGAAGATCAGCCCGCCGCGGCGCCCTTTTTTTGCTTTTTCTGTCTTGGATCATGTCGTCATTCCCTCCTTAAACCTTATCCGTGGCCTTTTCCCCGAAGAGGCCGGTGGGCTTGAAGACCAGGATGATGATGAGCAGGGCGAAGGTAAAGGCGTCCACGAAGGTGGTGGCGCCGTCAAAGGGCATGATCTTCACAAAGTTCTCACAGATGCCGATGAGGAAGGCCCCGATCACCGCTCCTGGAATGGAGCCGATGCCGCCGAACACCGCCGCCACGAAGGCCTTCAGGCCGGGCATGGCCCCCGCAGTGGGGACAATGGCGGGGTAGGTGGTGAAGTAGAGCATGGAGCCCACCGCCGCCAGGAAGGAGCCGATGATGAAGGTCACGGAGATGACGCAGTTGATTTTGATGCCCATGAGCTGACTGGTCTCAAAGTCCTTGGCCACCGCCCGCATGGCCATGCCCACCTTGGTATGGTTGATGAGCTGGGTGAGCACCAGCACCAGGGCGGCCACCAGGAAGGGGGGTGAGGATGACCACCCACTTGATGGAGGTCCCCGCCAGGGAGATGGTGTCCGACAGGAAGGGAATGGAGGGGTAGGTCATGGGCTGGCCGCCGGTGATATAGGTGGCCAGATTCTGAAGCAGATAGCTCACCCCGATGGCGGAGATCATGACGCTCATCCGGGGGGCGGAGCGCAGGGGCTTATAGGCCACCCGCTCGATGAAAAGCCCAGCACCACCGTCAGCACCAGAACCAGCAGCAGGCTAACGGGGATGACGGCGGCGGGGGGCAGGTAGGCGGAGAGAAAGCTGCTGAGGTAGATGCCCAGCAGGCCGGCCACCATGAACACATCGCCGTGGGCGAAGTTGATCAGCCGCAGGATGCCGTAGACCATGGTGTAGCCGATGGCGATGAGGGCGTACTGCCCGCCCAGCGATATGCCGGAGAGCAGGGTGGAGACAAAAATTCCATAGGGGTTCCTCCCATTTGCTGTTTTTCAGGCCGCAGGGCCTGGAGAGGCGGCGGAACGGTCTCTGTGGGACAGGTCTGGACTGTCTCAAAAGAGGCGGACTGCCTCCTTTTGAGACCGCCCAGTCCGGTACGGCGGGGACCTGGAGGCCCCCGCCGTACCGGAAAGCGGTATCAGTCAGAGAGGGCGCTCACTGAACGGTCTGCTGGGTCTCCAGCTCCCAGGCGCCGTCGTTGGTGGAGTGCTTGATGTAGGCGGTGTCACGGACGGCGTCGCCGTTTTCGTCGTCAAAGGCGATGTGGCCGGAAACACCGTCATGCTCCACATCCCACAGCGCGGCCTTGATGGCGGCGGGGTCCACGGAGTCGGCGGCCTTGATGGCCTCCAGAGCCACATAGTATGCGTCATAGCCCATGGCGGACACCGCGGCGACGGTGTCGTTTCCGCCGTTGGCCTCCAGAGCGCCGGAGGCGGTGTTGATGTACTCCTTGATGCCCGCGTCGAACTCGGGAGAGCCGCCCTCCTGATAGAAGGTGGAGACGTACAGCTGTACGTTGCTGCCCTGCGCGGCCTCCAGCACCACGTTGCTGTCCAGTGTGTCGGAGCCCAGGAAGGGGATGTCGATGCCCTGAGAAGCGGCCTGGGAAATGATCTGGGTGGCGTAGGCGATGGAGACTGGGGTGAAGATGACGTCGGCCCCCTCGGCCTTGGCCTTGTTCAGATAGGAGTTGAAGTCGGAGTTGTTGGTGGGGAAGGCGTCCTTGATGACTTTGCCGCCGGCGGCGGTGAAGGCCTGCTCGAAGAAGTTGATCAGGCCCTGGTCATACTCATTGCCCGCCTCGCCCAACAGATAGGCGGTCTTGGCCTGGAACTTCTCCATGGCGAAGTTGGCCAGAACGGTGCCCTGGAAGGGGTCCAGGAAGCAGATGCGGAAATAGTAGTCATTGCCCGCGGTGACGCCGGGGTTGGTGCAGGTCACGCCGATGGCAGGCAGCCCCGCGTTGCCGAAGGTGGGGCCGGCGGCGATGGACACGCCGGAGCCGTAGGAGCCCAGCACCAGAGAAACGCCCTCGCTCACCAGCTGGGTGGCGGCCGTCAGGGCCTTGTCAGTGGAGGAGCCGTTGTCGGCGTAGACCAGCTGGATCTGATACTCCTGGCCGCCCACAGTGACGGTGGGGGTCTCAGAGTTGGCGTACTGCATGCCCAGCATCTCCTTCTTGCCGCCGGAGGCGGAGTCGCCGGTGGAGGGCTCGAACACGCCGATCTTGAGGACATTGTACCCGGAGACAGCGGGGGTGGAGACGGCGGCACCGCTGCCGGCGGGGGCATTGCCGCTGCTGGAACCGGCGCCGGCACAGCCGGCCAGCAGGCCCAGCATCATAGAGGCAGAGAGCACGCAGGCAAGAAACTTTTTCATCTTCGATACTCCTTTTTCAGTTGGATTCAAGTGATTCACCGCACTGAAATGTCTGTGCAACAAAAACACTTGTGCGCGGATATAAAGGAATTATACCTTGCCAGACGGAAAAAGCAATACAAAATGCAAAATGGATCAGAAAAATTGCAGAAAGGGGACAGGCTCAGGGAAACGCATTAACGGAGGCTGTCGGGCGGTGAGAAATACGGCCCATCCGCTTGTTCTCCGGGGAGGGGTGTGATACAATAAAAAACGAGGAAAGGAAAAGCGGGGCGCGGGACCCGGATGCCCCATAAAAAGCAGCCGGACCGCCATACTAGAGGCAGCACAGCGTGCCGCCCGGGGCGGCTCAGGGAGGTCATTTATGTCTCAGACACTGTATTTTTGGAGGGCCTATCGTCACGATGGAGCGGGAGCTCTATGTCCAGGCGCTGCTGACAGAGGGGGAGCGGATCCTCTACGCCGGCAGTCTGCACGGCGCGGAGGAGCGAGCGGAAGGGACTGTGCGCCGGGTGGACCTGAAGGGGCGGGCCCTGCTCCCTGCCTTTGTGGACGCCCACAGCCACCTGACCGCCTATGCCAACACCTTCCTCCAGGCCGGCCTGGAGGAGTGCGCCAGCTGGGAGGAGCTGGGGCGGCGGCTGTCCGCCTTCGCGGCAAGGGGGGCCTGGCCCCGGGAGAATGGGTCCGGGGAGAGGGCTACGACCACAATGAGCTGGCGGAGGGGAGGCATCCCGCCCGCCAGCTGCTGGACGCGGCCTGTCCGGGCCATCCGGTGATGATCCAGCACCGCTCAGGACACGTGGGGGTCTTTAACACCTTGGCACTGGAGCGGCTGGGGGTAAATGAGGAGACCCCGTGCCCGCCGGGCGGGAGGATGGAGAGGGCCCTGACGGGGAAGCTCACCGGATATATGGAGGAGAACGCATTCCTGGAGCTCCAGAAGCGGGTGCCCTTGCCAGACACAGAAGACCTGCTGGCGGCTTATGACAAGGCCCAGAGGAGCTATGCCTCCTACGGCGTGGCCACAGTACAGGAGGATGATGCCGGACCAGCTCATCCCCTCTACCGCCAGCTGCTGGAGCGGGACCTGCTCTGGCTGGACGTGGTGGGCTACGCTGATGCCGACGGACAGGCGGCGGAGGCGTTCTCCGGCCATATCCGGGCGTACAGCGGCCATTTCAAGCTGGGGGGTATAAGATATTTCTGGACGGCTCGCCTCAGGGACGCACCGCCTGGATGCGCACCCCTATCTGGGAGGCGGACCCCAGGACCGGGGCTACCCGGTCCTCACCGACCGGCAGGTGTATGACCGGATGGCCCTGGCCCTGGACCAGGGGATGCAGCTGCTGGCACACTGCAACGGCGACGCGGCGGCAGGGCAGTACTTGTCCGTGCTGGAGCAGCTGGAGCGGGAACGGGAGGCACATCTGGAGCGGCCAGTGATGATCCATGCCCAGCTGCTGGATCTGGACCAGCTGGACAAGGTGAAGGAGCTGGGGGTGGTGCCCTCCTTCTTCGCGGCTCATGTGTACCACTGGGGAGACGTGCATGTGAAAAACTTTGGGGCGGAGCGGGCGGCCCGATCAGCCCCCCGGGGGGCCCTGGAGCGGGACATCCCTTCACCTTCCACCAGGACACCCCGGTGCTCCCGCCGGACATGCTGGAGACGGTGTGGTGCGGAGTGAACCGGGCTGACCCGCCCGGCGCGGTGCTGGGGCCGGAGCAGAAGATCCCCGTGGTGGAGGCCCTGGCCGCAGTGACCATCCGGGCGGCCTGGCAGTATTTTGAGGAGGGGGGAAGGGCAGCCTGCGGGAGGGGAAGCGGGCGGACCTGGTGCTGCTGGAGCGGGACCCGCTCACTGCGGACCCCATGAGCCTGCGGGACATCCCCGTGCTGGCCACCTGGAAGGATGGACGGCTGATCTACCGCCGGGAGGGCTGAAGCCCTGGGGGCGCAAAATAAAGAAAGAGGTGCCTGACTATTATGAAAGCCATCTTGCAGGAACAGCGGCGCAGCAGCGTCATCGTGGCTTTGATCACCATGGTGCTGGGGGCGGTGCTGGTGGTGTGGCCCGACCGGTCTGTGCGGCTGATGTGCACCCTGCTGGGGGCGGCCCTGCTGATCTGCGGCCTTGTGTATATCCTGGGCTGGCTGGTCCGCAGGCGGGAGGGGGGCATATCGGCCTTCACCCTGATCCCCGGCGTGGTGCTCTCCGGCCTGGGGATCTGGCTGATGACCGGCTCCGACTCGGTGATCGCCCTGGTGCAGTATGTGTTCGGCGCTGTGGTCATCTTCCACGGCGTGCTGGATGTCCAGAGCTCGGTCTCCCTGATGCGCCAGGGAGCGGCTCGGTGGTGGCTGACCTGGCCCTCTCCGCCCTGACCCTGGCCCTGGGGACGCTGATCCTCATCAACCCCTTCGGCACCTTCGCCGCCCTGGTGACCCTGATCGGCCTGGTGCTGATCTACGACGGGCTCAGCGACCTGTGGATCATCCACCGGCTGAGCCGGATGGTGCGGGACCTGGAGCGGGATCTGAATGGGGACATCATCGAGACAAGGGGCGGGACTTGGATGAATGACCTGCGGGAGGTGGACCTGGAGCGGGCATGCCCCGCCGAGCAGGCTATCCGTCAGATGCTCTTTGAGCTGCGCCGCAGCCCCGGCCTGGGGTGCTCCGCGGTGAAGCTTATCCACGGCTACGGCTCCTCCGGCGCGGGAGGGCGCATCCGGGTGGAGGCCAGGCGGCGCCTGGATCGGATGAAGGCGGGGGGAGAGATCTGGGGCTACATCCCCGGAGAGTCCTTCTCCATCTTTGACTCCGACACCCTGGCCGCCTTTCAGCGCTGTCCCACCCTGCGGAGGGACCGGGACCTGGGGCGGCACAACAACGGCGTGACCTTCGTCCTGCTGTAAGGGAGCGGCAGAGTTCTGCCCTGGACAGAAAAAATGAAGGATAAAAATTTTTCTTGCATTTTGGGGCGGGAACCCTTATAATTCCTTTCAAAAAGAGCGGGGCGGAGAAGGATGGGAGGCCCCGCGGGAGAGTTCCGGAGATCAATAGAGCGCGGCTGCCTCGACCGCGCTCTTTTTTTACCCTGGCCGGGCCGGACGCTCCCAGAAACAGGAAAGGAAGGGAAACCATGATTGAAATCATCACCAAGATCAACTCGGCCGTCAACAACTTCGTGTGGGGGCCGGTGATGCTGCTGCTCCTGGTGGGCACGGGCGTCTACCTCACCGCCCGCACCGGGTGCATCCAGGCCGCAAAATTTGGGTATATCATGCGCAATACGGTGGGCTCACTGTTTCGCAGGCGGGAGAAGGGGACAAGGATGCCAAGAACCTCACCCCCTTTCAGGCAGTGACCACTGCTCTGGCCGGCACCGTGGGCACTGGCAACATCGCCGGTGTCACCGGGGCTATCTTCGCCGGAGGGCCGGGGGCGGTGTTCTGGATGTGGTTCGCGGCTTTCTTTGGGATGTTCACCAAATTTGCGGAGATCGTACTGGCCCTGAAGTACCGGCAGGTTGACGAGAACGGGGTCCACCACGGCGGGCCCATGTACTACATCGAAAAGGGCCTGGGCATGAAGTGGCTGGCGGTGCTGTTCTCACTGGTGGCGGGCTTCGCCTGCTTCGGGATTGGGAACATCTCCCAGAGCAGCGAGATCGCCGGGGCGATGGAGGGGCTGTTCGGGATGAGCGGCCTGACCACCGGCGTGCTCCTGGCGGTGGTGGTAGGCATTGTGGTGCTGGGCGGAGTCCAGCGAATCGGCCGGGTGACCTCCTACATGGTGCCCTTCATGGCCATCTTTTTACATTGGGGCGGGGCTGGCGGTGATCCTGCTGCGGATCGACCGAGTGCCGGCGGCCCTGGCCTCCATCTTCACCAGCGCCTTCAGCTTTGAGGCGGTGGGGGGCGGCGTATTCGGCTATGCCATTATGGTGGCTATGCGCCAAGGATTTGCCCGGGGCGTGTTCTCCAACGAGGCGGGCCTTGGCTCCGCCCCCATGGCCCATGCGGCCTCCGAGACCCAGGAGCCGGTGGAGCAGGGGATGTGGGGCGTGTTTGAGGTGTTCATCGACACCATCGTCATCTGCACGCTGACCTCCCTGGCCGTCATTCTATCCGGTGTGCTGGACGTGGGGCTGGACAGCTACGCCACCAACGGCGCGGCGGCGGTGGCCGCCTTCAATGCCATCCTGCCCGGGACTATCGGCGGGACCATCATTCAGATTAGCCTGCTTTTCTTTGCCCTGTCCACCATCCTGGGCTGGAGCTACTACGGTGAGCGGTGCTGGGCCTATCTGTCCAACAACAATAAAGCGGTGGTGTGGATCTTTAAGGTGGTCTTTGTTCTGGTGTGCATCGTGGGTGCCACTGGAAACGGCACCCTGATGTGGGATATCTCCGACACCCTGAACGGCATGATGGCCATCCCTAACCTCATTGGCCTGCTGCTGCTGTCCAATGTGATCATTCGCAGCACCAACGACTATTTCAAAAAGCACTGACTTCCGGGAGAGACCTGGTATTTTGAAGCACCGGCCGGATGCCGGAAAAGCCCAGGCCCCCGCCTGCCCCAGAGCAGGCGGGGGCTTTTTGCTGTGGAGCTGGCACCGCGGGGGCGCCAGGAGCCATCCCTGTTTTCGGACGGAGTGCCTTTTTCCGCAGAGGGTGAGCCATTCCCCTGCAAGGGGTACAGGCGGCAAAGAAAACCGGCGGATGGACGCTTGCGTCCGTGGGGTGGAACCGATATAATATAGAAAGAAAAACGGAGGTCCGCCTGAGGCGGGGAAAGGAAGGCCAGATCATGCAGGAGAGAGCACTACAATTTCATATCCAGTGCGGTCCGGGGGATGTGGGGGGCTACTGTGTCCTGCCGGGTGATCCGGGCAGATGCCGCTCCATTGCCCAGCGGCTGGAGGGGGCGGTCCATGTGCGCACCAATCGGGAGTTTGAGACCTGGACCGGCTCCCTGCTGGGGGAGAAGGTGAGCGTGGTCTCCACCGGCATCGGCGGCCCCTCCGCCGCCATTGCCATGGAGGAGCTGGCCAACCTGGGGACCCACACCTTTGTCCGGGTGGGTACCTGCGGCGGCATCCGCCTGGACGTCCAGAGCGGCGATGTGGTGGTGGCCACCGGCGCGGTGCGTATGGAGGGGACCAGCCGGGAGTACGCCCCTATCGAGTACCCCGCTGTCCCTGATTTCCAGGTGGCCGGCGCGCTGGTGCGGGCCTGCCAGGCGCTGGGGAAGCCCTGGCACGCAGGGGGTGGTCCAGTGCAAGGACTCCTTTTACGGACAGCACGACCCCGCCCGGATGCCGGTATCTGGGGAGCTGGAGGCGAAGTGGGAGGCATGGAAGCGGCTGGGGGTGCTGGCCTCAGAGATGGAGTCTGCGGCTCTGTTCACCGTGGCAGCGGCCCGGGGAGTGCGGTGCGGCTCTGTGTTCCACGTGATCTGGAACCAGGAGCGGGAGCAGGCGGGGCTGGACCAGCAGGAGTCCCACGACACCGCACTGGCCATCGACGTAGGGGTGGAGGCGCTGAAGCTGCTGATCCGCCAGGACGCCCAGAGCCGGGCCGGAGAAGGCCGCTAGACAGAAGAGGGAGGAGCCCCATGGAGCAGGAGAAGAGACAGAAGGGGATTACCCGGCACGGCCTGATCCGGGTGGGACTGTGGCTCGGCGGGGGCTGGCTGCTGCTGGTCCTGTGCGCCTGGGGCATCCTCCCAGACCGGGAGGTGCCCGGGATCCTCTGGGTAGGGCTGGGCCTGCTGACCGCGGAACTAGCCATCCTGTGGGGGAAGACGTGGTGGGAGAGCCGGGGACGCGGCCAGGCGATCCCCGCCGGAGCGCACTGGTGGCAGGCAGAGAAGGAGGAGGTGGCGGCCGCCGCTGTGATGCTGGCGGTGTGGTGGGGCTTTCTGGCCCTGTGCGCCGCGGGGTGCTCCCCACATGGAACCGGACCGGTACAGCTGGCTCCTGGCGGGAGCGGTGACCATCCTCTTCGGGGCGGAGCTGCTGCTCTGGCGGAGAGGGAGGCGGGACCGGTAGCCGGTGGCGCCTGCCACCGGCGGGCCCCGGCCGTCAGGCGGCCGGGGCTTTTTTCCGGCTGACCGCTTTTAGTTGGCAAACGGGGAAAAGCGTGGTATAATGGCCCTGAATTTGAAGCAGGCCGCCCCAAATGGGACGCGCCGGGGAGGGAGCGGAAGATGGACCTGACAGAGCGCACCATTGAAAGCAAAACGATGTTCCAGGGCCGGATCATCACGGTCCTGCTGGATACCGCCGGCCTGCCGGACGGGGGACCGCCCAGCGGGAGGGGGTGCTCCACCCAGGGGCGTGGCCATTTTGGCATTGGATGAGGCGGACAACGTGGCGCTGGTGCGGCAGTACCGCTATCCGCTCCACGGTCTGCTGCTGGAGCTGCCCGCCGGCAAGCTGGACCCGGGGGAGGACCACCGCCCCGCCGCCCTTCGGGAGCTGAGCGAGGAGACCGGCCTGGAGGCGGGGGAACTGACCTATCTGGGCCATATCTATGCCTCACCTGGATTCTGCGACGAGGCGCTGCACATGTATCTGGCGCGGGACCTGACCCGCGCCCGGCAGCACTTGGACGAGGACGAGTTTCTGGATGTGGTGACCATGCCCTTTGACACATTGGTGGAGCAGGTCATGTCCGGGGAGATCACAGACGCGAAGACAGTGGCCACCGTGCTGAAGGTCAAGACTCTGCTGGGCCGCTGATATGGACGACAAGGAGGGATTTCTGTGGGAAAGAGCATCCTGATCGTAGAGGATGAGCAGAACATCGTGGATATTTTGTCCTTCAACCTGAGCCGGGAGGGGTATGACACCCTGGAGGCCTACGACGGCCCCACTGGGCTCCAGCTGGCGCTGGAGCAGGACCCGACCTGATCCTGCTGGACCTGATGCTGCCCGGATGGACGGCTTTGAGGTGTGCCGCCAGGTGCGGGAGAGCGGCTCAACCCCTATTATCATGCTCACCGCCCGGGAGGAGGAGACCGACAAGGTGCTGGGGCTGGAGCTGGGGGCTGACGACTACATCACAAAGCCCTTCTCCATGCGGGAGCTGCTGGCCCGGGTGACGGCCAATATCCGCCGTATGAGCATGGTGCCCGCTGGGAAGGGGGGCGGCAGCCTCCACCAACCGGATGGAGCTGGGCCGGGTGACAGTGGACACGGACCAGATGGCGGTGCTCAAGGACGGGCAGCCCCTTCAGCTGTCTCAGCGGGAGTACGATCTGATCCGTTTCCTGGCGGCCCAGCCGGGCAAGGTGTTTTCACGGGAGGCCCTGATGGAGCATGTGGGGACTATGAAGGCTATGTGGGCGATGTGCGGGCGGTGGACGTGGCCGTCCG
>VOFB01002471.1_pt1 | contig 43756 bp, 78 predicted proteins | sample 5384141 | NCBI WGS metagenome assembly VOFB01 (sample SAMN12384721, study PRJNA508395) | human gut metagenome | isolation source: healthy gut A | host: Homo sapiens | reverse complement strand
ATAGTTAAAAACCACAAAGGTGTTAACTTATCCAGGTGTAAAATAAACTTACCAGCATTAACACCAAAAGATATAAGTGATATAAATTTGGTATAGAACAAGATATCGATTTTATAGCAGCATCTTTCGTTAGAAAAGCTTCTGACGTATTAGCTATAAGAGAGATATTAGAAGAAAATAATGCTGAGTCATATAAAAATAATATCTAAAATAGAAAACCAAGAAGGTGTAGAGAATTTAGATGAAATAATAGAAGTATCTGATGGAATAATGGTAGCAAGAGGGGACTTAGGAGTTGAAGTTCCAACAGAAGAAATGCCAATAATACAAAAAGACATGATAAGAAAATGTAATGAATTAGGAAACCAGTTATAACTGCTACTCAAATGTTAGACTCTATGATAAGAAATCCTAGACCAACAAGAGCAGAAGTAACAGACGTTGCAAACGCTATATATGATGGAACTGATGCAATAATGCTTTCAGGAGAAACTGCTGCAGGTAAATACCCTGTTGAAGCTGTTAAAGTTATGGCATCTATATCAAAAAAGAATAGAAGAAACTTTAAAATATGAAGAAATACTAAGAGAAAGAAACTTAAAAGGTTCTACAGTAACAGATGCTATAAGTTATGCTACTTGCACAACTGCAATAGAATTAAATGCTTCTGCAATAGTATCTTCAACTTCTTCTGGATATACAGCTAGAATGGTATCTAAATTTAGACCTAAACACCTATCATAGCTGCTACTGATAGCGAAAGAACTAGAAGACAATTAGCTTTAAGCTGGGAGTTTATTCAGTACAAGCTGATCAAGCAAAAAAATACAGATGATGTTATAGAATATTCTATAAATGCTGCTAAAGAAGCAGATTATGTAAAACAAAGGTGAATTAGTTGTAGTAACTGCTGGTGTACCAGTTGGTGAAAGTGGAACAACTAACTTAATAAAAGTTCAAGTAATAAGTGAAGAAATAGCAATGGGTATGGGTGTAGGTAGAGACACTGTTGAAGGAAGAGTTAAAATCGTAAAAGATGGAGAAACTTGTGTAGACTTCAACGAAGGTGATATATTAGTTACATCTATGACAAATTCAGATATGAATCAATATATTGAAAAAAGCTGCTGCTATAGTAACAGAAGAAGGTGGAATGACTTCTCATGCTGCTATAGTTGGTATAAACTTAGGAAAACCAGTTGTAATGTCAGCTTCTGATATAATGAATAAAGTTGAAAATGGGGAAATAGTAACTGTAGATGCTACTAGAGGAGTAGTTTATAGAGGCTCAAGTAGAGTTTTATAAGAAATTGTTATCCTAAATTGTGTTAAATATACTTTAGCAAAATAAACAAAAGAGAATTATATTTATTTGTAAATTAAATAGATATAATTCTCTTTTTATTTTGAATAATTATTTTATAAAAATTTACTAAAATGGTAAAAAATTCAAATAATTATTGAAATTTATAAAAATGATGATACTATTATTTTATAAAGAGGGCCACTAATGTAGCAGATGCTTTAAATTTAGTGGCATTTTTTATAAAATAAATAGTCAGAAAAATTTAATAAAATATTAAAACTTATAATACGATAATAGACTAAATTTGGATATAAATATAGCATTAATGTTTTATTAAATTGAAATTATATTTCTGATTTATTTAAGTTATATTTGTTTTGTTTAGGTCATAATATTTAACAAAGGAGGGGTAAAAGATGGCAGATAATCAAAACAGAGATCAATGGGGTTCGAAGATAGGTCTGATTCTTGCGATGGCAGGGAATGCAGTTGGACTTAGTAACTTCTGGCGTTTCCCATATATAGCAGCCACTAATGGTGGTGGAGCATTCATGATTCCATATTTCTTTGCACTAATAGTTATAGGTTTACCTACAATGTTAGTTGAATGGACAATAGGACGTTATGGTGGTGCTCATGGACATGGTACAGTTGGTCCAATGGTATATATACAAGCTAAAAAAGCAATATCTCCAAAAAAGCAATCATATTAGGCTCTGTATGTGGAGCAATAGGTTTTGAGGGTAACTGTATTAGTTAATTCATATTATACACATATCATAGGTTGGTCATTAGGATATGCAGTTAAATCATTAACAGGTGCATATGTTAATAAAGATTCTGCAGTATTCTTTACAAATTATGTAACTGATCCTACAAACTTAGTATTCTGGGTTATATCTTTAGCATTTTAGGATGGGCAGTTATGAGAGGTGTATCTAAAGGTATAGAAGCTTGGGCAAAAGTAATGATGCCAGCTATATACGTATTTGGTATCATATTAGCAGTAAGAGCCGAATAACATTAGGCGCTCCTGTAAATCCAGATTGGTCATCTATGAAAGGTTTAAATTTCGTTTGGAATCCAGACTTAAGTCAGTTAACATCAGCTTCAATAGTTACTGCTACAGGTCAAATATTCTTTACGTTATCTTTAGGTATGGGTATTATTTGTAACTATGCTTCATACTTACAACCTGACGAAGATATAGTAACAGCTTCTGTAGCAACTGTAATTAAATGAATTTGCTGAAGTTATACTTGCTGGTACTTCTGTTATACCTATATCTTATGCATTCCTTGGACCAGAAGGTATAAAAGGTAGTATAGGTCTAGCATTTATGGCATTGCCAAATGTCTTTACTACAATGGCTGGTGGTAGAATATTCGGTGCTGTATGGTTTTTCTTATTATTCTTTGCTGGATTTACTTCAGCTATAGCAATGTACAACTACTTAGTTGCATTACTAGAAGAAGAATTAGGCGTAGAAAGAAAGAAAGGTGCTATAGTAATATTCATATTATACTTAATCGTTGGTGCTCCAATAGCTGCTGAAGGTATAATAACTGGAGAAGCTAACTTAGTTTACTTCACAGAAGTAGATAACTGGATAGGTAACTACTTACTAATAGTTCTTGGATTATTAGAAGTTATAACACTTGCTTGGTTAGTTAAAGATCCAGCACTAGAAGAAATGAACAAAGGTGGTTTATGGAAAGTACCAAGATGGTTCTTTAAAGTATTCCATCAATTCTTAACATAATTTGTATAATAGTATTCTTAGCAATATTCACAAAAGACTACTGGACAGCTGGTAACTTTAAAATCACTCCATCATATATCGAAGGAATTGAATATATGGCTCCTTGGGTAAATGCAGCAAGATTAGTTGTTTGTAGTAGTATTAATAATTGGATTTGCACAAACATATAGAGCTATCAAACGTAAATATAAAGATGAAATAGAATCTAACAAAAGCAAATGCTTAGTTGCATTAAAATAATTACTTAGTCGTGTTTAATAAATAAAGGATGGTGAATTATCATGACAGGTGCAGCATATACATTTTTAGGTATTGTTTGGGTTGTTATATTAGGAACAGCTGGAATAGCTTTAAAAGAAAATAGTTGGCAATAGAGCATAATAATGACACTTTAAAGTGACATAATTAATTAAAAAAGAAAACCCTACAAAAAAACTTTGTGGGGTTTTTTTATAACACATATTTTAAAAGTTTTATTTAAATTTTAATTAGAAGGAATTATACTTATATTACGGATATATTTAAATTGTATTCATAAAAAGGTTATATATTTAAACAGAGGGGTGTATTAATTGGGTTCAAATACAGTAGCATTAACAATTAATAATCTAAGCAAAGAAATTAAAAAATATAAAAGGCCTTAAAGATAGACAAAAAGGTAAGTATTTATCTGATTTAGACAAATTAAATGCACAATATAAAGACTTAGAATTACCAGATTATTTTACGACACAGTATAACCAATTAAATAAAAAGGGGAATGAACTTCTTAAAAGATATCAGAGGCGGAAAACATGTAGAACAATGTAGCAAATGATATTCCTATTTATATAAGATATTTAAAAGCATCTTTAATGGACTTTGAAGGTAAAACAAATAAACTAAAATATTATCTTCTTAGTTTCTATTTAACATCAGCATTATTTATGGCATTTACACCTCAGTTTTACGGTTATATTACCACTTATATTTTTAGTACCAATATTCCTAGGTGTAAGAGGATGTAAAAAGAGATCAATAAATGGATTTTATATGAGTATGAGTGTAATACCGGTTGCGATTATGACGGCAGCTACATGGATTAGATACGGAATACAAGCAATGGGAGATTTTGATACATATGTAAAGGCTATTGTTGATTCGGGATTAAAGTCAATCAATGTCTGAAAAATTAATATATGTCGGTTTTGTCGGAGGTATATTATTACTTGTAGTAGCATGTTTCCAATTATATTTTGGATTTAAAAATAAAGATTTATTTATTTAAGGACTTTATAAGTCCTTATTTTTTTGGTAAAATAAATTTTGAAGTCAAAAAAAATTGTTCGGAGGAAAAGGGAACCTATGTTATCAAAAAATAAAGAATATATAGTAGATATAGTAGATATAGGTCAAGGTGGCGTAGGGAATTGGAAAATACGAAGGTTTTACTGTATTTGTCGATGGTGGACTTGTACAGGATAAAATAAAAGTTAAAATTACAAAATCTAAAAAAATTATGCTGTTGGAGATATGATAGAAATAATTGAAAAATCACCATTTAGAGTAGCTAGAAAATGTAGCGAAAATCTTAGACAGTGTGGTGGTTGCCAAATTCAAGAATTAGACTATCAAAAAACAGCTTGATATAAAAACAAACGAAGTAAAACAAGTTATAAGTAGGATTGGTAAACTAGATGACGTTGTGATTCACGACACTCTTAGGAATGGAAGAACCTTTTAGATATAGAAATAAAGCGCAATTCCCTATTCAAAAGAAAGACAATATGCCTGTTATAGGATTTTTATAAAAAGAAAAGTCATGACTTGATATCGACTGATGAATGTATAATACAACATGAAGTAAATGATAAAATAATAAAAATAATAAAAACTTATATTAGAGCCTATAATGTAAGTATTTATGATGAAAAAAACACATAAAGGTTTATTAAGACATGTAGTAACTAAAGTTGGATTTACTACAGGTGAAGTGATGATCGTTTTAGTTGCTAACGGTAAGAAACTACCATATTTAAAAAAGAATTAGCATCAGTTTTAAAAGAAAATATACCTGGATTTAAAACTCTTGTTGTAAATGTTAATACACAAAAACTAATGTTATTTTAGGAAAAGAAAATATAGTTGCTTATGGAGATGGAATGATTAGAGACTATATAGGAGATTTAGTATTTGAAATATCACCATTATCATTCTTCCAAGTAAATCCACTTCAAACTGCAGTTTGATACAATAAAGCTTTCTTAGAATATGCAACTTTAGGCGAAAATGACACAGTATTTGATATTTATTGTGGAATAGGTACTATATCATTATTCTTAGCACAAAAGGCTAAGAAGGTATACGGAATAGAAATAGTAGAAGACGCAATAAAAGACGCTAAGAGAAACGCTAAGATAAATAACATGGATAATGTCGAGTTCTATGTTGGAAAGGCTGAAGAAGTCGTTCCAAAGATGTATAAAGAAGGAAAAGAGCTAATGTAGTAGTTGTCGACCCGCCAAGAAAAGGGTGCGATGAAAAAGTACTAGATACGATAATTTCGATGCAACCAGATAGAGTGGTTTATGTTTCATGTAATCCATCTACTCTTGCAAGAGATTTAGCTTACTTAAATGAAAGAGGATATAAATGTAATGAGATACAACCTGTAGACATGTTCCCACATAGTGTTCATGTTGAAAATGTGGCATGGTTATCAAAAGCTGATAACTAAAAGCAAATATCCAATTATAAATAAATTAAAAGTTAATATATATGTTTATATTAATTAAAATAAAAACTCCCATTTACGGGAGTTTTTGTTTTGATTACTTACAAGAAAGGTAACCTAAATTGACAGTGGTATTATTTGTATAATATAATAATTTATGTTATTTACAATTGTTGGGAGGAAAAAGGAATTATGGGATTGGAATTAAGTGAAAGGAAGAGAAACATCATATTTGTTAACGTTCTCATAGGGTGTATTGTTTCGACTATGCTTTCAACTGCGTTAACAACTATTTTATCATCAGTAATGGATTCGTTTAATATTGATGCTGCAATGGGACAATGGCTTACGAGTTCATATTCACTAGTAATGGGGATTATGATGCCTTTTAACGGCATATTTGATTAATACTATTTCGACAAAGAAATTATATATCGTTTCTATTGGATTGTTTATAGTAGGTTTAATCTTCTGTATATTTGCGACAAAATTTGAAATTATGTTATTAGGTCGTCTTATACAGGCATGTGGAGCAGGTATATTAACAGCAATGACTCAAGTTATTGCGTTGACAATTTTCCTGCTGAAAAAAGAGGAACAGCTATGGGGTGGTATGGATTATCAGTAGGAGTAGCTCCAGTGATTGCGCCGACATTAGCAGGAATTATTTCTGATAGTGTTGGTTGGAGAATGTTCTTTGTATTAGTTCTAGTTATAGCGATTATATCATTTATAGTATCTGTTTTTGTGTTCGAAAACGTTTTAGAAACGAAGAATCAAAAACTAGATATTGCTTCATTTATTTATAGTATTTGTGGTTTTGGTGGTATAACCTTGATGGTTGGTAGTATTTCAGGTGGGAATTGGAAGAGTATGAATTTTATTATTTTATCAAGTATTGAATATTAGAATGATATTATTCTTACGAAAAACAGTTAAAACTAGAAGAGCCATTTTTAGAAATTAGATTAGTTAAAAATAAAATTTTTACGATGTCTTTAATCGGAAGTATATTACTTTACTTTATTGTTCTTGGATCTTCTGTGATGTTGCCATTGTATGTACAAACTATAAAAGGTTATTCTGCAACAATTTCAGGATTTGTAACATTGCCAGGAGCTATTGTAATGGCAGTATTAAGTCCTATAGCAGGAAAGATATATGATAAATTAGGTATAAGAAAATTATATATATCAAGTGCTATATTATTATTCATAGGAAGCGCAGGAATGAGTCGAATTACAATAGAAACATCTATATGGTGGGCATGTATTTTAAATATATTCCGTTATGCAGCAATAGGATGTATACTTACACCTATTATGACATGGGGAGTTAATAATATTGAAAATAGTTTAACATCACATGGGACAGCACTTATAAACACACTTAGAACAATTGCAGGTGCAATTGGAAGTGTAGTATTTGTAGGGATAATGACTTCTGTTGCTTCTAACTCTACAGCTATAGATTCTAATTTAGCACAACTAGAAGGGATGTCTGCATCATTTGTTGGAATGGCTATTGCATCAGCAGTATTCTTAATAATTGGGATTTTAGGAGTAAAAGATGCTGAATTTGATCATGAATATGCTCAAGAAGACGAGTCTGAAGTAGTTATATAAAAAAATATTAGAATAAATTCCTTCTTAAAGTATAAGAAATAAATTGATTTTTAATTATCTAAAATACAGTTTAATAAAGATAAATTAGAGATAGAATTATAGCTTATCTCCTAATTTATTTTCAAGTAAAGTTAGGTATAATAATATTTGGATCATATTGATTATTTTGGTATAATTGAATTAGAATTATATGAATAAGGGGGTGGAAAATATGTGGTTAGTATTTGCGATTTTATCATCTGTATTTGCAGCATTAACTTCTATTCTTGCAAAGGTTGGGATTGATGGTGTAAATTCAAACTTAGCAACTGCAATAAGAACAGTAGTAGTTCTTGTTATGGCATGGGCAATGGTATTTTTAACTAATACGCAAAGTGGTATTGTGGAGATTAGTAAAAGAGTTGACGTTTTTAATTTTATCAGGTCTTGCTACAGGAGCATCTTGGCTATGTTACTACAAAGCATTACAGATAGGAGATGCATCAAAAGTTGTTCCAATTGATAAATTAAGTGTGGTAATTACTTTAATTTTGGCATTTACATTTTTACACGAGCAATTCACAATGAAATCAATAATAGGCTCAATTTTAATTACAGCAGGTACATTATTTATGGTATTGTAGATTAGTTTATATTTATATAAACTAATCTTATATATATAATATAAAAGGTAGCTGCATATTTTTTTTGCCTTTGTTATGATAATGATTTTCATTATACAAAAAATATCAAAATAAGTTATTATAAGACATTTAAAGATAAGTAAAAACTCAATAATAACAAAAATAAGTCGATAATTAAAAAAACAAGAGAAAAATATGGAATAAAATGGTATGCTAGAAAGTGAGTAATTAATTAGAATAATGAAGTATCTAAGTAAATACAGATGCACATAGTATACAATATAAAATTTCATTATAAATGATGAATTATAAGAAGCAGATATAGATACTCCATATAAAAATTATTTATAAATAATCAAAATACAATATAAAAAAAAGATTATTAGTAAATGAGGGGTAGGAGATATTAATATGAATAGTATAAAGAAAATAGGAATGATAACAGGTTTTTCTATTGTTTTAGGAGCTGGGGTTTTATGACAAATATCAATATAAATAATTTATTTAATGATAAAGTTGTTTATAGTGATATAAATGAAAAAAAATAAAAAGAAGCAAATCAAGAAAAATCAGAGAAGACAAAGGTAAAAAAGAAGCTAAGAAAATAAAACCATCTAAAGATAAAAATGGGGCGTATAATGTAAATGGAACTATAATTGTTAATAAAAAAAATATGGTTTAGATGAAAATTATACATATAAGGACAATCAAGAATTGTATGATGAGGCTACAGAGGCATTTGAAAAAATGCAAAAGATGCTGAAAAAGATGGAGCATGGTTTCATATAGTAAGCAGATATAGAAGTTATGCTGTTCAAAATTGGGTATATGAATCATATAAAAAGAAAGGAAAAAATGTAGATACATTTTCTGCAAAACCAGGATATAGCGAACATCAAACTGGTCTTGCTTTTGATTTGAATGGAGAAGATCAAGAAACATCTTCAAATGAAAAATTTGAAGATACAGAACAATATAAATGGCTTAATGAAAATGCATATAAATATGGATTTATATTGAGATATCCAAAGGATAAAATTGATATAACAGGATATAAATTTGAGCCTTGGCATTATAGATATGTAGGAACAGAAATAAGTTATGCATTAAAAGATAGAGATATAACTTTAGAAGAATATTTTAATCTTAAATAAATACTTCTAATAAAAAAGTAGTTGGTATTAATATGGATGCCAGCTACTTTTTTTATTGATAAATATATATTTTTTTTAACTTATTTAAAATAAAAATTGTAAATTCTTTAAAGGCTATTGAAAAGTAATTTTATATAAGATATTATAGAAATAATATGTTTTAAAATATAATATAAATTATAAGTTAAAAATAAATAAGAACGAGTAGGTGTGCAGAATGAAAAAGATATATGTATAGTAGGTATAGCAGGTGGTTCTGCTTCAGGAAAACTACTATTGTAAATAACATAAAAGAGTTATTTCAAAATGACATTGAACTAATAAGTCATGACAATTATTATCTGTCAAATGATGATAAAACTATGGAAGAAAGAGTTAAATTAAACTATGACCATCCATCATCATTCGACACAGATAAAATGATAGAAGACGTTAAAAAATTAAAATCAGGTGAAATGATATACAGACCTGTTTACGACTACACTCAACATACAAGAGCGAAAAGAAGTTGTAGAAGTTCATCCTAAAAAAGTTATAATACTAGAAGGTATATTAATACTAGAAGATCCAAGACTTAGAGATTTAATGGATATAAAAGTATTCGTTGATACTGATGCTGATGAAAGATTAATGAGACGTATATTAAGAGATACACAAGAAAGAGGAAGAACAGTAGAATCAGTTTTAAATCAATATGTAACTACTGTAAAACCAATGCATGAGCAATTTGTAGAACCTTCTAAAAAATATGCTGATATAATAATTCCTAGAGGTGGCGAAAACAAAATAGGAATACACATATTACAAGAGCATTTAAAATTAATGTTAGACTAGGTTTAAGTTAAAAATTATTTTATTATAAGATAATTAAACTAAATAATATAGTAAAGTGCGTAAATTCTATATTATACAAATAAGATATATATAATATAACTGAAATTTGTAATATTATAAGTGCAGATGATTAAATAAAATTTATTTGATAATCTGCACTTATTTTTTAGTAAAGTCTCCTACATAATATAATTAATATATAATCATATTATGTAGGAGGCTTTACTTTTGAATTATATACAAGCGATAAAAAATTTTGAACCGATAAATGAACAAGAGCAAAACGATAAGAAACTAATTTTAAATTTTATAGAAAAAAATAATGATGTACTTTATAGAGAAAATGAATATGCACATATGACTAGTTCGGGGCTTATTTTTAATAAAAACTTAGACAAAATACTTATGGTTCACCATAATATCTACAATACATGGTCATGGACTGGTGGACATGCTGATGGGGAAGATGATTTATTAAAAGTAGCGATTAAAGAAGCAAAAGAAGAAACAGGAGTAAAAAGATATAGGTGTTTTGGATGAAAATATAATAGCTATAGATATTTTACCTGTTGTTCCACATATAAAAAGAGGAAAATTTGTAAGTGGACATCTCCACTTCTGTATATCATATGCTTTAGTAGCAGATGAAAGTAGTCATACTGAAGCTAAGCTAGACGAAAATAGTGGTGTTAAGTGGATAAAAATAGATGAACTAGAGAATTATTCAAATGAACCATATTTAATTGGAATATATAGAAAAATACACAAAAAGGTTCTTATGGATAGAGAAATTAAATAATAAAAATGAAGGATAGAAAATTTATCTTTCATATTGTTTTGAACTCGAAGTATAGGATATTTTAATAATAAAATATATCTAAACAAAATAAAAAGCTATGGTAAAATGAAACTTAAATATTTTATCATAGCCTTTTTATTTTAATTTATATAATTAAATTCTAAGTTTATATTATTTTGATTTTGTAGCAACTACAAATAATCTCTTATAATTAAATAAAACACTGCCATCAGCTCTTAAAGAATAAACATTTTTTAATTTTATTAAGTAGTTATTTTTAAAGTTTTCTAAAAATCATCACTAGGAAGTGCGTTTAAATAATCTTTCATACTAGTACTTTCATACCATTGTAATATACCTTCAAGCCCTTGCATTACATGCATATAAGTTGTAGTCCATATTTGTATATCTTTTGCGCTTGATAAGTGAGATAATACATCATAATAAAGTCAGGTTGATGATGATTAAATCTCAATTTTTTTCCTTCAAAATAAGGTCTATATTTTTTACATATTCTAATTCATATAGCGCTTGTTGACCTTTAATATTATCTACTAATGGCAATTGTATTGCTATAGTTCCACCTATATTCAATAAAGCATACCATTTTTTTATCAATTCTTCATGATTTGTCATACGTTGAATAGCAGCATTTGAAAATACTATATCGAATTTCCCCAATGCACTTAAATCCCATGTAGCATCCATTAATCTGAAGTCCATATCTGGATAAAGTAATCTAGCTTTTTCAATCATAGTAGGTGAGTTGTCTATACCGATAATTTCAGCATTAGGCCATCTTCTCTTTAACTCGTTAGTACTATTACCAGAACCACAACCTATATCTAGGATACGATTAGGATTATCTATTCCTATTCTTGAGATTAAGTCTTTTGCAGGTAAAGTCCTTTCTTTACCGAATTTTAAGTATAAATCTGGATTCCAATCTATCATTTTAAAATTCCCCCTTTGAAAAAAAAAAAACTCTATATACTATGAATTAAAGCACTATTAAGTTGAAAGTGCAAGAAGAAAAAAATAAATTTCATTATAAGTAAAAATATTTTTATATATATTTTAAAATTAATTTTTAGTATAAATAGATTAAACATTATTTTGAGGTAAAATTCATAAAAAACTTAACTTTATAGTGTATACTAAATATAAATAAGTGAAATAAATTAAATAATATAATTTAAAAAATAAAAATAATTTTTAATCATAAACCGTAAAACAAATATTTGGTATAATTAATCTTTAAAGTATATTTATACATAAATATAATAAATTTTTATTTATTAGCAATATAATATATTTATTGGGTGAAGAGGAGAATATTATGGAGTTTTTAAGAAGTACAGGAATATAATATTAAAATATAGTTTTCTATTATTTCTAATGATTTTTACTGTTTATTTAGTTTTTCAAAATTTAGATATAAATTCTATAGAAAAATAAAAGATATAATAAATAAAAAATACATAGTAATGGGAGTCTGTGCAATCTTAGTATATATGATTTTAGAAGGAATAATTTTAAAACAAATACTTGATGCTCAATATAAAGTAAACGAAAAGTTATTAGGCGTTAAGTTGGCTAGTATGGGATTTTATTATAACCTAGTAACACCATTTGCATCTGGAAGCCAACCTATGCTTATATATGTTTTATCTAAATATAAAGTTCCATTAGGTGAAGCTACAGGAATAATAACAAACAAAACGTTATTGTATCAATCTGTAGTAACTATATACTGTGCAGTATTATTTGTATTAAATATGGGAATATTAAAAAGTCAAATACCAGGGGTAATATCTTTAGTTATACTTGGTTTAGGAATAAATGCATTTACCATTTTAATAGCAGTTTTAGCAATTTTAAATCCTGTAAAACTAAAGGCGGTAAGTAGTTTTTAATACAACATATTTCAAAATTTAAAATTCTAAGATTTTTAAAAAATAAAGAAGAGAAAATAAATAAGTTTATACATGAATACAGCATCTCAGTTAAATTTTTTATGACAAATAAAAAGTTATTATTTAAAACAACAGTATTAACAGTAATCCAACTTACTGCGTATTTTAGCGTATCTTATTGGATCTATAGATCATTTAATTTAAATCAAAATCATCTTGTTTATTTAATAACTTTACAAACACTTTTATATATGGCTGTTTCACCTATACCAACTCCGGGTAATATAGGTGCTAATGAGATAGCATTTTTAGTATATTTAATGGCGTATTTCCAAAATCAATATTGGGATATGCAGTACTTTTATATGGCGCATTAGTATATTATTTTATTTTGATTACAAGTGCTATATTGACATTATTGACACATGCTCAAATTAAAGAGAAACCGACAATTGCAGATAATAGCAACGTTAGTAAAATATAAATTTTATTTTAAGGAGATAAATTATGACATTTAAAAAAAAAATAAATGAAAACGAACAACAAAACTTACATGATAGAAGTTGCATGATATTAGTTAATTTTAATGCTAAGGAACTTGCAGCAATAAAAACAGTAAGCAATTTTGCTGGGATAAGAGATAGAATAGCTGTAACTAGCAAAAATGGAAATACAAAAATAAACGATATATTAGACGGAAATATGCTTGATGATAATGAATAAGTATGGAGTGAAAAAAGCTATTATATTTAATAATATACCGACTACTAGAGTTTCTGGATTTTTAGATGGATTAAAAAAGATGAAAATAAGAAGACCATTAACTGCTATGGTTACAGAAGTATCAATAGACTGGAAACTAAATACATTAATATACAACTTAAAAGAAGAGAGAAAAGCAATATCTAAAGGACAATTTGCAGAACATAAATAATAAACTTTGAAATAGACCTTATTTTTATATAGGGTCTATTTTTTTTATGTGATTTTTAATAGGTAAAAATTAATTTTAAAAAGCAGAAATTATAAGATTTTAAAGGAATTTGTAATTTGCTGTGGAATTAAATTTATTAATGCAAAAAAACTTAAAAACTTCATACATTATAATTAAAAGGAGAGATGGTATGCATTATTTAGAAGCGCTAGAAAAATTAAAAAAGGTAGCAAACTTTATTTAGAATGTCAGAGTAATCCATCAATTTTTCATCAGGAACTGCGTGAAGAATTAAAAAATAAGGGACAAAAGCCTTATGTAACAATAATAACTTGTTCTGATTCTAGAGTTCCAGTACAACATATTTTTTCTGCAAGTATGGGAGAATTATTCATTATAAGAAATGCAGGAAATATAATTGGAGATTTTGAAATAGGTTCAGCAGAATATGCATCAGAACATTTAGGAGTTGAGTTAATTGTTGTATTAGGACATACTCATTGTGGAGCAGTTGATGCAACAGTAAGAAATCAAGGACACAGTTATATAAAGTCTATAACTGAAAAAAAGTTTCAGAAGCTATTGGAACTGAAAAGACCAACGAAAGGCAGAAGTATTAAATGCAAAATATGGTGTAGGATGTTTGAAAAAAAGTGAAGTTTTAAGTGAATTAGAAAAGCAAGATAAGTTAAAAATCATTTCAGCTATGTACGATATAGAATCAGGAGAAGTTATATTTGAAGATATTAAATAATAAAAAATGAATAATAACTATAAATTTAAAATAAAATAATATGATATTTAATGTTTTGAGATATATGTATCTCAATTTTTTTTTTGATTATAATTAAATTAACTATAGAAAGGGGATAATAATTATGAAAGTTTTAATTACTGTAAAAATTAGTGACGAACAATTAGAAAAAATAAAAAGTCTAGGATATGAGATTATAAGAATATCTGAATCGAAAATCAAAAAATTGTGAAGAAGTAGATGATGCAGATATATTAGTTACTTATAATCCTTTTTAAAAGATTAGATATATCAAAAATGAAAAATTTAAAATATATAATGCTTACAAGTGTAGGATTTGATCAATTACCAAAAGAAAAAGTCATAAAACAAAATATACAAGTAACTAACAACAGAGGTGGATATAGCATACCTATGTCAGAGTGGATAGTTATGTGCATATTAGAAATATATAAAAATCTAAAATGCTTTATAAACAACAGCAAGATAAAGTTTGGCATATGGATTTTGGAATAAGTGAACTTTATGGAAGTAGAATTGGCTTTTTGGGAACAGGAACAATTGCTGTAGAAGCTGCAAAAAGACTTAATGGATTTGGAGTGGAAATATGGGGGTACAATACTAATGGACGTGAAGTAGAATATTTTGATAGATGCTTTGGAAAAAATCAAATAAATGAAATATTTAAAAACTGCGATGTAGTAGTTAGTACAATGCCTTGCACAGAAAAATACAATAGGAATGATTGATAAGGATAAATTTGAATTAATGAAACAAGGTTCTAGCTTTATAAATGTTGGAAGAGGAAAAATCGTCAACGAAGAAGATTTAATAAAATATCTAGACAAATTTGAGGGTGTTGCATTAGACGTATTTGAACAAGAGCCACTTCCAAAAAGAAAGCCCACTATGGGATGCTGACAATGTAATTGTTACACCTCATAATTGTTGGGTATCTGATAAAAATGATATAAGAGTAGAGAAATTAATGTATTCTAATTTAAAAAAATATAAAGAAGGCAAACAAGTAGATAATATAGTAAATATAGAAAGAGGATATTAAAAAATAGAGTTTTTAAATAAAGATAATTTTTCTTGGGTTATAAAATAATCTATAAATTTATGATAATATAAATAAGACTAATTTATATTTAGTTAAAAAATAATCTTATATTATTAATTTAATATTAGCATTAAAAAGTAGAATTTAGATAATACTATGATTATATAAAAAGTTAAGGAGTTTAATGTATGAGTGCTCAAAAGAGAATTGAAGAATTGATAAATTTAATAAATTATCACAATGACAAATATTATAATCAAGATTCACCAGAGATAGAAGATTTTGAATATGATAATTTAATGAAAGAATTAATCAAGTTAGAAGAAGAAAATCCAGAATTAAAAAGAAATGATTCACCATCAAATAGAGTTGGTGGGAAACCATTAGACAAGTTTGAACAAGTTGTACATAAAATACCGATGCTTAGTCTTTCTAATGGATATTCATGGGAAGATTTAAAAGATTTTGACTCAAGAGTTAGAGATGCAGTAGGGCAAGATGTTGAATATGTAGTTGAATTTAAAATAGATGGTCTATCAGTAGGACTTAATTACAATAATGGAATATTTGAAAATGGTGCTACAAGAGGAAATGGTACTGTTGGAGAAGATATTACTAAAAACTTAATGACTATAAAAAATATACCTCTTAATATAGATGAAAAAGACGAACTTACAGTAAGAGGAGAGGTTTATATATCTAAAAAGGATTTTGAAGCAATAAATAAAATCCAAGAAGAACAAGACCAACCTTTATATGCCAATCCAAGAAATTTAGCTGCGGGGTCTTTACGTCAACTAGATTCTAAATTAACAGCAAAAAGACCTCTAGATATATTTATATTTAACTTAGAGGATATGAATTCTAAACAATTTAAAACACATAGCGAATCATTAGAATACTTAAAAACATTAGGTTTCTCAGTAAGCCCAGATTTTAAAGTATTCAAGACTATGGATGAAGTAATAGAACATATAAAATATTGGACTGATCATAGAGAAGATTTAGATTTTGGAATAGACGGTATGGTCATAAAAGTAAATAATTTAGCACAAAGAGAACAAATGGGTTATACTGCAAAAAGTCCAAGATGGGCAATTGCATATAAATTCCCAGCAGAAAGAAAACAAACAAAATTATTAGATATAGTTGTGGAAGTTGGTAGAACTGGAACAATAACGCCAACAGCAGTTTTAGAACCGATAAGACTTGCCGGAACAACAGTAAGTAGAGCAACACTTCACAATGAAGATTATATAAATGAAAAGATATAAAAATAAACGATACAGTATTAGTTCAAAAAGCAGGGGACATAATACCACAAGTAGTTGAAGTTATAAAAGAGAAAAGAACAGGTGATGAAATAACATTTAACATGCCAGAAGAATGTCCAGTATGTGGTGAGCCTACAGTTAGACTAGAAGGAGAAGCAGCAGTTAAGTGTATAAATATATCTTGTCCTGCACAAATTAGAAGAGGAATTATCCATTTCGCATCAAGAGAAGCTATGGACATAGATGGATTAGGTGAATCAATAATAACATTATTGTTAAAACAAGATTTAATAAAAGATATATCTGATTTATACTACCTTAAAAAGAACAAATATCAGTTCTTGAGAGAATGGGTGATAAATCAGCGACTAATTTAATCAATGCCATAGAAAAATCAAAAGAAAATGATTTATGGAGATTTATAAATGGACTAGGTATAAAACTAATAGGAACAAAAGCTGCAAAAATATTAGCAAGTGAATTTAAAGATTTAGATAAATTAATGAATGCAACAGAATCAGAATTAATAAACCTAGAAGAGTTTGGTCAAACTATGGCAGATAGTGTAGTAGAGTTCTTTAAAGAAGAAAAAAATATATCAGTTATAGACAAACTAAAAGCTGTAGGGGTAAATACTAAATTAATTGAATCAGGAAATGAAGATATACCGAAAATATTTGAAAAAATGAAGATAGTTTTAACTGGAACTCTTCCAACATTAAAACGAAATGATGCTAAAGAAATGATAGAACAAAGAGGTGGAAAGGCTACTTCAAGTGTAAGTAAATCTACATCTTTCGTTTTAGCAGGTGAAGAAGCCGGATCTAAACTGACAAAAGCTAATGATTTAGGCATAAAAAGTTATAGACGAAGATAAATTTTTACAATTAATAAATTTAAAAACTAACGAAGAGGTTTTAAGTAATTTATAAAATTAATCAAAAACGTCCGTTAATAACTTCATCAACCTTATATAAAAGTTGATTTTACCTTATAAATGTAGTAAATTAGTCAAAGAAGTGCTAGAATTATTTAGAGAATGAAGTTATTTAACGGAATTTAAGAATTTAATATTTAAGAGAAGTATTTGATTTTAGAAAGGAAAAAACATGGCTAGAATTGATGGTAGAGAGTTTGATCAAATTAGGGATTTAAAAATAACTAGAAATTATACAAAATATGCAGAGGGGTCTGTATTTATAGAAATGGGTGATACAAAAATTTTATGTAATGCATCTATAGAGGATAAAGTTCCTCCTTTCTAAGAAACACAGGAACTGGATGGATAAATGCAGAGTATTCTATGTTGCCTAGATCAACTCAACAAAGAAAAATAAGAGATGCATCTAGAGGTAAAATAGATGGTAGAAGTCAAGAAATACAAAGATTAATAGGTAGGGCTATTAGGTCAGTAATTGATTTAGAAAAATTGGGAGAGAGAACTATCTGGATAGATTGCGATGTAATTCAAGCAGATGGTGGTACTAGAACAGCTTCAATAACAGGGGCATTTGTAGCTGTATTAGACGCTATAAATAAATTACATAAAGATAAAGTAATAAAACATATGCCAGTTAGAAACTTTGTATCAGCAATAAGTGTTGGTATAGTAGATGGAGAATATTTACTTGACTTATGTTATGAAGAAGATTCAAAAGCACAAGTAGATATGAACATAATAATGACTGATAAAGGTGAATTTGTTGAGTTACAAGGAACAGGGGAAGAAAGTCCTTTCTCAAGAAAAGATTTAGAAAAACTTCTAGAGCTAGGAGAAAAAGGTAATAAAATGTTACTAAAAGCTCAAAGGGAAGCTTTAGGTGAAATAGCTGATGAGATTCTAGGTGTGGATTATGGTAATGACGTAGTTATAGCTACAGGAAATGCACACAAATTAGAAGAAATAGGTGACATATTAAAGGACTTAGATTATAATATATATTCATTGAAAGATGTCGACCTTGGTGGACTAGAAATCGAAGAAATGGTAAAACATTTGAACACAATGCCTTAATAAAAGCTAGAGAAGTTGCAAAAAGAACAAAAATGATAACTATAGCTGATGATTCTGGCCTTGAAGTTGATGCAATAGGTAAAAACCAGGCATATATTCTGCTAGATATGCAGGAGAAAATGCTACTGATGAAGAAAATAGAGCAAAACTATTAAAATCATTAGGAAATACACCTATGAGTCAAAGAAATGCTAGATTTGTTTGTTGTATAGCGGTAGTATTCCCAGATGGAAAAGAATTCGTTGTTAGAGGAACTTGCGAAGGAACTATAGGATTTGAAGAAAAGGGAAGCAATGGATTTGGATACGATAACTTATTTATAGTAAACAAATACAATAAAACATTTGCTGAATTGCCAGCAACTATAAAAAATGCTATAAACCCACAGAGCAAACGCACTACAATTAATGAAAGAAGAATTATCAAGAAGAGTAGGAAGATAAATAATATAAAGGTAGTGGATAATAATGAGAATAGGAATAGTTAGTGATACTCATAGATTCACAGCGGCAATGGACAAAGTGATTCCGTACTTAAAATATTGCGACTTGATTGTTCATGCAGGAGATAATATAGATGATTCTTACTATCTAGAGGCTGTGACTGATGTACCAGTTGTTGCTGTAAAAGGCAACTGTGATTTTTATTCTGATCCAGGGAAGGATGAGGAGACGTTTATGGCTGAGGACAAAAAGTTCTTGTTTGCCATGGACACAATTATGGAATAAAGTATTCTTTAGATGAGCTGCAAAAGAGCAGAAGATAAAGAAGCTGATATAGTAATATTTGGCCATTCACATGTACCATATTATAAAGAAAAAAGACGGTATTATATTTATTAATCCAGGAAGTACATCTTTACCTAGAGGCGGTTCAAGCAGAGGTATTGGTATATTAGATGTAGAAAATGGAGAAATTACCTATGAAAGGCTAAAAATATAAACCCTCTAATTCTATGGAACACTTGTAAATAAAAAAAATGGTTGTGATATAATTAAAGAGTTAGATATTTATTAGAATTAAATTTAAAATTATTCTAAAATGATTACATATATATTTTAGGAGGATAAAGTTAGATGAAAGCAGAATTAATTAAAAAGAAGGTAACGTTGTAAATTTCAAATTAACTATAGACAACGACAAATTTGAAGCTGCTATAAACAAAGCTTACAATAAAAACAAAGGAAGATTTAATATAGCAGGATTCAGAAAAAGGTAAAGCGCCTAGAAGAATAATAGAAAATAACTATGGAAAAGGTGTATTCTACGAAGAAGCTATAGATATAGTATTCCCAGAAGTATACCCAAGTGCATTAGATGAGTTACAATTAGCTCCAATAGACAGACCAAGCATAGATGTTGAAGAAATAAGCAAAGACAACGGATTAGTATTAGTTGTTGAAGTTGAAGTTCAACCAGAATTCGAATTAGGTCAATATAAAGGTATAGAAGTTGCTAAAGTTGACTATAATGTAACTGATGAAGAAGTAGATGCTAAATTAAACGAATTACAAGAAAAAGCTTCTAGATTAGTAGATTCAGATAAAGAAATAGAAAATGGAGATACTGCTAACATAGACTTCGAAGGATTCAAAGATGGTGTAGCTTTCGAAGGTGGAAAAGCTGAAGGACACAACTTAGTTATAGGTTCAGGTTCATTCATACCAGGATTCGAAGATCAATTAGTAGGTAAAAAAGCAGGAGAAGAAGTTGACGTTAACGTTACTTTCCCAGCTGACTACCATGCAGAAGACTTAGCTGGAGCTCCAGTTGTTTTCAAAGTTAAAGTAAATGAGGTAAAAGTTAAAGAATTACCAGAATTAAATGATGAGTTCGCTCAAGATACTACTGAATTCGATACTTTAGCAGAATTAAGAGCTGACGTTAAAGCTAAAGCTGAAGAAGAAGCTGCTGCAAAAGCTAAAGGTGAAGAAAGAAACGCTGTTGTAGATGCAGTTGTTGCTAACACAGAAATAGAAGTTCCAGAAACTATGGTAAATGCTCAAATAGACAGCTCAATAATGGAACTTAACTACTCTTTACAATACCAAGGATTCAGCGTAGAACAATTATTAGAAATGACTGGTAAATCTATGCAAGAATTAAGAGATGAAAGAAAAGAAGACGCTGAAAAAAATCAGTTAAAAAGCTTCATTAGTTGTAGATGCTATAGCTAAAGCTGAAAACGTAGAAGTAACTGAAGAAGAAGTTGAAGCAGAAGCTGCTAAAATGGCAGAAGCTTACAACATGACATTAGCTCAAATAAAAGAAGCTTTAAAACCATCTGATTTAGAAGATATAAAAGGTCAATTAAGAATAAGAAAAACTATAGACTTCTTAGTTGAAAATGCTGTTATAGCATAATAATAAAATAAAATCTGATTTGTAGTAGTTTTAATAAACTACTACAAATTTATCCACAAAGAATAGAGGGGTATGAATTATGGCATTAGTACCTACAGTAGTAGAACAAACAGGTAGGGGAGAAAAGAGCCTATGATATATATTCTAGACTTTTAAAAAGATAGAATTATATTCTTAAGTGATGAAGTAAATGACACTACAGCTAGTTTAGTAGTAGCACAGTTATTATTTTTAGAGGCTGAAGATCCAGATAAAGATATACATCTATATATAAATTCTCCAGGTGGTAGTGTAACAGCTGGTATGGCTATATATGATACTATGCAATATATAAAACCAGACGTTAGCACTATATGCATAGGTTTGGCTGCTTCAATGGGTGCATTCTTATTAAATGCAGGGGCAAAAGGAAAAAAAGATTTGCATTACCAAACAGCGAAATAATGATACACCAACCTTTAGGTGGAGCAAAAGGTCAAGTTACAGACATAGAAATCCATGCTAAATGGATTCTAAAAATAAGAGAAAGACTAAATCAAATTCTTTCTGAGAGAACTGGGCAACCAATAGAAAAAAATACAAGAAGATACAGAACGTGACAACTTTATGAGTGCTCAAGAAGCAAAAGAATACGGTCTAATCGATGAAGTAATAGAAAAGAAGTAATTGAAGAAAGAGCGTAGTTTTAGGAAGAGGTGCTTAATATGTCTAAATACGAAGATAAAAGACAGTTAAAATGTTCATTCTGTGGCAAGAGCCAAGATCAAGTAAGAAGATTAATCGCAGGTCCAAATGTATATATATGTGATGAATGTGTTGAGCTTTGTGATGAGATTATTCAAGAAGAAATAGAAGAAACTATTGATGAAGATACAACATCTCTACCAAAGCCAAAAGAAATGATGGAAATATTAAATGATTATGTAATAGGTCAAGAAAAGAGCTAAAAAATATTATCAGTAGCTGTATATAATCACTACAAGAGAATTTACAGCAAAAAAGCAACTTCTAAAGATATAGAAATTCAAAAGAGTAATATACTTTTATTAGGACCTACAGGTTCTGGTAAAACTTTATTAGCTCAAACATTAGCAAAAAACATTAAATGTTCCTTTGCTATGGCAGATGCTACATCTTTTAACAGAAGCTGGTTACGTTGGAGAAGATGTTGAAAATATTTTATTAAAACTTATCCAAGCTGCTGATTTCGATATAGAAAAAGCAGAAAGAGGCATAATCTATATAGATGAAATTGATAAAATAGCAAGAAAATCAGAAAATCCATCTATCACTAGAGATGTTAGTGGTGAAGGTGTTCAACAAGCATTATTAAAAATACTTGAAGGAACAGTTGCAAATGTTCCACCACAAGGTGGAAGAAAGCATCCTCATCAAGAATTTCTTAAAATAGATACAACAAACGTATTATTTATTCTAGGTGGAGCCTTCGATGGAATAGAAAAATAATTCAAAGACGTGGGGAAACTAAAACCTTGGATTTGGGAGCAAAAATAGAGTAAAAAAGAATATAGATTTAGAAAAATATATTCAAAAGTTCTACCAGAAGATTTACTTAAATTCGGTATAATACCAGAATTTATAGGTAGAATACCTGTTGTTGCAACATTAGAACTACTAGATGAAGATGCACTAATGAGAATATTACAAGAGCCAAAAAATGCTTTAGTAAAACAATATAAAAAATTATTAGAGCTAGATAATGTAGAGTTAGAGTTTGAAGACGAAGCGTTGAGAGCTATTGCTAAAAAAGCTATCGACAGAAATACAGGTGCTAGAGGTCTTAGAAGTATCGTTGAAAAGTGTTATGATGGAAAGCATGTATGAACTTCCATCAAGAGACGATATCAAAAGGTAATAGTAACTAAAAAAGCTGTAGAAGGCGATAGTGAACCAGTAATGGTACTTAAAAATCAAGAAGAAAGTGCATAATAAATATATATTTTAAATATATATATGCATATAAATTGATTTAAAAAGGAGCTTGTTTAGCTCCTTTTTTTTGAACATTAAAATTATTGATGAATAGGGTTGGATAATAAAAGTAAAAAATAGTAGTATATTTGTATTTATGTTGAAAATTAAACTATGTAAATATATAATATAAAAAAGCAATATAAAATTTCATTAAGATATATTATTATATAAACATATATTTAGGGAAATTAGTGTATTGTCTATAAGATTTTAGTAAGACAGCAGAATTGTATAAATAATTTAAGGAGTGAAATTATGGAAAATAAATACACTAAAATAGAACGTAAATTACCATTAATTCCTCTAAGAGGATTAGCAATTTTTCCATATATGATATTAAATTTTGATATAGGTAGAAAGTTTCATTAAAAAGCTTTAGATGAAGCTATGCTTGCTGATGAGTTAATATTTTTAACTTCTCAAAAGAGGCAGAAATAGATGAACCTACAGAAGAAGATTTCTATCATGTCGGAACAATTTGTAAGGTAAAACAAATGATAAAATTACCTGGGGATACTGTACGAGTTTTAGTAGAAGGTATATCAAGAGGTAAAATAAAAGAAGTTAACCAAGATGCAGGATATTTTGAAGCTGTTGTAGATGAAATAATATACAATGAAACTACAACTCAAATGATATAGAAATAGAAGCTTTAGTAAGAAATGTTTTAGACTCTTTTGAAGAATATATGAACATAGGAAATAGAGTTTCTCCAGAAATACTAGTATCTTTAGAAGAAATAGAAAATGCAGATAGATTTGTTGATACTATTGCTTCTAATATATACTTAAAACCAGAACAAAACAAGAAATACTAGAAGAGTTTGACATAGCAAAAAAGACTAGAGCTTTTATATTCAATCCTTTTTAGAAGAAATAGATATATTAAAAATAGAAAAGAAAATAACTCTAAGAGTTAAGAAACAAATGAATAAGGTTCAAAAAAATATTATTTAAGAGAACAACTTAGAGCTATACAAAAAGAATTAGGTGATGAAGAAGATATTAATTCTGAAGCAGAAGAATACAGAATTAAACTTAAAAAATCAAAGCACCTAAAGATACAAAAAGAAAAAATAAGTAAAGAAATAGATAAGTTCTCTAGAATATCACCTGCTTCACCAGATGTTTCTGTAAGCAGAAACTACTTAGAAACGATATTCTCATTACCATGGAACAAAGAAACTAAAGACAAATTAGATATTAATAAAGCCAAAAGAAGTTTTAGATAATGAACACTATGGTATGGAAAAAGTTAAAGAGAGAATACTAGAATTCTTAGCAGTTAGAACTTTATCTAAATCATTAAAAGGACCAATAATCTGTTTAGTTGGACCTCCAGGTGTAGGTAAAACATCTATAGCTAGATCTGTGCCGCATCTATGAATAGAAAATTCGTGAGAATTTCTCTTGGTGGTGTTAGAGATGAAGCAGAAATAAGAGGTCATAGAAGAACTTATGTTGCTGCTATACCAGGTAGAATCATAAATGGCGTAAAAGAAGCTCAAACTAAGAACCCTGTATTCTTATTAGATGAAATAGATAAAATGGCATCTGATTATAAAGGTGATGTTGCATCTGCAATGTTAGAAGTCTTAGACCCAGAACAAAATAAAAAACTTTGTAGACCATTACTTAGAAATACCATTTGATTTATCTAAAATCTTATTTATAACTACAGCAAATAGTTTAAGTACAATACCAGGTCCATTACTTGATAGAATGGAAATAATCGAATTATCTGGTTATATAGAAGAAGAAAAAATTAAACATAGCTCAAAAATATCTACTTAAAAAACAAATCGAAGAAAATGGTCTTGAAGAAGGATTTGTAAAAATAGATGACGAGACTATGAGAGATATTATAAATTACTACACTAGAGAAGCTGGTGTCAGAACTCTAGAAAGAACTATCGGCAAAATATGCAGAAAGATAGCTAAAAAATATGTAGAAGACCCAACTTTAACTGAAGTTGTGGTTACAAAAGAAGACCTAGAAGAATATCTAGGAAAAAGACAAATATACATTTGATTTAGCTGGTGTTAAACCAGAAATTGGTATGGTTACAGGGCTTGCATGGACTGCTGTTGGTGGAGTAACTTTAAACGTAGAAGTTAATGTACTAAAAAGGTAAGGGACAAGTTGTATTAACTGGTCAATTAGGAGATGTAATGAAAGAATCTGCTAAAACAGCAATTTCTTACATCAGATCAATTTCAGATAAATTCAACATACCTGAAGACTTCTACCAAACTAAAGATATCCATATACACATTCCAGAAGGAGCAACACCAAAAGATGGACCATCTGCTGGGGTAACAATGGCTACTGCTGTAATTTCAGCTTTAACTAAAATACCTGTAAGATGTGATGTTGCTATGACAGGAGAAATAACTCTAAGAGGTAGAGTATTACCTGTTGGTGGAATAAAAGAAAAATTACTTGCAGCACATAGAGCAGGAATCAAAAAGGTATTACTTCCAAAAGATTGTGAAGCTCAATTAGATGAAATACCACAAAACGTAAAAGATCAAATGGAATTTGTATTAGTTAAACATTTAGACGAGGTATTAGAGCATGCTCTAGTAAAAGATGGTGACAGAAATGAAAATTAGAAGTACAGAAATAAAAATGAGTGCAACAAAAGACATCAATATCCGGCTGAAGGGCTACCAGAAATAGCTTTAGTTGGTAGATCTAATGTTGGAAAGTCTTCTTGTGTAAATGCACTTTTAAATAGAAGAAACTTTGCAAGAACTAGTCAGACTCAGGGAAAACTAGAACTATAAACTTCTATTTAATAAACAATGAATTCTATTTTGTTGACCTTCCAGGATACGGATATGCAAAGGTTGCAAAATCAGAAAAAAAAGACAAATGGGGAAATATAATGGAAACTTATCTAGGAGATAGAGAAGAATTATGTGCTATTTTCTTATTAGTTGATATTAGACATGAACCAACAAATGATGACGTTATGATGTATGAATGGATAAAACACTTTGGATATGAATGTGTTGTAATAGCTACAAAAGCAGATAAAATATCTAGAGGGCAATACCAAAAACACATGAGCGTAATAAGAAAGAAATTACAATTAGAAAAAGAAAAAAAATAATTCCTATATCTTCAAGCAAGAAAACTGGTGTAGAAGATGTTTGGAACGAAATAGTTAATCAATATAATAAACATGGATATGAAGTAACAGTAGACTAATTTTGACTACTACTTATATTTATTAGTTGATTATAACAATAGAATCTTAATGTATTTTAAACCTATGATGAAATTATTTGAAAAATTTTCGTCATAGGTTTATTTTTTTGTAACAAAAAAATCAAACTAAATAAATATCTTAATATAGAATTTTTTTTTTAGGGGGCTGTTTATGACAGGCAAAAATAAGAAAGATGTTTCCAGGGGGAAATACAGCGAATGGATTTTATTCATTTTTGATTATATAATACCACAAGATGTAAATAGAATTTTTGCTTAAAAGGTGGTCCAGGCGTTGGAAAATCATCTTTTTATGAAAAAAAATATCTAAGGAATTTAATAAGATGGGATATGATGTAGAGCTACATTATTGTTCATCTGACCCTAGCTCATTAGACGGAATAGTAATAAAAGAACTCAATGTTGTTATGATAGATGCAACTGCACCTCATACTGTAGATCCTAAAACACCTGGTGCTATTGATGAAATATTAAATTTTGGTGAGTTTTGGGATGTAGAAAAAATAGAACAAAATAGAGATAAAATAAAAAGCTTGTAATGAAGATATAAGTGAATGTTTCCAAAGAGCATTTAGATTTTTAAAATCAGCAGAACCTATTTATATAGATGTAGAATCAAAAATTTCAAAGTGCATAGACTTATCAAAATTAAGTAAAGTAACAGATGAATTTCTTGAAAAAATATTTGCTGATGTAGAATTTAGCGGTAAGAAAGCATATGTAAGACATTTATTTGGTTCAGCAATAACGCCAATAGGATATTTAGATTATTCAGATAGTCTTTTTGATGGAGTTGAAAATATATATTATCTAGAAGGAGAAATAGGAAGCGGAAAAACTACATTATTAGAGGCTGTTTATACTAGAGCACAACAAAAAGGATTAGATGTTGAAGTTTATCATTTTCCATTGATAATAGATAAATTGCAAGCTGTATATATTCCAGCTTTAGATTTAGCTGTTACGACTAGTGCTAGATTTAAGGATAAAAAAGGAAATTGACTTAAATACATGTATAGATGAAGATAAATTAAAGAAATATATAGATGATGTGAAAATTGATAAAGATTTAGTTGATTATTTAATGAATAACGCTATTTCGAACTTGAAACGAGCTAAATTTAACCATGATATAGTTGAAGATTATTATGTACCTGCGATGGATTTTAATAAGGTGGAATTATTAAAAGATGAAATTATAAATCGAATATTAAAATATAAAAAATAGAAACGGATAGATTTGCAAAAGGGACCTTTGGGTTCCTTTTGTTTTGACAATATTATTAATAAATCATAAGTATATACTTGCGAGAAAGCTGTATTTTATAAGATATTTTCAATTCAGTATAAATTAAAGTAATAAATTTCCAAAATAATGAATACAATGTATTTTTTCTAGTACATAATCAAATTAATAAATTTAGAAATGAGGAGTGAAGCTATTGATATCAAGTAATTTATTATCTATTATTCCAGAAAAAATATCAAGAAAATATAAAAGTAATACCGATAGAATTAAATGGAGATACCTTAGTAGTAGGTGGAAGTAGAGCTGATTTTAACACTATACAAGATTTAAATATTATAACAAGGAAAAAATATTGAATTTAAACAATATCCAGAAGAACAAATAATTAAAGAAATCGAGGCAGCATACGGAAACAATATTGAAGTAGACGAAGATTATGCATATAAGATTTTTTGAAACAATATTAGAAAATGCTGTGTCTAAAATGTAAGTGATATACATATAGAACCTTTTGATAATTACCTCATAATCAGATTTCGTGTAGATGGAGAATTATATGAAGCATTCAGATATACACTTGATTTACATATACCACTGACATCAGTTATAAAGCTAAAATCGGGAATTGATATTACAGAAAAAAAGACTTCCCCAAGACGGACGAGCAGATATAAATATAAAAGATAAATTAATTGATATTAGAACATCGACAATTCCAACAACTTATGGAGAAAAAGACAGTTCTCAGAATTTTAAACAGAGATAATTTTTTTTTAAGACGAAAGAAGAAATAGGTTTTTCACAAAAAGCCGTACAAATCATAAATCAAATGATATCAAATAATTCAGGAATAGTATTAATTGTAGGTGAAACTGGATGCGGAAAAAAGCACAACAATGTACTCTCTATTAAACGATTTAAATAAAATCTCGAGAAATATTCTAACAATAGAAGACCCTATAGAGTACAAGATGGATGGAATAAATCAAATACAAGTAAATTCAAAGGTAGGATTAACTTTTGAAAAAGGATTAAGAGCAATGTTGAGACAAGATCCAGATGTAATAATGGTTGGAGAAATAAGGGATTCAGAAACTGCAAAAATAGCTATAAGAGCGTCCATAACTGGGCATTTAGTACTCAGCACATTACACACTAATGATACAGTTTCATCAATAACTAGACTCAAAGATATGGGAGTAGACTTGTATCTAATAAGTGCATCATTAGTTGGAGTTATAGCGCAGAGATTAGTTAAAAGGTATGTCCATACTGTAATGGAGAAAATAATTCATGTGAATATTGTCATGGAAGTGGATATTTAGGTAGAACTGTAGTTTATGAAATTCTACAAATAGACGATGAGATTAGACAATGTATTAGCGATATAAATAAACATAAAGAAATAAAAGATATGGCTATAAAAAGTGGAAAAATGATTACATTTGATGATAGCTATAGAAATATTGCATCAATGACCTTAGCAGAAAACATATAAAAATGTAATAGATATGGTTTATATATATAAATTATAAAAATAAAATGATAGAGGTGATTTATGGAATACTACAAATGTGTTGTATATGATGAACAAAATAAAAAGAAAGGTAATACATCTAGATTTTGATTCGGAATGTGAAGTATTAAAATATGCTAAAGAAAATAAGCTTAGTATATCATCTATGAAAAAAAAAAAGTCGTTATTTAATTTTAGAAAAAAACTTAACGAAAAAAGATTTAAAGATTTTTTTTGCAAGGAGATAGGGATTTTACTTGAATCAGGAAGTGACATCATATCATTATTAGAAATATTGGAACAACAATCTAGTAAAAAACTAAAACCGATAATAAAAAAGTATATTAAATAGCATAAAAGAAGGAAATTCGATAACCGAATCGTTTAAACATACAAATGCATTTTCAAATTTCTTTATAAGTATGGTGCATACAGGAGAATTAAGCAGTAATCTGGACCAAGTTATGTATACATTAAGTGACTATTATGATAAAGAGTCTAAAGTAAAAGGCAAAATTAAAAGCTCTAGTATATATCCTATCATCTTAGCTGTTGCGACAGTATTGTCTGTTTTTGCTATGCTGTTTATTGTTGTCCCAAAATATGAAGAAATTTATTCGCAAAGCAATGCAACAATGCCAGCGATAACACAGATAATGATATCTGTATCAAATTTTCTTAGACATAATTTTATCCTTATATTTTTTTATAGGATTTACATTAATAATCTCAAGTATATATTTAATTAAAAATAACGATGAATTAAAAGATGATGTATATAGATTGAGTTTTAAATTACCTAAGATAGGTGATTATAGATTGATGGATATTACAAACAGGTTTTCAAAATCACTATACATACTAATTAGAAGTGGTGTGGAAATAGTTTGTGCAATAGATATATCAGCGAAGGTGATAGATAAAGATTACCTATATAAAAAAAATATCAATTGCTAATAACTCTATAAAAGAAGGAAATAAAATAGGTGAATCTCTTTGATGATATAAATTTATTTTCGCCATTTTTTTATAAGAATGATATCAGTAGGAGAGGCATCAGGTAGATTAGAAGAAACTTTAGCAGTTGTTAATAAATTTTATGAAAGTGAAATTGAGCAAAATATTGAAATCACAATGAAGTATTTTGAGACAGGAATCACTTTAGTGATGGGAATTATAGTAGGAATAATTGTAATAGCGATGGTAATTCCAATGTTTAATATGGTTTCTGCATTTTAAAAATAACTAATTTCAAAGGAGGAATTTTATGAAAAACATAGGTGAAAATTTGGTGAATATATTAAAGGCAAAATCTAAAAGAGGGATACTGAAATATAAAAAGATGGCTTCAGCCTAATTGAAGTAGTAATCGCAATAACATTAATGGCAATCCTTTCAGGAATTGCAATGACAAGTTATACAAAAGTACAACAAGATGCAAAGAAGAATATGGACTATACGACTGCGGCAAATATTGCTACAGCAGCACAACTAGCTGATGCAGATGGAAAGGCAGTTAGTATTGAAAACTTAGTTAAAGAAAACTACCTTCAATCAACTCCTAAATCACAACAAAAAGATGCTGGTGATTTTGAGGTTACAATAGATGATAACGGAAAAGTAACCGTAACTTTAGGTAAAAAGACATATTATCCAAGAGAATAAAAATATTTAAAATAAATAATTCCATAAATAGAATGAATAAGGAAATTATGAGGAATAATATTTGGATTGTGAGGTGATCTTATTAGAACTTGTATAACAATTAAACTAAATAATTACGATAGTGAAATATTAATAATAGATAAATCTCCCTTAAAGCTAGATGTAATAGATTGTATCAATATAGATAAAGGAATAAAAGAACTCAAAAGATTAAATATAAAAAGGGAATTTATAAAAAATCTAAAAGAAATTATAAAAAAGTACAATATAAAAAGAAGTATTTTTCGTTGTTCAAAATTCACGAATTATAATCAGAGAACATAAGGATTTACCCAAAATAAGAAAAAGAGATTTAGATGGATATATAAATTTTGAAATATTACAGGATAGTCTCTTAACTTTAGATGACTACATAGTAAAATACAAAATTTTAGACTACAGAAAAAATAAAATGGATTTGCAGATAATTTTGTTTCCAAAAGAAATAGAAAAAATTTGCTTAGATATAGCGACAGGCTTAAATCTGAAACATAAATATCTAAATATGAATTTTGATATATTACAAAAATTGATAGATCGAGAAAAGATTAATTTAAAAAATAATGATTGTATGGTTATTGAAAATATGGATGATGTAATAATTTTAAATTATATTAAAATGAAAAAATTTATACATCAAATGTATTTAGTAAAGAAAGTAGTTCAGAATATATAACTAACTTATTAGATAAAGATATTGATATTTTTTATTATGGAAAAGAAGATAATTTTATAAATACACTCAAAGAAAATGGATTTAAGGTATATAAACTTAATTCTAAATTAAATATAAGTTATTTATGTTCAGACAAAACAATAGATATTCAAAATAACAAATATTTAGTAAATATAGGAGTTGTAATTTAAAATGAGTAAAAATAGTAAATGTATTAATATTTTTGAAAAAGATAAAAAAGATTTAAATTTATATCAAATAAGTATTTTGATTATAGTATTTATGACAATATTACAAATTGGGATAAACTCATTTAAAAATAACCAACTTAATGAATTTATTTCAGATTATGAATATGAAAAAAAGATTTAAAAACTAGTGAGATTAATACTTCATCATCTAACAATTTAAATAAAGAAAAATCTAAAATAAATTTATCTAAGATAAAAGAAATAAGTTCAATCATAGGCATAGAAAAAATCCAAAGTATATATTCTAACTCTAATAAAGTAGAAATTCAGGGTATTGTGAAGATACAGAAGTATTACAAAAAAGTATCTGATTTAGAAAGTATAAATAAGTTTGATATTCAAGAATTACAAAAGAAAGACAACAAATACTTTTTTAAGATTGAATATACATTAGAGGAAAAAATTGAAACTATTAAAAAGAATAAATCACTATGTTTTTTATTGATAATAGCAACAATTTATGTTCTAGTTACATTATTATATATAAATCCTCTTAGAGAGAAAAATACTAAACTAGAAGAAAAAAGGAATGAAATTTTAACTTTAAGACAAGAAGACAATTCTATACAAGTATTTTCAGAAAAAGAAAAGGTTGCAGAGGATATAATTTTATCAATAGAAAAGAGCATAGGAAATTTAGTAGATATAAATTTTATAAATAAACAATATGAACAAGGTGAGCAATCCGAAGTAGTAATACTAGAATTGAATTTTTCCTCAAATTCAAAAAAATCTATTTAAAATAGATAAAAAATTAAAAGAATTAGATTTATATGACTCAATTGAAATGATAAAAATAGAAAATTCCCAAACAGAAACTGATCAAGACAGAAAAATAAATTGTACTATGACGTTTAGAGTCGTTTAAAAGGCTATAATCAAAAAACAAAGTGATAAATGTAAATCAATGGAGTTATATAAAGGAAAATGTAGTATGAATATAATTAATTTTAAGAGGAAAAAAACATCTTCTTATAGAAAACTAATTTAATTGACTAAAAGCTATGACATAAAGAAAATCTAAAGAAGAATGGGGGATTTAAAGTGATTGGGAGAAATGAACCTTGTCCATGTGGCAGCGGAAGAAAGTATAAAAAATGCTGCCTAGAAAAAGACAAAGCAAAAAGACATCGCGAGAAATAGGGTTAAATTAGCGGAAGGACAATTTGACACTATAATGAAAAAGGTAATAGAATTCTCTAGTGAATATGAAAAGCCATATAAAAACAAATGCGAAGTAGACTTTGGAATTACAAATTATGAATTAGAAAATGTAATGAACGTATACTATCTAGTAAATTTTAAATACAACAAACAAAGTAGTATAATGCTAGATTATCTTAATAAAAATAAAGCAAATATCAATAAAACTGATGAAGAAATAATTGAAAATACATTAAACTCATACATGAGTGTATATCAAGTTAAAGAGAAAGATATTAATAAGGTGTTACTGAGAGATATTCTATTAAATGAAGACTTATATGTAGAGGACATTGACTTATTTAGTTTGTATAAGGAAGGTGAGTTCTTACTCGCGAGGGTCGTCAATGTAGGTGGAACTAAAATTTTCTTAGACAAAACAATTAAAATAAGCGAAAGTAGAAAGACCCAGATTAAAAATGACATAGACAATAGATATAAACAGACTAAAAAGAAATGCAAAACAAAGAAACAGTGCTTAATAAATAATATTAAATTTATGTATCAAAATTTAATTAAATCACGAAGAGAATATATAGTACAAACCCCATGCAATGAAGAAAGTAATAATACAGAAGGCATATTAAACAATGCTGTGGTGCATAACAATATAAAATCAATAGCACCAAAGAGTGAAAAAGAAAAAGAACGTGAATTAAAGCTACTAATGGTTAGACAGAGAGAAAAGAAATTGCTCAAAAACAAAATATGAAAGAAGAAAAATTTGAACAACCAATAGTTCAACATGGTGAAAAAGAAATTATTTTTTTGAAGTTGAAGAACAAACAGCACAAAAAACAAAAAGAAAAGATTAAGAGACAAATAGCAATGCCATTAGTTGAATTTATTAAAGAAGAATACACAAAAGAAGAACCGACAATAATTCAACAGGCAGAAAAAAGAAGCTATTTTTGAAATTCAAGAACAACCAACAGATATTAAAACACAAGAACTTAAAACAGACTTAGATTTAAATACAACTCAAGAAATTAACAACATATCAAATAAAACAAAATCGAAATTGACTAAAGAACAGAGAAGAAAACAAAACTCAAATCTTATTAATAAAGATAGCAAAGAAATTGATGAAAAACTGGTGAAAGAACAAAATGTAATTAATCAAAAAGACAAATTACCAGAACTGGTGAATAAACTTACAACAAAAAGTAGATAAACTGGTGATAGATAAAGTCAAAGAAGAAAGTAATACACCAGAAAACTGGTGGCAATAAAAGACAAACGACAAGAAAAACCACAAGAAAATAATAAATCAAAAGAAATAATAAGACATAAAGAAAAACCAAATTACAATCAAAAACATCAGAACTGGTGCCAGATAAAGAGTTAAAACAAGAAGTAAACAAAGCACAAGAACTGGTGGTAAATAAAACACAAAAAGAAATTGAGAAACCACGCGAACTGGTAGTAGATAAAGTAGCAGAGGAAATAGAAAAAGCAAAAGAACTAACAATAAATAAATCACAACATCAAGATAACAAAAATCCAGAAAACATGGTGATGAAAGAACCACAATATACACATAAAGAAAAAGAAGTAGCTATGAAAAAAATTGAGGATAAGGATAAACAAGGAAAACTGGTGATGGGACAAGCCCAACATGAAATTGTGGCAGATGTTGATTATGAAGGGTAGTTGCAATAAAATCAAATTCAGCTCTGGTAGATACAACATCCAAATCCGACGAAGATAATAAAGTTACTTTAAAAAAAAACCACGAAGACAAGTAATGGCAAGAAAATCAAGAAATCCAGAAGGATTTAAAGATAGAAATAGAAGAAATAAGAGATTAGAAGATAAATTAAAACAAAGAATAGAAACGACAAAGAGACAAGAAGAAATAAAAGCTAGATTAGAACTTATTAGAAAAGAAAAATTACTCAAAGAAAGAGAATTGAGATTAAAAGAAAAAAGAATTACAACTTGAAAAACAACTTTCCGAAATAACTTCACAATCAGCTACTAAAAAAGTCAGAACCTATAATTGCTAAGCATATGGAAGGGGTAGTGAAGAATAAGGATTGCAATGTTGAAAAGACAGAAGAGCAGTTGACGACTAGGATAGAGAGAATACCTATATATAAAGCAGAAAAAATTGAATCTAAGATAGAAAATATATCAATGTCAAAAATTGAGCAGCAAATTGAATCAAAAATAGAAAATAATATAGTTGTAAGATTAATGGTGGAAGATCCACCTAAAGAAAAACCATTATTAGAGGTGACAGAGGAGAAGAAAGATCTAGATAAAAATACAAAAGAAGTTACAAATGATAAAAAAATAAAAAGAACCAAAACAAGAACTCAAGCAAGAGTCCAAAAGTGATAAATTAGAAAATAAGCAAGATAAAAATAAAAAAAAGACAAAAACTAATAAAAGCAAACAACCAAAAGAGCAGTGTAAAGTATATGACGTATTAATATCGAAAGTAGAAGTCAAGTATACAGAACAATGCATAAAAGAATGGAAAAAATTTAAACAGACATATGAATCCTATACAGGAAGTGAGAATGGCTGGGCAGCAGCCATTGAATACGAAGTTAGAAAAGACAGCGATGATACAGTGACACAAGGACAAATCTCGAAAAAATACAACATCAGCGTTAAAACTTTAAGTAAGAGATATAAAGAATTAAAAATAAGCTAAAAATATCCCTATAAAGTAGTTAAAATACGGTAATACTACTTTATAGGGTATTTTTTCGTTAAATTTCACATATTTAAGTCAAATAAAATAATAAAATTTATGTAAAAGTCTTTTAATATATAAAAAAATGATAAAATATAAAAAGAAGTATATTACAGAGAAAGAGGTATTTTTATGAGTTTTACTTTAGGAAATCCTATTGCAGTATCAACTAATTTTATAAAATCAAACCCAGCAGTACCAGTGTATAAAGGTGCTGAAGAACCACAAAATTTATTCGGAGTTATATACCATATAGAAATAGGTTATAACGAAGGTAACCAAGAGAAAATAAAACAATATATAATCATAGACTTTAAAGAATACGATTTATCTTCTGAGAGTAAAGAAGAATTAATAAATATAGCTAAATCATATTGTGAATCAAAAATATATCACAAGAAGATGAATTAGAAATAGCTCTATTAGACAATGAAGAGGTTGAAAACTTCTTAGAAAAAAGTATTCAACAACATGAAAGTAATAAGAGGACTTATAAGTGAAAAACTTTAACGAATAAAAAGCGAACTCTAAGAGTTCGCTATCTTTTTGAAAATGAATATATAAAAAGATAGATTGCAAAATAGAAATGGAGGATGTTTATATGCTGAGAGTATCTAATATCAAATTAAGCATAGATGACGACAAATCAAAAATAAAAAGTAGTGTACTAAAAAATTAAAAATAAAAGAATCAGATTTACAAAAATACTTTATATATAAAGAATCAGTAGATGCAAGAAAAAGAGGAAAGATAGACTTTGTATATACTGTTGATGTAATTGTAAAAAATGAAAGTAAACTTCTAAATAAAAATTAAAAGATGTTGTAGAAATAAAACAAAGAGAATATATCGGTGTTGAATCTGGAAATCAAGAATTAAAACATAGACCAGTTGTAATCGGAAGTGGTCCTGCTGGATTATTTGCAGCTTTAGTTTTAGCACAAAGAGGGTATATGCCTATAATGCTTGAAAGAGGATTAGATGTAGACAATAGAACGAAAGATATAGAAAACTTCTGGAAAGAAAGAAAATTTAAAAATAACTCTAATGTACAATTTGGAGAAGGTGGAGCGGGTACTTTCTCAGACGGAAAATTAACTACAAGAATTAAAGATATAAGATGTAGAAAAGTATTAACTGAATTTGTAAACTTCGGTGCACCAGATGAAATCTTATACTCTAATAAGCCTCATGTTGGAACAGATATACTTAAAGATGTCGTAAAAAAATATAAGAGAAGAGATTATAAGACTTGGTGGTATAGTAAAATTCGATTCAAAAGTAACTCAAATTAATATGGAAGATTCAAAAATAAAATCTGTAGTAGTTAATGAAGAAGAAGTTATTGAAACAAATGTAGTAATACTAGCAATTGGACATAGTGCAAGAGATACTTATGAAATGCTATATGAAAATGGAATAAAAATAAACCAAAAACCATTTGCAATAGGTGCTAGAATAGAACATCCACAAATATTAATAAATGAATCTCAATATAAAGAATTTTATAATCATCCTAGATTAGGTGCGGCAGATTATAAATTAATAGAACATACATCTAACGGAAGAACCGCATATACATTCTGTATGTGTCCAGGAGGAACAGTAATAGCATCAGCATCAGAAGAGGGTGAAGTTGTTACTAACGGAATGAGTGAACATGCGAGAGATAAAGAAAACGCAAATAGTGCGTTCTTAGTAAATGTAAGACCTTCTGATTTTGGAGGTGACCATCCATTAGCAGGAGTTGAGTTCCAAAGAAAATATGAAAGATTAGCATTTGAATTAGGTGGAGGAAATTACAATGCTCCAATTCAATTAGTAGGAGACTTCTTAGAAGATAGAGTTTCAACAAAATTAGGTAAGGTTAAACCTTCATACCAACCTGGATATACTTTTTTGTAGATTTAAGAAAGTGCCTACCAGATTTCGTATGTGAAACTATGAAAGAAGCTCTACCAAAGCTAGATAAAAAAATTAAACGGATTTGCTATGAGAGATGCAGTTTTAACTGGTGTAGAAACTAGATCATCAGCTCCAATAAGAATTGTAAGAGATGAAGAAACTTTAGAATCTGTAACTTTAGAACAATTATACCCATGTGGAGAAGGAGCAGGATATGCAGGAGGTATAGTAACTGCTGCTGTTGATGGTATAAAATGTGCTGAAAAGATAATAGAAAGATATTCTTCAATGAAATAATATAAAAAAAATAGCTCTGAAAACACTGAAAAAATGGAATTAAATGGTTTATGTGTGAATACATGTAATACTTATGTTAAGTTTATATTAAGAAATTAACAAACCTTAAAAAAAGTATTGAAGTTTATAGTTGCAACATTATAAAATAAACATGTACTTAAATATGAATTTAATTAAAATTCGAATATGATGTATTTACTTAAGGAGGAATAAAGTGCAAATCGTTATAAGTCTTTTAGGGGTCTAGGTCTATTTTATACGGTATGAACCTAATGGGAGAATCATTAGAAAAAGTAGCCGGATCTAAAATGAAAAAAATTATTGAACTTTTAACTAAAAACATCTTTATGGGTGTAATTCTTGGTGCTGTAGTAACAGCAGTTATACAAAGTTCTAGTGCCACAACTGTAATGGTAGTAGGTTTTGTTAATGCAGGTCTTATGGGACTTCCACAAGCAGTTGGAGTAATTATGGGTGCAAATATTGGTACAACAATAACAGCTCAAATAGTATCATTTGATTTAACTGGTTTAGCTCCACTTGCATTAGGAATAGGTATTTTACTATATTTATTTGGCGGAAGTGAAAAATATAAACAAGTCGGAGAAGTATTTATAGGTTTCGGTTTACTATTTACAGGTATGGAATCTATGAAAGTAGCAGTAAATCCATTAGCAGAATATAAAGGATTTACAGATTTATTAGCTACATTCGGAAGATATCCAATCTTAGGACTTCTTTTAGGATTTGGTATAACAGCAATAATACAAAGTTCATCAGCAGCAATGGGTATGTTAGTTGTTTTAGCATCTCAAGGATTAGTTCCACTTGCTTCAGCTTTACCTATATTATATGGACAAAATATAGGAACTTGTGTAACTTCATTAATATCAAGTATCGAGCAAACAAAAAATGCTAAAAGAGCAGCTATGATACATTTAATATTTAATATATTAGGAACAATTATTTTCTTAGTATTCTTAAATCGTTTCGTAGTAGATATAGTTGTTAAATGGATCCAAATAATGTAGCTAGACAAATAGCAAATGTACATACTATATTCAATATAGTTTCAACTTTATTATTATTACCATGTAACAAACTAATTGTTAAATTAGCAATGAAAATTGTTCCAGATAAAAATGATGAGACAGAAGAAGATGAATCAAGAGTAATCAAATATATAGATGACAGAATGATTCAAACTCCACCAATAGCTTTAGCTAGTACAATAAAAGAAGTATCTAGAATGGGTGAAAAAGCTAGATATAGTGTTGACCATGCTATGGAAGGTATATTAGAAGCATCAACTGATGCTATCGAAAAAAGTTTCAAGCAAGAAAAGATAATAAATCAATTACAAAAAACTATATTAAATTATCTTTTAAAATTATCTAAAGCACCATTAAGTGAAGAAGATAGAGAAAACTGTAGATGCATTATTCAATACAGTAAATGATATAGAGAGAATAGGTGACCATGCTGAAAACTTAGCAGAAATAGCACAATCAGCAATAGATGGTCAAGTTTCATTCTCAGAACAAGGACAAAATGAAATAAGCGATATGTATAATAAAGTTATTTCATCATATACTTATGCATTAGAAGCTATGGTTACTTCTGATGTACATTTAGCTTGTAAAGTTATAAAAATGGAAGAACAAGTAGATATAATGGAAGAATCATGTAGAGTAAATCATATGAGAAGATTAAATAATAATCTTTGTAGTATAGATAATGGTATCATATATCTAGAAATTTTAAGTAACTTAGAGAGAATTTCAGATCATGCAGCTAATATAGCTGAAAAAGTTATTCAACAAAAAACAGGCGATAATTAATTATTAAAATAAAATGCATTAAAGTATAGATTCGATCTATATTTTAATGCATTTTTTTATGTAATCATACGAATGATTTTTTTTTATTATTTTTATAAAAAAAACTATAATTATTTTATCATATGTAATTACATTGAACTCTAAAATAACGTTTCCATAAAAACATAGGGCTTTTAACAAGCGAATATTTATTTAGTTAGATATAATTATATATTTGATATTTTTTATATTAAATATATATGGTATAATTTAGGTAATTGCAAAAGGAGCATTTAAAATAATAAATAACTTTAAAAGAGAGGGATTAATTAATATGATTAAATTAAATTTAGATTATAGTAAGGTATTGGGGTTTTAGATAAATCAGAAATTGATGCAATGCAACCATATGTAACAGTTGCTCACAACGCTATTCATGAAAAAGACAGGGTTAGGGAAATGATTTTTTAGGATGGGTAAATTGGCCAGTTGAATATGATAAAGAAGAATTTGACAGAATAAAAAAAAAGCGGCACAAAAAATACAATCTGACTCAGAAGTATTAATAGTAATAGGTATAGGTGGATCTTATTTAGGTGCAAGAGCTGCAATAGAAATGTGTTCTCATTCTTTCAGAAACAATTTATCAAAAAGAAGATAGAAAAGCTCCAGAAATTTATTTTGCAGGAAATAGTATAAGTTCTTCTTATTTAGTGGACTTAATAGAAATAGTAAAAGACAAAGATTTTTTCAGTAAATGTAATATCAAAATCAGGAACTACAACAGAACCTGCAATTGCATTTAGAATATTTAAAGATTTATTAGAAAAGAAATATGGAAAAAGAAGAAGCAGCAAAAAAGAATATATGCTACAACTGATGCTAAAAAGGAGCACTTAGACAATTAGCAGATGAACAAGGATATGAAACTTTTGTTATCCCAGATGATATTGGTGGAAGATTCTCAGTAATGTCAGCAGTTGGTCTACTTCCAATAGCAGCAGCAGGACTTGACATAGATGAAATGATGAAAGGTATGGCAGATGCTAGAGAGGATTTCTCTACAGATGTTATAGATGACAACTATGCATATCAATATGCAGTAATAAGAAATATATTACATAAAAAGGTAAAGATATAGAGTTATTAGTAAATTATGAACCAGCATTACATTATGTAAATGAATGGTGGAAACAATTATATGGAGAAAGTGAAGGAAAGGACCAAAAAGGTATATTCCCAGCAGCAGTAGATTTCTCAACAGATTTACACTCTATGGGACAATATGTTCAAGATGGAAAAAGAATATTATTTGAAACAGTAATAAATGTAGAGCAACCTAGAAAAGATATAACAATAGAACTTGATGATGCTAATTTAGATGGATTAAACTACTTAGCAGGTAAAGGGTTAGATTTTGTAAATCATAAAGCTTTACAAGGAACTGTATTAGCACATAATGATGGACAAGTTCCAAATATGATATTAAACATAGAAAAACTAGACATATATAACTTTGGTTATATGGCTTACTTCTTCATGAAAGCTTGTGGTTTAAGTGGATACTTACTAGGAGTTAATCCATTTAACCAACCAGGTGTAGAAGCATATAAGAAAAATATGTTTGCATTACTTGGAAAACCAGGTTTTGAAAAAGAAAAAGAAGAATTAGAAAAAGATTATAATACATACTTTTTAAATAGAAGTATTTAAGACGATAGAAAAATCCAAGCAAAATGATTACTTAATTTTGCTTGGATTTTTGAATATAAATTTCTATTTTTATTTAAGTTTAAATTAAGTTTATGATAATATAATAAAACCATAGAAACGATAATAAATATTAAAAAAATTTATTTATAAGATAAATAACATTAATTGAACAAGTAAATCTTATGAATATAGGAGGAATATACAATGTCAAAGAAAAAAGTATTAGTTTAGTTGTAATTGTGGCAATAATTTGTTCTATTTTAAGTTCATTACTAACAGTAGTTGTAGTAAATAAGACGGGAATATTAAATGGAACAACAAATTCAGTTAAGGGAACTAGCTCACAAATTGTAGTAAGTAATGAAAAAAGGTACAAATGTATATCAAGCTGTAAGTGAAAAAGCAAAAAACCTTCAGTAGTTGGTATAACAACAACTACTTTAAGTAGTGATAATATGTTTTCTATGCCTACTGAATCAACAGGTGTAGGAACAGGGATAATAGTAGATTCAAATGGATATATACTTACAAATTCACATGTTATATCTGATGGTCAAGCAAAAACAGTAAATGTATTATTTAGTGATGGTAGTACAATAGATGGAGAAGTTTATTGGTATGATTCTCAACTTGATTTAGCTATAGTTAAAGTTAATAAAACAGGACTTACAGCAGCTGAATTAGGTGATAGTGATAAAAGTACAAATAGGGGATATATCAGTAGCAATAGGTAATCCATATGGATTAGATTTAGAGAAACAGTAACACAAGGTATAATTAGTGGATTAGATAGAACAATAACAACATCAGAAACAACTATGACAGGTTTAATCCAAACAGATGCAAGTATAAACTCTGGTAATAGTGGTGGACCATTATTAAATTCAAGTGGTCAGTAATCGCGTGTATAAATACTGCAAAAAGCATCAGAAGGTGAAAGGTTTAGAGATTTGCGATACCAATTAACACAAAACCAATAATAGAATCAATAATACAAAAAGGTAGTTATGAAAAAAGTAACTTTAGGGATAAAAGGGACAGATGCATCAAAGTATGCTCAATATTCAAAACAACAATTAAGTACTGATGAAGGCGTATATGTAGCAGAAGTTGTATCAGGTTCAGCAGCAGAATCAGCTGGTATAAAATCAGGAGATATAATAACAAAAAATAGATAGTACAAATTTATCAGTTATGTCTGATTTAACAAAAAAATCTATATAACTATACTAAAGGTGATTCAGCAACACTTACAATAAATAGAGATGGAAAAAGAAATGACATTAAAAGGTAAAATTCTAATAAATTAATATAAGTCACTAAATAAAAAAAATAAACCCTATAGGGTTTATTTTTTTTATTGTTACATTTTGATGGACATGAAGAACAATCGCAATGTACTGATTTTAATTTATTATTTTTAGAATAGTAATTTAGGAAAATAGCAGTAAGTATAACTACAATTATGAAAGAACAAATTGTAATACAGTTACTCAGTAGTTCCAAATACTATTAATGAACCGACAAAGTTAACTACGAAACCTACAATCCATGCTACACCAAATTGGTATAGTAGAGAAGCAAGCATCATTTTGTTTCCGTATTCTTTTCTTAGTAGCTAAAGATAGCTATACATGGAGTATATAATGCACAGAAACTAAGAAAGTATAAGCTGTTACAACAGTAAATACTACAGCAATACCAGAATTTAAATTACCAAATAAAATTAAAATTGTATTTACAACAACTTCTTTAGCACCTAAACCAGTTATTAATGCTACTGATATTCTCCAATCAGCAAATCCTAATGGTTGCAAAATATGGTAAAAAGCATAAGTTTACCTAAGTGGCTAAAAACTAGTATTTATATCTTCTGTGAATCCTCCAAAGTTAAATGAAGACATTGCCCATATAAGAACAGACATGAAGAACATAACTGTTACAACTTTGTATAAGAATCCTTTTGATTTATTCCAAGTATTTTTTAAAAGAGCATTTAAAGTTTGAACTCTATATTCAGGAAGTTCTAATACAAAATGGCTCTAGTTCAGTTTTTATATACTGTTTTATTTAAAAATTAAAGCTACTAAGATTGCAACTACTATACCTAATAAGTATAGAGAAGTAGTTACGATAGCTGCATTTTTTCTTAAAGAATATTCTTATAAATAGTGCGTAAATAGGTAATTTTGCCCCACAAGTCATAAGTGGAGAAATTAATGCTGTTATTTTCTATCCTTTTCACTTTCTAATGTTCTAGTCGCCATTATAGCTGGAGATGCACATCCATACCCATAAACTATTGGTATAAAGGCTTTACCTGATAAACCAACTTTGCTCATTATTTT
>VOFB01003612.1_pt1 | contig 43769 bp, 87 predicted proteins | sample 5384141 | NCBI WGS metagenome assembly VOFB01 (sample SAMN12384721, study PRJNA508395) | human gut metagenome | isolation source: healthy gut A | host: Homo sapiens | reverse complement strand
TTTACCGGCTTTTTGAACTTAGGTGCTTTGCAAGCCGGAATGGAAATCTCTTTTCCGTTCTGAGGGTTCTACCAACTTGGCAGCACGCTCAGTCACTTCAAATGTCCCAAAACCGACCAACTGCACTTTTCCGCCTTTTCCAAGTTCTCCGCCTACGATCTCAACAAATGCGTTGGAGTGCTTTTTCAGCATCACTTTTGAAAGTCCGCATCGTCAGCCATTGCCTGTACTAATTCAGCTTTATTCATTGCTCTGTACCTCGTTGTTGATGAAAGATCTCCAATGTCTACGATTGTGTCTGTGCCATCAGACAGTGACACTTTCGGCAGTGCGCCGTCCCGCTTCTCCAAATACATCTGCTGCAAGATCTATTCGTCAGCGAATCATTCAACAGCTTATTGGCATCCGCCTCTCCCTGTGCTTTTTAATAACGGCAGCGTCAGCTTCGCCCTGCGCCTGAGTAGTTTTTACCTTGGCATCTGCCCTCAGCAGCTTCTATCTTTTTCTGATTTTCGATCTGCTGCTGTTCATAAGCCAACTGTGCGGTCTGTTTTTCAGCGATTGCCTTATTGTAACTGTCCTCAAAATCAGTATTGGCGATTACTACCTTGTTGATGATTACTACGTCCTCTCCATATTTCTCATCGAGGGCTTTCTTCTGCATGGAAAGAGGCTCTACAATTCCTCTGTTCGTTGCATCTGTTGAGGTCAAGGACTTACTGCTTGTCTTGATTGAAGCCACAAGTGTCTGCGTTACAAGGTTTTCCTTATAGTTGCTGACGTTGGCATAAATCCATGCGGACATTTCCGGGTTGATCTGGTATGTAACTGTGATGCCATCATAATACAGTGCTGTTCTCTCTGATGTTTCAGACCAAATCTGTCCGTCAAACACAATGTCCTGCTGCTTGTTGTTGACTTTCTCAATCTTCTGGACGAATGGGATCTTCCAATTTGCGCCGTTCTGTATTGTTGTCTCATCAATCTGTCCGAATGTGCTTTTTAACTCCGGTATATCCGGTCGGTATAATCACGAGCGAATTACCTACTCCGAATACAATCAGACCAACAAGTATCACAACAACAAAACCTTTTGGGAATTTTGCTTTCTCATTTCCCTTTTCCTCGATTTCATACTGTTTTAACGAACATCCTGCAATGATGCCGCCGAGGAAAAGTATGATTCCGATAATCGTCAAAATGATACTCATTCCGTTCTCCTTTTCCGTTTGTATTACTACCTCTGGTAGCCGTCACGGTCATGCGCTGGACATTCCGTTTCTGTTCTGCATCGGCGCACTCAACCACCTTACTTCGTCTGGTCTATCTTGGTGTAGCTTCCATTTACCCGGGAAATGCCAGATCGCCATGCGTGGACCATCAGGGACTTGAACCCCAGACCATCCGGTTATGAGCCGGACGCTCTAACCAACTGAGCTAATGGTCCATACCTCACACTTGTGGAGATTCCATGTGAGGTCTCGGAGGATCATTGTAAGTGGGAACCCTCCGATGTAGGATTGCTGTCGGGGAACAGTAATCCTGAGTGGGAAGTGTTGGTGTCGAACCAACTCCTATGGATTTTCAGTCCATCGCTTCTACCGAGTTAGCTTACTTCCCATATTACGGCACTGTTACTGTGCCGTAATGGTTAGGAGAAACTTTAATGCCATACCTTGTGTGTTTAGTCCGTTGAACTTATGTCCGTGTCACTTGGTATGGTCGTAGTATAGCGCACTAAACATTCTTTGTCAAGTGGAATAAACAAAATTTTCAAAAAAAATTGTTTTTCTGTGTGCAGTCGGCTTTACAACCGTTTTTCTGAACGTCAGAAATCAACTTGCTTACAGGGATTTTGAGAAAATTTGCTATATCGTATATCTTGTCGATTGACGGATAACTTTTGCATTGTTCCCAATCACTCACGGTATTCTGCGCCACATGAACGCCCGTTGCAAGTTCTGTTGTGTAATTCCCCTATTCGTTCTTTCTTTTTTTAAGTTGGTGGCGAAACTATATTGTCCCATGCTATCCCTTTCTATATTCCTAAGTCACTTCTCTTTACTACCTGGCCCTCTCCGCCAAGAAGAGCATCTACAAACTGGGCGAACATTGCCAGAGTGTCCGGCGCATCATCATGTTTATTCTTTCCGAGCTGTGTATAACTGCAAAGGAATGACATCATCACACCGTAATCACTCTTAGGCTCATATTCTGTAATATCCTTTGAATATGACGTGTTCCTTAACCCATGAAGAATTGACGATGATCTTGGTCTTTTGTTCTGAGTAGTGTATTTCTTCGTGATATGGCATCTGCCGCCTTTTGCTTTGACAAGTCTCTCAACTTCATTTGCGGTTCTGCTACCCTCTTTGTTACTCTCGAACTGTGCCTGCTGTACATGATGCTTAACAAGCATATCTGAGTTGAGTTCGTCCAAGGTCCCAGGGTCGATGTTCTTGAATACCAGATCTTCCAGATAGTATCTGTCTCCATACTGATAGAAAACTCCGAGGAAGTTGTAGTCTGTACCGGTGTCCTTGGTATCGCAGATTGCCAATATAGAATCCGGTTCTCTGTCCGGCAGTCCTCCGATATATCTCTGTAATTCTGTTGGATGATACAGAATACCCTCTCTCTCAATCGGATCGCTCTTATACAGGCAGCGATATGAAACATCATCCATCGACATTTCCATATCGTGGAAGTATTTCTCATCGAATCCAACATCATAATCGTAATCAAAGTTGCTTTTTCCGGTCTGAGGATCAATGTCTGGAACAGCAATGAACTCTGCCCTCGGATTGCCCTCATACATTCTTTCAAGCCGGCCAATAACATCATGCACACTCCATCTGGTTGCAATGTGGATCTCTTTTGCGTTTCTTCTTTTTACGAGATTTAAGGTCTGTGGTGTACTCTCCGTACAACTTATCCAGACGATCAATAGACAGAGCCTCTTCGATACCGGAAACCAAATCATCCACATACAGAAATCCCTCACAACGGGTAACACCGGTAAGGGAACCTTTGATTGGTCTGCAGGTCAGTGTCTTAAACGGTTGCCATCTTCCAAGGTTTATTGTCTCTTCTTTCGCGTTGTTTCCCTCAAATACAATGTCTGGGAACACATCGCTCCAACAATATTCATTACTGGTAATTATGTTGAGAACAGCATCATAGAACATTCTCGTCATAAATCCAGAATGTGAGGACATAAGGTTTGGTGTGTTTGGGTAATGCCCCATTACAAACGATATAAAAAACTCTCCCAGTGTGGTCTTGCCGGTGCCAGGAGGCATTGATATTGATAGAATATCCAACTCATCATCAATAAGCCTCTGCATCTTCTGTACAAGCCAATAAATCTTATTTCTTCGTGGCTGATAGTATCTGTCCTCTGGATCTCTGTTCTTTTCCACATAGAGCAGATAAGAGTCAAAATCCTTATGTTCCTGTGCCAAGAACAAAAGAGCCTTATTGTACAAAATCGTAATATTTAATATCTCCTGTCGCACATAGTCTCAGTGCAAGGAATCTGACCTTATTCGCTAATTTCCGTGAAAGTTCTTTATCTTCCCGGATAACCTCATTTGCCATTCCAAGCAAGGACAGAAGATTGTCATAGTCACTCAGATCGCTTTTCAGAAGCCTTACGATAATCTCTTTATTCGATAGTTCGTGTTGAGCCATGAAAATTCATCCTTTCTCACGGCTCTACACGGCTCTGTAATATTTATTTTACCACATTTACTGACGCACGAATTATAATGCCACGGTGCGCCGGATTTCTGCCTGTTTCAAATTTGACAAAACCCTCTTCGGCAAGTTTTAACCCTATTCCGCTCGCTAATTTTTTATGAACATACTCTGTTGCACCATCACGTCCTGCATCGAATATATCCATCTCCATGCACTCGGCATATCTTTCTATCGGTCTTTCATCATACCTCACTCGAAACAGAGGTTCTTCTATCAGCGGCTGTAGTCTCATTCTCCGTTCCGGTCTCTTCCTCCAATGTGGTCTGTTTACCGCCCGTCTCTGTCTGCGCACCTTTTCCTCCCTCCGCATTTTTACGATCTCTCACGCTCTTACTGCAAACACTCAGAATAACCATATTGAGATGCTTATTCTGTTCTTTTTGAGCTGAGAGTTCTGTTCCAATAGCAGCTCATTCATCTGTGTAATTTCTTTCTTCACTTCATTGTTGGACTTTGCATCTTTCCAACCCACAACAATGTAAAGCACCACTATCGCAATCCAAATGATTGCTAAAATAACATCTACCATTCTTTTATTCCTCCGGCATATAATAAACTCCGCAGCTATACGCTGTAACATCCGCCTGTCCGTTGCCACTAACCATGATAATGCTATGATCCATTGCTAGGTCCTTTACGGCATCCTCGGATATGTTGCAATTCTTGGCTACTATCATATCAGGAGGAAAAGCATTCCCAAAGTAACTGTTCAAATACTTCTTTCCCTCTCTGTTCTGTATCGTAAGCCGCAAGTGTGTAATCATCGGCGGTAATTCTTTTTCCGTTGAGTGCAATGCTTTTGATATTGCCGATATTAACTACGTTGCTACGGTCCTGATCTACAATATACATCTCTAATCCTCCAACCACTTATTATCAAAATAGCAGAACCCGAACACGGCTGCTCCAATCAGAATTACCCATACAACCCAGAAAATTACCAGCCCGGCAGTTCCGTTTTTGAAACCATATAGTCCACCGCTTCATCTATCGTATCTGCCTGAATGAACGGTGTTCCGTCCTCTATGGTATTGTCTTTGAGATTGGCATAGATAACTCCGCTGTATTCCCGTGTTGATAACATAGTACAAATACCTCACATGGGACGATTGCTTAATTGTGTCATACAGGTAAGACCCCGGCATCTGGATTTTCCATACGAAACTCCACGCCAAGGAATGACACCGTTTGACTATGGCTTTCCCAACTATCGTAGTAATCCACGAATAATATACCTCTGTAGTGTAATAAGTCTGCGTTTTCCCATTTACCGTCCGTGTATGTGCCACCTGTCTCGTATGTCGGTTGTAGTGTTGTTCCTCAACCTTTATGTAGGCAGCTGGTACTCCACCTATTCCCGGATCTGTAACAGGATCTACTGCCACCAGATTTCCTTTCACAAACGCATTTCCTACATCAGTTCGCATACCGTACTGAAACAGTTCTGCATTTCCATCAATCTGCATGGCTTGATAGTATTCCTGATTCTGTTCGTCATTGTGTGAAGCTATCTTTTCACTAATGAAAAATCCACCCATAAGCATGATAAGGATAATGACGATGCTAAACATCAGTTCACGCACCGTCATATCCCAACCGTTGCCGGAGTAGATTATCTTACTCCATTTCCTCATAGGCTTATTCTCCAAACAGATTGCTTACCGGCTGTCTGTCCTCTTCGCTGTATTCCAGATAGTCATAATTGATAACCTCATATCCCATAACTCCCAAGATCTGCTTATGTGGGAATTTACGCACATATTTCTTATACGCCCTTACCTCATTATTGTAGGCAGTGCGGTACTGCAGGATCATATTCTCTGTGGTTGAAAGTTCATTCATCAGTTCCTTGTAATTCTCGTTGGATTTTAATTCCGGGTATGCTTCAGCAACCGCAGCTATGGAAGTTGTCACATTCTCAATATCTGTGGTGCTGCCATTGTTTCCTCTTGCTTCTACGACATTAAGAAGAGTCTCTGCCTCATGCTTATCGTACTCCTTGACGCAATCTGCCAGATTGTAGATAAGATCCGTTCTGCGTTTCTCCTGTGCCTGAATATCAGAGTCAGCCGTAAAGACCTGTTCCTCCAACGAAACCGCTCTGTTGTTGGTACTTACAAAAATTCCTGCTATCAGTAATACAAATGCAGCTACAATGCCGACAATAATCCATGTTCCTTTATTTTTCATTGTTGTTGCCCTCCATCTTTATCATAAATTTGTTTTCTGCCAATACGATTCCTCCGGGAGTTTCCGTGAATATTGGCTCTGTTCCGTTGTAAATCTGAAATTCCACATCATTCCGGCAGACGGCATCTCCGCCGTCCATCGGAATAGCGGCCAGAAACTTCTTTTGTATCGGTCTTATAGACCACCACCGTTGTCATATTGCACCTCACATGAAGTAATCATAACCGACACCATATTTTGCCATGATAAGACTCTTTGCCATTTCCTCTAGCTTCTGGTGTTCGGTCGCATCCAGATACACGCCCTCATAGGTTCCACCCCTGGCATCCCATCCAATCGTACTTGCAATGTAAAAGTTCATGCACAAGATCCTTTTCCATGCAGTGTTTGAACAATGTATTGTTCTCTTTGTAAGATTCATCGCTGAGTAACTGGATGTTTGCCTGACTGGATTCAAATATGAATGTGTTATATCCGGCAGCGTCAATTACCTCTTCTCCATTAGGGTTCATAATCTTATCCTTAACATGTGCCAGTATTAGCCACCCATCAAGGAATAATCTGTGTTGCCACTCTCTCAGGCACTCTTCTAACTGCTCTTGGTTTTTGAATATGTCTATCGGTTTTTCTTTCCCATCTCTCTTTTCAAGAGTTCCACAAGTATTGTTCTCGAAAACCGTACCGTCTGCAACGGAAAAGCACCATTTATCTCCATATCTGCGACCGCACACATAATCCCCTATCTTTACCGGTATTTTGCATCCGCACTGATTTCCTATGTTGGTAACGATCACCAACCCACCTTTTACGGTGCTATGGTCTATGAAAAAGTTCTCTCCACTGGCAGTCATATAATCATCAATTTTCTTACCGCAAGTAAGCAGATCGAACATTTCACGCTGATTTTCCCCAGTCCACATCATGGTTTTTACTTCATCCGGGGACTTCGGTTTCAAGTTCAAATTATCCATCATTCGCTCTCCTTTACTTTCTTGGCAGATTTTACCTTGATTTTCTTTCTACCGAACTGCTGATATACCAGAGCAGACGCATGAACACTGTCCGTGCTGCATACGGTAACAGTTCTGCGGATTGGTTTTCTCTCAATAGTTTCAAACACTACTTTGTACCACCGTTGTTTCATTAGTTCTGCCCTCCTGTATTCTCCCGTATATTCTTTCGCACTTTTCGGCGTGGATGCATCTGATAGTCGTTAATGCCCTTTGTGTACGATCCTCCAATACAGTAATATCAACCTTATCAACATCAGCATCAAAATCAGGGCAGAAAGCACAATAATCTTTCACTCTGAGTTCCATTCCATTATCCATGACAGCCCACCGCCTTTAACATACTGATTTTCTCTCTACCAGAACATCAACCGTTGCGTTGAGTTTGCTATTCTTAATGCAAACTTCCTGATAATCCTCATATAATTTTCCACCATTCAGCATTTCAGTCTGTTCCTTGACTGTGGCATCCAGCTCTGCATTGAAACTTTCAAGCTGTTCAATCTGTTTCCTCAGATTATCATTCTCTTTTTCTACTTTCGCATTTCTTTCTTCCAGAGATTTCTTGTTTGCTTTCAGTTTTTCAACCTCGCTCGTAAGTTCTCCGAGTTTCTTTATCATTTCCTGCTCAGACATTGTTCCTTTTTCCTCCGTCTCTTCTACCCGAGAAGTACCTTAATCTGTTTCTTTGAAATGTGATATGCCACTGCAAGGGTGGCTATGGATTCCCCGGAAGAATACTTTTGCTCAATCTCTGTTTTCTTCACGGAAATATCCACACCATTCGTATTGAACATACGCTTGTAGCCGCCCTCTTCCAGAATTTCTACTATTGTCTGTGTGTCGCACACATTCAAGTCTGCAAGAATGGGTATCTGTCTCTTATGGTTCTTCGCCAAGCGGTAATCCATTAAGATTTGTCCCTTATCCATTCTTACCTCCCTGTTTTACCCCCCCACGGAGAAAAACTCCTCATCGATTGCCTTGATAACTTCCGCATCGTAGAGTGCATTGTGTTTTTGACCTTTCGGCAAATCAATTCCTCTGTCTGTAAGGATCTGTTCTCTCGAAATGTCAAAAGCTGCCTTTTCTGAAATATCCAAAATCATTGAAATGTCCTGGCAGAGATCGTGGCAAAACGGATTGATGTAGTCCGGCAGCAACATGGCTCCATCTGCAATCAGTTCGCATAATAAAACCATATCGTAATGGCACACATCAGAGACAAACTGAATATCATCTCCGAAACCATCAAGCCAATTAAGCAATTCTGTTCTCACATCGTCCCTGTTGCCGATCACTCTTGTCGTAAGCTCATCCTCTTCCAGTTCCTTTTCCAGCTCCGTGTTGCCACTCAGGAGCAGATGATCCAGAACATTCTTGGTAATCCAATCATCGCACTGCGTATCATCATAATCGGTCAGTTCCGCATAAAACCTTTCGCCCTCATCAGAAACCAATCCGATACTTACGAGCGTTGTATTCTGATGCAGACCGGTAAACTCTGTGTCAAAAAATATCTTTCTCATTCAGTTCCCTCCGTTTCATCCGGGATCTCCGGCACAGCTTCAAAATTCACTCTCAGATACCGTTCAAACAATGAAGCGCAGACCATTGTGTAGCTGTATACTTCCTTGTCAAGAATCTCATCCTTGATAGAATCTGTAATCTGAGTCATCATAATTGCTGTCGGAGCCGTTGATTTCTCATTCTCAAAGGCTTTCAGCATAATGTTGCCATCATATCCCTTGGCAAATTCCCTCAGCGTCATTGGTTATTCCTCCGATTTCTGCGCCTTTTTAGCTTTCTTGGCAGCTTTCTTTGCCTCTTTTTCAGCCTGCGCCATCTCAGGAATGAACTCACGGAAAATGTTGTTGTAATTTCCGTTGTTGCCGGCCCATTTCTTCACGATAGCCATAGCCAGACCGGCTTCCTCAGAATAGGTATCAGCCTTTTGGGCTTACGAATGGTTACTTCCTTGCCATCAACAACCTTTTTCTTGATTTCCACATTATCCATGCAGTTTACAACCGTCTTTGTGCCGTCAGACCAAAATACGATTGTTGCCGGATTCTGGAACAGGACCTTCTCGATACCGTATGCTCCAATAGGCTTGTCCTCAACCATTGCTTCTACGCACAGTTTGTCCCAACGATACGGACTACCACATACATGATTGATCTTTCCAACGTAAGTCGTGCCATCCTCGCACTCAATAGTTACTCTCTTAAATTTCTTGTCTGCTAAACTTCTATCCATATTGTCCTCCTTAATACCTAACTGGTTAAAAATGTCTCAAAATAATGTTTCTCCCGGAATAGCGCATGATGCTATAACCTGATCTCTTAATTATCAGATTGTGGCATTTTGACATTTCTGTGAAAAAATCCTCTGTGATACTCGCAACCGGTATATCATCAAAATCCGGCCATGGTTCTCCGAGACAGCGTGCTCTTTCGATGCTCACTCTCCGCCACTGTTCTGCCGATGATGTTGCCGTTACCTGTCTTGCATTTTCCCACCATCGGTTTTCGGTAAATGCCGAGTGTTGCATCACTCTGTCAAATGTTTGTAATGGTGGTATCAGCCGTTCTTTCGGTAATCCAAAGCGTTCAAAACCCTGCATGGCAAATGCTATCGGATCTGGTAAATGCGCCGCTTCTGGCGGTCTCCACGGTTTCTTTTCTTTCTTCCATTGGTGTCCTCCTTGTGATTTATTATCAAGGGTTGTATGCCCTTAATCTCATGTTGAAATTGTTCTCGATTTTCGCCACAACACAGTCCTTTTTCAGTATGCACTTGGCACATTTTTCGAGATTCCTGTAAGGTTCTCTGCCAAAACACGGTTGAAACAGTTTGTTTATGGCAGATTTCTTCATTTTCACTTCAAAAGGTATTTCAAATCCTCTTTCAGATGAGAAATATCCGGCATATCATACTCTTCATCCAGTGTAGGCTCGGATATTTCCTTAATTTCCGCAAGCGGTATGGGATCTCCGAGCCGTTCATCCATGATAAAGAGCTGTGGTTTGGTCTCATTTTCCATCCATATTCCTCCTACGCCTCTATCAGTGTGAATACACGTTTATACACATCCTTATCAGGCAAACACCGCAATTTATTCAGTGTTGTGTTTCCAAGATAAACATTATATGTGCAATCCCCTATGGTTAATGTTCCTATGCTGCCCGGATCTTTCATTTCAACCTGTACGCTATTGCTTTTATTCAGCATCGCCCGTATGGTCTTGCACACTTCCTCATTTTCTTTTTCTGATGCAAGGCAATCAAAACACGGATTTTTATTCTTTGATGATCTCATAATATTCGCCCTCGCACTCTTTCGAGCCATAGTTCCCCATCCGTCAGCCTTTCTCAGCTCATAATGGGTTCCTCTGTCGATGGGAAAAAGTTCTTCGCCCTTATCAATAGTCATTTCCATATTCTTCTCAATGTCATTTACGACAATATTCTGTAAGAAACGTGCTATCATGCCTCTTTCTCCTTTATCACTTCGGCAAACGCCGGATTCTCATGCAGCTTTTCTGTAGACCATCCCATGTGATGATACAGTTTTTCCATAAATTCAAGGCACTCTGTCTTGTCATACGCCAATAGGAAACACAGTAATTGTTCTCTGTTGTACAGCACTGACGGTCCGGCTCCCATTTTGATGTAATCGTAATCTGGGTAACGTACCTGAAACTCATTCGGTGCTGCTGCCAGTATCTCAAATTTCACTGCTGATCCGTGCGGTTCCCTTATGCAATGCCTAAATGGTATCATTCTCTATCCCTCACTCTCTTCTCCCATCTCTCATGTTTTCGTGCCATTTGTTCCTCATCAACCGTAAGTGAAAGTTCTCCGGCACACTGCACAACATCCGTGTATTCCTCCCGGATATTGTCAATGGCTTCTTTCTCAGTAACCGGTGTCGGATTCTCTTTTCGGATGATCCTTGCCATTTTGAGTGCTGCCTTTGCAAGTTCGGTACATTCCTCTGCAAGCTGTTCCAACATTGCAGCTTCGCCAATTTCTTCAATAATTTTCATTATCTCTCCTCTTTGTGATAACTTTAAGTCTATCCAGTGGATATGTCTCCACTTTGCCATCTTCCAGAACGACAACCGCTTTTGTGCCAAGCAGGCTCGTGATTGTATCTATCCATGTTCCTTTTCTATTCTCACAGTGAGTACAATCTGGTATCTCATTGCACATATCAGCAATATCGTTACAGAATTTGCACTCTGCATAGCTTCTTGTGATTTCTACCGGTCTATCCATTTTCGCACATCCTCCGATACGTCAAAATTCTCTAAATGCTCATATTCGACAGTTTCTTGTCTGATTTCAATTTGATTTTCGCTATGCGTTTCTGTTCCCTATCCCTCTTTTTGATGCACTTATCCAACTGCCTTGCGTATGGACTGCTATTCGGGTCCTGAGCACCCATGATAAAGCCTCTCTGTGTGGAGACTGATAAGGGCTTTTGTATCTGTATTTTTCGTATTCTCTTCTCTCTGCCACTATCAGAATCACAATTTTCAATACAAACCACGCTGTATTGAGCAAAACTAACCCTACGATAACCGCAACAACCGTCTTTACCATCTCTCTACCTCCGTCTTTTACACTAAAAAATTTCTCAATTCTTATCTCTCCGCATTTCTTACACCCACATCTGCATACATCGTACTTAAAGCCGCTGTAATCATGTGCCGTCCAGAGGACTTCCAACACTTCCCACTCATGCTTGCACGGAAGAAAACACGATACTAAAATCTTGTCGAATAGCCTTTTATACCACGGTTCCTTGTACCAAGACCTCTTTTTTATTTTCCGGGGAATTTTGGGAATTGCTGTTTTCATTGCTCATCCGGTTTTACCTCCTATGAGGCGTAAGCCTCCGCCGATTTTTATTTTTCGCCTGTTATCGTTTCTACGTGCAGACGTGACGGCATCCTCATTATGAGGTCATTACACATTTGATTCAGATGATGGTTTTCATCCGCAAGCGTATTTACCATGAGGTACAATCCCTCTTCCCTTGTAAGTTCTCCGCACTCTATCATCTGCCACACTCGGAATACCGTTGCATTGTTTCTGATATGCGTTTCAGAGATCCCTACGGTGTATGCCTCTGTCATGCAGTCCGGTTGAACTTCCGCAGTGTGTCCTCTTTCCATTTGTCCCATGCGGTCTGTTTCTTCTCTCTGCATACTTCCGCCTCTCTCTGCTTATTCTGTGTTGCTGTTTCTTTGTTTTGTTCCATATTTCTCTCTTTCTATGCCGGTAGGCATCCGCAGATTTTGATTTTGTGGTTTTGTAAAGTCCTCACTTTCCTTTTGTTATTCGGATGCCGTGTTTATACTTACATTGTAAATTGGGTGGTTTTACGGTAATAGGGTTCTTTGCCATTTTACGATTGGGGTGGTTTTGGGCTTTTTAATTTTTTGGGAACTCAGAGTGGTGAGTTGCCCCTGATCCGCTCCGCTCTACACCCCCGCCCCAGGGTATAAGCTGCCGGACCTGTCCCCGGATCGCCACACCAGAACCGCCGGAAACGTGCCGGAGTTCGTAAAAGTAAAAGAAAACGAACCGCAAAACCGCATAAATTCTATATATTTATATCTCCGTCCGTGTCTGCCGGATCTTTTCCGCTCATTTCCACCGGTAAACGCTGCGCAATCTCTGCCGCTGTTGGTAGTTCTGCCGCCTGTTTTCCAACGTTTAGATCTATCTTTTGCGCCGCCTGTGTATATCCGTGGTTGTTGTTCATATCCGTAGCGAATACGATCGGCGGGATCTTACCAGCAAAAGCAAGTTGTTTCTTAAATGCTGCTATACTTGTTTTCAGTCTTTTTATTGTGTCAGAATACGCACCCGGGCGGGCTGTTTCCCAATTATTAAGGGTTTCCCTAGAAATACCGGCAAAAACTACAAAAAGCCCTCTACGTCAGGCACTAAACGCACACCCTCCGCCGCTCTATCCTTAATATATAAAATGTACTTTTCCGCTACCTCTGTAAATTCCTCTACAGTTTCCAACTTCCTAGGCCGTCCCCCTTTGTTCTGTACCTCTCCGCCCTCCGGCGTTTCCTCTGTCTGCAAGAATCCAGTTAAAAAGGCATCACACAAAGCCGCCGTTGTTTCTGCGTCCGTGGGTTCGTAGTCGCGCCCCTCCTTAAAACGTTTATAACTCTGCTTCCTCACGCCTTGCGCGTCTCTCTGTGCCGTTTCTTTCTTCTCTGTTGCCATCTCTGCGCCCTCCTTTCCTCTGTGCCCTCTGTAGCGGTCCTACGTTCTCGCATGGGCAAAATAAAAAGGACACCGGGAAAAGCTTTCTTGTGCTTCTCTCTGTGCCCTACGTTCTACTTTTTCGGCTATCCTTATTTATTTTTATATGTGGATCTGCTCCGCCCTCCGGCGGCTCTGTTATTTCTATCTCTATACCGCAACCAATGGCGGCGGCGTATTTCTCCATATCGTCAAGCGTGAATTTATCGGCGTTTAGTCTCTGGTTTACGTTCTGCCGGGACACGCCCAGACGATCCGCCACCTCTTGCACCGATACCCCGCGCCGTTTCATCATAACACGCATTTTTTCGCCAAAACTCAACCGCACCGGCTCCGCCCTCCTTTCTATTCTATACCCCTATAATATATAGGAATCTGCGCCGCCTGTCAAGTCTGCCGTTTACATGGTAAACACTGCGCCGGTTTTTCTTGCACTTTGTAAAGTGTACAATTTACACAACAAACCGCCCCTATTTTATTTAGTCGGCTATACATATTTCACAAACCGCAATAATTTGTAAATTTTCCGCTTGACTTTGTAAAGAATACGCTTTACAATACAAGCATAAAGAACGAACCGCAACGGACAACAACGAACCGCCGGACGTTCAATAAAACAAACAAGCGCAGGCAAGGGCGCACGGTGTACCCCAAAAGAACAACGCACCGCAGACCGGACCAAGGGAATCAACCCGGACCAAGGCAACGGTGGCGCGGCACTTATTAAGACGAGACCGAAACACACGCCCCACCGCCTCCGGCTTGTATCTCCTGTGAGGGCTGCCCCTGTGGTAATGAGTGCATATATCAGGCAAAGGAAAATTGTAAACCTGTGCTAGGGTGTACCAATTCACACCGCACATATAAAAAAGATAATTAAGTTATTGGAAGTATGAAAGCACTTTGAAACTTTCAGAACCGCACGAGATCAGGGAAAGCGGTATAAAACCGGCCCGGCATCGAGTGAAAGCAGTTAGCACTCTAACAATGATTAACGCTCCCGACGCTCCCAGGGGAAAGCGGGAACCGCGCCGAACTATTGAGCCGGGGCGATGGCTGGAACGAGTTGACCATATACACGCAGCATAAAGGGAATGGCCCGGGCGAACCCCCGAAAAGCCGCCGTCTGCAAGTCTGACGCAAACGACTATTGAGAACCAAATAAAAAGGGCGATCCGCTACACCTACCAAGCGACACGGACCGCCGCCACCCCTCCGGGGCTTGTCTCCTATTATAACAGGCTTTCCCGGATGGAACAACAGAAAAGAGAGGGAAAGGCCATGTTAAAAACTAATTCTAAAGCAGTAAATGAGAAAATCAAAAATATTATTATTGAGTGTTACAAGGACAGCGGCGAGTATTACGGTTTTGAGGGTCGCGAGATGGCTTCCGACTATGCCGGAATGTGTAAAGATATTATGAACGCTTTCTATATTGAGAAAGTAAAAAATGACTGTCATTATAAAGCCGGCCGCATCTCCGCCCAGGATCTTTTCATGGACTGGATGCAGGGACTTCCGACAGCGTTTAGCGTTGCTGATGATGTTTTCTATCATGGGGACGCGCTGGACTACTTAGGGAATCTGTTAGAGCAGACCGAGGCAGAAAAAGCCAAATACACAACCGAGCAGGCAGAAAAAACAACTTGCTACTTGTTTTTATAGAGAATTGAAGAAAACGCAAAATAGACAACCACGAGGCGCGCACCCTCCGGGGTGCTCCCTCTCAAATATAGGAGGCTTACACCATGAAAAATAAATCATATTACTATAAAAAGACGTCGTGAAGCGTTCCAAGATGTACGGAACCACAACATATAAATTGACCGTTTACGGTATCAAGTCCGGCAAGCTCTACCGCGTAGGAGAAACAGAGTATAACAGCGGTAGCACCTGCGGCGAGTGGGGCGAGGCTTGGCATCTTTGAGATCCGCCGGTTTAGTTCCTAAAACTTCCGATGTGTGGGACGGTTCAAAAATCTGTGCTTACACTTGGGCGCATGAAAACAATTTAACTATTTTTAAACTTCGATCAGGTTTATTGATAAAGGGGCGTTATATCATGGCATATCAGAGAAAAACCCGCGACCGTTGGGACATTATGACAAACTACGGCTACGGTTGGGAGTGTGAAAACAGCGAATACACAAGGGCAGACGCACGGCGGAGCCTTAAAGAGTACCGAGAGAACTGCGGCGGAACCGTCCGCCTGGAGAAACACCGCGAACCGGTGGAGGGCTACAAGGAAAAGCCGAAGCTTAAAGAGAGTCAGCCGGGAATTATTATATTGAACTTGACGGGCGCGGCGTTCTTGGTTCTCATGGTTTGAAGTCCTGCACTTTTTCCGCATTAACCGCACTTTATGGGGTGCTTGTTTCGGTCATGGTATGACAAACCACACCGCCCCGACGCTTTCCGCTCTTCGCTCTTATTACGGTTTATAAGGAGGTATATAACAATGATGAATATTGACATAGAAAGGCTTATTGATGCGGTAGCTGCCTGTAATGAGGCCTACAATGAATACTGCAGGAGCGCAAAAACCTTTATAAGGGACCTTTTGAGACCATCACAGAGAAAAGAATCATGTAAATTATGCGCGTGAAGTCTCCGACCGCGAAAACAGTTCTGTATCTACATTGATCGAGGTTTTCAATCTTGACAAGGAAGCGCAGGCGAGGTTATACAGTGCAGCGCGTGCCGTGAATCGTTGGCGAAACGCTACCAACTGGGCGCGACTTATCCCGGACACAATGAAAGAGCAGATCCGCCGGTATATATTCGGAGAGCCTGCCGCCCCTAATTCGCTTTGTGAACGTTGCGGATGTTGGCAGGGCATAACGCCCGCCGCTCCGCCGGAGTATTGAGAAAATCAGATTTTAAGGAGGTTTATACCATGGGATGGGATTATACACACGCAGCACACTACACCAGAACCGGAGCTATTGACAAAAGGCAGAAATTGACGAGCTTTACACCTGGCAGAACGACACGAAAAAATATGAGGTTGTCCGCTCTTGCATGGTTGGGGCTACATATTACGCAGCCGTAAAGTAACCATATTGAGCACCGGAGAGGCTGAGACATTCGCCGCCGTTGCATTGACGCACACCAACAGCCGGGATTATTTCAACTTCGGAGTTAAGACGATGGAAGAAAGCATGGGACCATGTGAGGATCATTGTCCCGCCTCTATCCTCTCTTCTCTCCCCTACTGATTCAGAATATGCCAACAACTGGCGGGAGAGATGCAGAAAGAACATTGAAGCAAAAGAAAGATCCGCACGCATTGAAAAATTTACCTGTCGGCGCAGTGATCCGCTTTACTCTCACACTGGGGAAAGCATTGAACTATTGAAACACGCCGCAGCGTATCAGTTCAAACGCCCTTTCTGGTTCTGCCAATCATCCGGCCGTTATATGCCAGTAACCAGGATTCCGGCAAATTATGAAGTAGTCACAGCATAACATATTGAGTTTAGGAGGATAAGAAACCATGAATAATACAGCATTGAGAATTGAGAACGGTATGAGCAGTTTTGAGTTACTGCAGGCCAAGGTGTCAAGCCTTGAAGAAACAGAAAAGCGCATGAGTATTGAAGAGGATCGCCATGGGCTGCCATTGATGCAATGGATCGCACCTATAATAATCCATCCACACCACGCCGCACACGTTTTGAGCTTTCTATTGAGCTTCCTGTTCAGCGTGAGGCGTTGAAGAATTACCACAATGAGCGCAGCCGGGTATCTGCCGAGCTTCGAGGATTGAGAACAGCCATTGACCTGATCTTGACCGTTTCCAACTATGGCGGAGAGGTTACACCCGGAAACCGCCGATTGATTGAGAGTATTTTAATCTAATCCGTTACATTGTAACGATATGTAACACGTTGTAATATGGAGGTAACACATGAACAAAGATAAATTAGAAGTATTTATGAGCTACTTAAAAGAACAGTTTCCCCGGCTGCATTGAGGATCATTTCACTTATGATTTAATCAAAAATCTCATTGACTATGTATATAGGGAACACGGTCATACAAAGAACTCCGCAAGGGCGATTATTGCAAACATACTTCCAGAAGTAACCTATGAGGAATTGGAAGCGTACTTACCTGATTTTTGATGAATGGGAGGCGGAATTATGATAAAAATGTCATTCTACGATGGAACTTTAGACAGAGCCAAGGCAAAGGAAGTTGTTGAGGCATCCGAAAAGCCTTTGATGTTCCGATATGGTTTCGCTTTTAGGGGCGCAGAGAAAAGACCTATAACCAAAGAAAAGCATTAAGTATTATTGATGATTCCGGCAACTATCTGGATATAACAGAAACCGACAATGAGATCCTTTTTGAATACTTTTTTCAAGTAATGATATGTTGTAGGAGGTATGAACATGGTAGTTATTTCATTGACAGATAGAGAACAGACATTATTGAGTGATAGTGTATTGACGATGATAGAGAACGCCGGACAAGCGAAACGCCTTGTGTGTGATACGAAATCGCAGGATGCTATTGACACCTATGTGAAAGAGTTGCAGAGATTGAACAGTAAATTGTGTACTACCGGCATCCGGTAAAGAAAGGATTGAGAACCATGAGAAAGAAAAGCGTATTTATTAACTGTATGGAGACATTGACCGCAAACAGAAAACACAGCGAGGCCCGCACACTTCTCAATGCAGGACTGAAAGAGTCCGCAGAGAGACAGACCGCTGCCACCGCCCGGCGTATGAACTTACAAAGCCGTATATCTTCCCCTGCCGTTGATGGTAATATGACTTATCACACCTCATGGGGATCTCATGGAGTAAAGAACGAAGCCGAAACCATATTGAGTGTATTGAACTCTTTCCGCCTACGCTCCACCCTTGCAAAAAATCAATCAAGGACCACGCCTTACACAGTATGTTATTGAACCGGCTCCCGGAACTCAGGTACAAGCCATTTTGAGACGTGAAAAGGAATTTCAGGCAGCCTTACACTGCAACGCCTCTTTGAGATTTGATAATGGCTATGTGTATATTGAGGTTCCGACCGGTACAGAAACCGTGTTCCTGGGCGATATGCTCATTGATAATGAGTATCAGTCCTCCAGTGGTTTCACAATGGCGATCGGCATGGCGGTTGACGGTTCCAAGCATTACATTGATATTGCCAAGGCTTGCCATATCCTCATTTCTGGTATGACCGGATCTGGTAAATCAATCGTTCTGCATAACCTCATCTTGTCTCTATTGATGAAAAAGAATCCGGCACAGATGCACTTATATATCATTGACCCAAAAGCAACAGAGTTTGAGTATTACAAGAACCTTGCAGCGTGTACGGTTGTATCTGAGGTAAATGGTGCGGTTGAACTATTGAAGAACCTTTGTATTGAGATGGATCGACGCTACTCCATTCTTGCCTCTACCGGCTGCCGTGACATTGACAGCTATAATACAAAGTTCGCAGATGCTCCTATGAGGCGTGACATAGTTTTCATTGATGAGTTATCCGACCTTATGAGCATGGGTGGAAAATCCGTTGAGGGACATATTGTAAGAATTGCACAGAAAGCCCGTGCCTGTGGTATCCACCTTGTAATCGCTACACAGTACCCGGTTGCAAAGGTTGTTACTGGATTGATTAAGGCAAATATGCCTACAAAGATCTGTCTCCGTGTTGGTACAGTCACAAACTCTATGGTCGCATTGGATATGGCCGGCGGCGAAAAACTCATGGGACATGGCGATATGCTCTTTCTCCCTAACGGTTCTCTTTCCCCGGTAAGGTTGCAAGGTGGGTTTGTATCTGAGACGGCAATCAACAATGTCGTTGCCGGTTTGATGAAAAATCAGTAAGTAGGAGGATGGTTAGAATGGCAGGAAAGACAACAACAGCTTGTACGCATGAACAGTACGAGACTATCATAAAAACTTTATATGAGGGCATTGGAGACTGCGTGCAGCCTAATCCCAGGATTGCTACGATCCTCGTTATTGAGGCGAATGTAGGATTGCGTATTGGAGATACACTCTCCCTCCGGCGTTCCTCTTTTATCAAGACGCCATCCGGTCACGCTTTTAATATTATTGAGCATAAGACCGGAAAGGTTCGCCGTTTCAAGGTTCAGGAACAGGTCTACAACTTCCTCCTTGAATATGCGGACTCTGAGGGCATTGAGGGCGATGATCTGATATTCCCTATCGGTGTCCGGGCAGTGCAAAAGCATCTGAAAAAGGTTTGCGACTGGCTCGGTCCTGGGTATGAGGATATATCCACCCATTCGTTCCGTAAATACTTCGGAACAGAGATTTACTACAAGAACGGAAAGGACATTGAACTGGTCCGCCGCCTGTATCAGCACAGTTCCGCCGCCGTTACGGCTCGTTACTTGGGTGTTACGGACGAAAAGATTGAACAGGCATTAGATTCCCACGTTGATATTATTTACCGCCCCAAATGAGGCGCATATCTAGTAATGGTTCCTTATAAGATTTGTCTATTTGAGTGTCGTGTAACAGGTTTCTGGCAGTTTTTAATGTGAAAACTGCTGCCGGTATGAGGGTTGATAACGGCATACACCATCCCTTTGTTGGTTGACAGGTTTTCCGGCTTTAATGCGAAACCGGATAAGGATAGTGGGATCTCCTGACATTCGCGTATCTCCGGCGGAGCGCACGATGCCGCTTGATAAGAACGTGTCCAAATAGACAAATGCTATAAGGAACCATTGAAGAAATGGAGGTCTTAGGCATGATTGATATTACAAACTGCAATAAAATCATAGTCGATACCATCGGGAAAACAGAGAAGATCATTGAATGGTATCAGCAAAATAAAAGATTGGTTGGATGCCGAAGAGTTCCGCATCCCCATCCCCTCCGCATTGGTTGAGCTGCCGGAGGAAGATATTAAATTCTATTATGAGCAGGAGGGTGTATTCGTCAGGCTGCATCTGTATATGGGTGGCGTGTATGTCTGCAATTATCGGTATGATCCGAAAACTCAGGAAATCGAAAACATTGTCTTTCCTGCCGGATTAAGCAAAGAGAAACGAAAGGTTGCCCGGATGGTTCTTGCCGCTGACAGAACGCCATACAAGGAGGCATTGAAGTTCCACTCTCTCATGTGTTTTGCAACTCATTACCGCAACTGCATTGAGACTACGGAGCAGAAAGAGAAACGCATTTCTCATAAGCATCGAAAAAGCCTGCGCCGTTCCGGCGGTGCTACACCACTGATAACCACATACCGCATTGATAGCAGACCTATTCCTTGCAGATGGTGCAAAACGGCACTACACAAAGCCTACTGAACAGGTAAGTGTAAGAGGGTTCTATCGGATCACCAAGACTGGCAAGCGTGTATGGGTTCGCCCTTTCACAAAATACAACGGAAATTCTGAAAATAACAAAACATACAAAGTATAGGAGGATCACTATGAGTAATTTGAAAGTTTATGCAAAAACCATCGAAGATGAGGCTTTGGAACAGATTAACACTCTTCTGTCTCAGGATGCCTTTAAGGACTGTAAGGTTCGTATCATGCCGGATGTTCACGCCGGAAAGGGATGTGTCATTGGCTTTACTGCGGATCTCGGAAACAAAGTAATTCCGAACATTGTCGGCGTGGATATTGGATGTGGTATGCTCTGCGTAAGCATCGGACACGGAGAAATCGACTTTGAGAGATTGGATAATGTCATTCGCACCTATGTTCCAAGTGGAAGAAATGTGCATGATGGCCGGCAGATCCGTTTTGATGAATTGCAGAATCTTCACTGCTACCGTGAATTGAGAGATACTAAGCGTATTGAGCGTTCTATCGGCACTCTCGGCGGTGGTAATCATTTCATCGAGGTTGATGTTGCGGAGGACGGTTATAAGTATCTGGTTATCCATACTGGCAGCCGCAATCTTGGGAAACAGGTGGCAGACTACTATCAGAACCTTGCCTATGAGTTGATGTGCGGTAAGGATGATTTGTATGATCGTCAGGAAAAAGCTCATTGCCGACTACAAAGCCGCTGGAAGAAAATCTGAGATTGAATCCGCAATCAAGGAGCTGCGCCGAAACTTCCGTGCTGTCACCCGAAATTGCCGAAAGACCTCTGTTATTTAGATGGTAAGTACCGTGAACAGTATCTCCATGATATGAGGATATGTCAGAAGTTTGCCTACATGAACCGTGTTATGATTGCTCAGATTATATGCAATCACATGGGATGGGGTGTTGATGCAGATATGCCGGACTTCTTTGAGTGCATCCACAATTATATCGACCACGACTCCAACATCGTCCGTAAAGGTGCCATCTCTGCCAAGTACGGAGAAAAGGTTCTTATCCCCATCAATATGCGTGACGGATGTATTCTCGGAACCGGTAAGGGAAATGAGGATTGGAACTGTTCTGCGCCGCACGGAGCCGGACGGATTATGTCCCGGATGAAAGCAAAGGAAACTCTCAGCATGAGAGACTATTCACACTCTATGGACGGTATCTACACTACTTCTGTGTCAGAGGAAACCATAGATGAGGCACCGATGGCATACAAGCCTATTGATGAGATTGTGGAATGTATTGGAGAAACCGTTGATATTCTTGCGATTCTGAAACCTATATATAATTTCAAGGCAAGCGAATAATGTGGCATTGATAGACACATTGATGTATAATGGACTAAACATTTATATAGGGAGGATATGTCTATGAAGATGAGATATTTTGCCATACTGTTACTGTCGGCCGTTCTTTTGACTGGTTGTGGTGGCGGTACATCTACCAAAAATGGCACTACTGTGGTCACGACTACGACAGAAAGTAAAGGCAAAACAAACCTTGCAGATTTGATGAGTACGCAGGATTATTCCTGTACTGTGGATGATTCTTTTATGTATTACGTTATGTATGTAACAAACAATTCAGATAAGGTTGTAAGTATTGATCTGAATGTGACCGCATTGGATTCTTCCGGCAGTATGGTTGGTTCTTCCAGTGATGGAACAAAAGACGGTTGCTCCAGGGCAAACAGCCGGTATATGGACTACATTTGATGAATGGGATAAGATTGATAGTTTTGATTACGTGCTGTCCGTATCTGAGGAAAAAGAATACTCTCCTGTCTATTCTGACTTATCCGTTGACTACAATACTACCGACAGCGGCATTGTTGCATCCGTGACAAACAACGGAACTTCCGCCGCAGATTATGTGTGGATGGATGTGGTGTACCTTAAAGATGGGAAGATGGTTAATTTTAGCGAATTATCTTTTTATGGATGATAACCAAGAATTGCAGCCAGGTACAACTCTTTCTCAGGAGGGCACTTGCTACTCTGATTCCGGTTTTGATGATGTAGTGATTGCCATAAATGGCAGGAAATAATTTAAGGCAGAGGTTTTATTCCTCTGCCTTTTCTATGAGTTCCCATGCCTTTTCATCGCCAAATTCTTTCCTTACGGCTTTCCATAATCTGAGGTACTTCTTTGATTCTCTGTCCCTTTCAGTCCTTGCCTTGTCAATCTGGCTTCTGAGACGGCTTATGTACTGCTCGTCCTCTGTCTGAATCAGCTTATCTGAGTCACGGTACAGCGACCGGATCATGCTTTCTTTGAGCATATCCTCCCACGGCGTAGATACCTCTGTACTGCGCCCATTGATTGATCTGCGTGTCTTGTATTCCCTACCGGATAAATCTTGTTTCTTGGCTCTCTTGGCGCAGTAATCGCCAATATACACACCAACCCAGTCTGGAATCTCTCCTTTGACCTGATCGTAAAGTTCTCTGGTAAGCACATAATAGTTGTAGTGACCTACGAACGATTTAACTGCTGCACTATGGAAATCTGCCTTTGATACCTTGACCTCGTAGCATCGGAAAATGCCCTTTGGTGTCGTATGTCATGTAGTCCACACGTTCTCTGCCGCCATATCCTATCGTTACCTCATAGCAGCCAAATGTTCCCATTTTGTATGTGGCTCTTCTGATTGCCTTTTCCAATGCCGGTTTTCATTTCAGATCCTCGATTGAGAACACCAAACCTGCACTTGTAGACCTCTCCATCTTCCCAAATATCAAATCTCTCACAAGGAATTTCTGTCTCATACGTCCATGTTGCCGGAAGTCCGTCTCGGTTCATTCCATCACACCATCTGGCATCTATCCAGTTGGCACGTTCTTTCTCCCTCCTGATCTACTCGTCCTTATCGAAATAAACTCTTCCACCATCAAAACAGCCTCCCTCGTCGCAGATTGCTCCATTGAACTCCATCAAATCATCTGATGCGCCCGTCACAATGACGAGACCACTCTGTTTTGCCTCTTCCAGCACATCATCGAAACTATCTCCGTATGCTCGTCCATAGAGCTTATTTGCTCTTCTCTTGCTTCCATATTGTCCTCCTTTAATCTGTGTATACAACGATTTCCCTGTCCCTCCATTCTGTACCCAAAGCAAAGGTTTCCACCATCCGCTATTATGGCACATTCATGGTCTGACAGATTGTTTGCGTTTCCGATAATTTGATAGCGTTTGCAGGCATATCCGCTGTCTCCGCTCATTATCACGGTTTTTTTCTCTGCTAGGATCTTCTCTTTCTGTTCATCTGCCATAGACTCCCACTCATATCCAAATACCACTATCGCCTTATCCTTTATCTTCTCATATTCCTCATACCACGTTTTTATCATCAGCTACTCCTATAACAAATCCCGTTGTTGTCGTTAAATCTCATATACGGGTTGATTAAGGGGCTTCTGAAAATGTCAATCTCTCTGCCATCGTGCATGAACTTGAATGAAATACTATTAAACGATCCTTTCATTCCTACTAAGCTCACACTCGTATTGCTCTGCCCCATCATAATGTCCTCTACATCATATTCAGTTCCGATTTCCAATCCGTCCTCTTCTCTGATTGCTACTGCCTTGATGAAAATGTTATTCTGTATACGCATAGGTTCCTCCTTTCTCTCATACTTGCATTTTGGAAAATGGGTTCCAACATCAAGGAACATATCGAGAATGATCTTTCCTGTTTCTCCGCAGAAATTTATATGCCCTGCGTCTGTCTGCTTAACAATCAGTTTTCCGCAGTTGAGACAGCAATCCTTTTCGTTACGTTCCTCGAATATTTGCAGTGGTGTCTTATTCATCCCGGATTCCTTTCTCTCTGAAATGCTCCATGATTTTGCAGATTGTGACATCTCCAACACCTTTGATTTTGAGATTTCTTTCAGAAAATCATTGACTGTCATTTCGGTAGCCGATTTCTTTCCCTGATTAAATCCCTCACTCCTGGCTTTTTCCGCTCTGTCATTGACATACTGCACCAACTGTTCATCGGTCATTTTGCGAATTTTAACCGCTTTTTCATGTACCTTATCTTCATTTACTGTTCTGCGACAGCTTCTCTTCTTTGCCATTGCAATCCTCCTATCTCATGCATGTTTCAACGATGCACATCGTCCTCCGGTGCCCTTGGAAATTTGAACATGAATCCGGCTGACATTACATCATCTTCGCATCTTTTAAGATTTTCATATTCGCAGTAAACATTTGTTGGCCGGTTTTTCTCTCGTCCCATACTCTTGCCACCACTTTCCCCGAAAAATCTTTCGGGCTGTCGTATATCACTACCAGCGGCACTTTTATATCTGAATAGTCTACCAGATTAAGTGTCGGTACTCTCTTATACAACGGTGTATTCTGCTTTGCTAATTTCTTCTGTCTGTTCACTCCCATACCTCCTTTAATTCCACATGGAATGATTTCAATAGTTCATCGTCCATATTTGACATAAATGTTCTGTACGATATGTCTGGCTTATTTTCCATAAACCACTCTACCGCCTTTTGATTTCTGGCTGTTCTGGTAGATAGATTTCTCCAATTATCCTGATACCGAACCCGTCTCAATTCTCCGTACCATACAAGAAATCGTTCTCTCGTGCCATTCCTATCAATCCTCATAGGAACATACGGATCAACAATCTCGTAGTCTATTCGGCGGACTGCTGCCGGAACTGCCGTAACCCACATTTCTCCCGTGGCAACAGCATCCGGCACTTTATCCGCTATTCTGCTCCGGCATGAGGATAGCATCACTCTCTATGTAATACGCATGGATAACAACCGGCACACCGACTCTTGCCATGTTGTACGCCACTGTTTCCGCCTTGCGGCATCGCTTGGATTGCACTCAATATGTTAGGTGCTACGCATATCCTTGAGTGGTGTTATCCTCATCCGGGCAAATCTGTTTCGGAACTCTCGGAACAAATCTCTCTACTTCATCAAATGAAACGTGAACCAATTTACTGCTGTTTCTTTTTCCTCTTTGCTTCATCCTTTTTCCGTTGGCGTTCCTCCCAGTAGGGATGTTCCAACCTTTCTAGTCCAGTGCATCCTATCTGCAGGCACTTATGAACTTTCATTTGCTTCGTTGATAGATACCCTTTGTGTGTTTTGCAGTACGCTACCGGCGATTTAACCATATTCTTATCAATGCTCCGGAATAAATCAGGCATGGATAAGGGCTTTCGGAAACTTGAATGAGTTCTTCGCCCCAAATGTCCGTGAGGCTTGGTTTCATAAATACCGGTATGTTGTACTTTCTGCACTGCTCCACAATATTTTCAATCCATTCTCGTCTTGGTATGACTTTATCTTTTCTGCTGCCAGTCTCCGCTCCTACGATGATCCACTCCGGGATGTATGATTTCTCACTCAGTTCTCCGAAGTCTGCCAGTATAGGCTCTACTGACAAAAACGTATGGAACTCATAGTGTCCGTCCTGCCCCATATACTCCGTATCTGGATCTGTGACTGTCGTTCCGTACCACATATTATCTCTGAGTGGTAATTCTCCATAATGATGCAGCTCCATATATCTTCCGGGATTCTTCGTGAGGAAGAGGTAATTATGCTGCGGAGCTTTCTCACAAGCATTAAACACTTCCCTGATCCATCTATCAGGAACCCACTCTCCAAACACATCCGACATTGATCCGACAAAGATATTTCTCTGCCTCTTTTTGTCTCTGTATTCTCCCATGCGGTATCTGTGGATTGTCGGCACAAATCCATGCGGATAGGCGCATCTGAATTGTTTTCCGGTCTCATCATCAACATAATACGGTTGCTCATTTATCTCATAAGTTTCAGAACCATCGTCTCCAAGTTTGTACGTCTCAGGTTCTACCAAATGGCATCCTTTCCGCGATACAAAACGGTTTGCAATGCCTCTGGCGTAACAATAAGGGCATTTATGACGGCAGCCGGTAATCGGGTTCCATGTGCTGTCAGTCCACTCTATTTTCGTTTTATCCAAGTCTCTTCCTCCTACCTGTGTATTTCCCTACATGATTGATATAACCGCAATAACAGCACTTTTTACCTCGTCTCTAAGACGGCTCTTATAAATCTGGTTTCCGCAGCATCCGCAGTCAAATTCCTGTGGATTGATTTTCTTTTTCTTCATAAACGTATCACTCCTTTGGAAATAATTTGTCATAAAACCATTCAATATCACGGCGAATCTTTGAAATATCTAAATTTATCCTCTTCGCTCGTACTCCCCTTACTCGATGTACCCGCAAATAGCATTTACCTCTTTCTATCATCACTGGCAACTCTGCGTATTCTGTCTTTAACATCCATTCGCTTCCGAGAGGGTATTTATCGAATTTTGAGTAATCAATTTTTTCGTCAGTATGAAACGGAAGATCGTATTTGTTTTTATCCACGGCTAAATCGTCAATATAGCAAGTGGCATACACCTTTCTTGGGTTGTTCCCATATTTTTCAATATTTTCTGGCAGATTGTCGTTGACTGCATCAAACTCCAACCCAAATTTTCCGCACCAGTCCACCGCCTCTTTCAGATGTTCTTCCACTCTGCAAGTCCAAAGGATCACTTTTGCTCCCTCTGTTCTGCGTTTAATAAGGTGTCGTATCAGTTTTTATTCGGTGCTCCAATTCCAGGCCACTCGCTCTCACATAGAGTTCCGTCAAAATCTACCGCATAAATCGGTACAAAACTGCTCATCAGCTAAATAACCTCCCATCTTCGTAAAAATCTTTTTCTTGCAACAACAGTTTCGCAATTATCGGTCGCTCTTAATACCCCCTCTTCATATCTTTGAAATGCCTCTGGATTGAATGTAATTGTTGCGCCTGAATGAACATTTTGCTTAATCTTCAGCTTTCGGTATCTTTTCTCCCAAAATAGTTCCGCAATTACATATCTCCACAATTCCGTTGGGGTATATTTTTTGACACGTTTTGCATCTGCAAACCTTTTTTACCCTCATGTTTCTCCTTTCCTATTATCTGTTATCGTTCCTTTCCATTCCCAAATCAAATAGTGATAATTGTGCTCTTTCTCTTTCTAACCTTGTATTTGAGACCTCATACATCTCGGTATCTATCTCAAACCCTACAAACTTCACTCCGGTTCTGTGGTATGCTATGAGGCTTGACGCAGATCCTACATGGGTGTCAAGCACCACCCCCCGATAGCTTAAAAGCACCTACGAGATATTCGTACACTGCTATCGGTTTCTGGGTTGGTGGATGCGTTTCTCTGAATTTGCTCCGCCAGTGTTTGAGTATCTAAACAGTTTTGCTGGGAGATTGTAAGAAGTCCACGCAATCTCCGCTTGTGAAAATGCATCCCACGGCTGCACCTTATCCCATACAACAAAAACACTTTGTTGGTGGCAGATCGAAATAATTTCCGCCCCATATAATCTGATTTTTCGATACCCGGAACAATTCTTTGAAGTATTCCTCCGTTGGCGGTTTGCTGTCCCATTCCTTTACCTGTCCACCCGTTTCAATCTACTTGCGGTGCTTTCGGCTGGATAACCGTTCTTCGTCCGGCTCTTATTGGTTCCCATCGCCATGTTCGGCGCATTGATTCCGTATGGTGGGTCTACGATTGCCACATCAAAGTATTTATCAGGGAAAAGTTTCATGCCGGCCATACAGTCCATGTTGTAGTAACCAAAATCTAATTTATCCACTTAATAATGCTCACTCCCTTATAACCTTTCTGAAACTCATACCACGCATACGCAACTGCACTTCCGCCTCCGGCTTTCATTTCCTCAAACATTCCGTTTTTGGCGCACAGAATACGGCTGCGTGACACATACACATATCTCGGAGGGTATTTTTAAACAGTTCGCCTCTAGCCTTTCCCTCCAAAAACTGTAATTTAAGGAACATGAACACTTTTCTCCCGTCCGGTATGATCGTCATTGCGTGCTCAATAAACTCTTTCGCATACTTATATGGAGGATTGGTAAGAATATCGCCATCCCACATTTCTGTTGTCTGCAAGAAGTCTATTCCACCCTCTCCATACCCTCTGTCGATAAGGTCCGTACTGCGTACCTCGTACCCAAGTTCTATGAGACGTTCTGATAAGTGTCCTTGTCCTGCAGAGCACTCCCAAATCTTATGATTCAGCTCTGCCCCCCCCTGTAACAATGCGTCTACTGCGATAGGGTCTGTCGCATAGTAGTCGTTAATCTCTCTTTCTTTCTCTGTGTGGTTGGATGCGCCAAGGGTTGTAAAAATACTCTTGCCGTTTCCGGTCCAATCTTTTCCCATCTCTGATCTCCTTATAAATATCCAAATCTATAACCATATATGGATTCCAGTTCTCCACGGCATACCTTACCAACCGAGTTCGGCGGTAGATTGTACAGACGTTCCGCCTCCCGGCATGAGAAAAAGATTTCTTCCTCATCGCCTATGCAGATAACCATTCTGTGTTTCCCTGGCTTGTCCTTGCGGTTTCCGCACTGTACGCCCTTGTCCGCCCATCTGAGGTTGTATATGCTGTTGTCGAACCTTTCCATGTTATTTATATGGTCTACGGTGTCATACCGCCGTCTATCTCCCATGAAGAAAGTCTGCATAACAATCTGGTGTCTCTTAAACCGTACTTGGTTCCCATCCGTGTCTGTGAACATACTGGAAATATCATATTTATCTCCGTATGCCATATTGCAGAGGATTCCGTTTCTTATAAGCCTCCCAAATGTTGATATGTAGCAGTTGATGTTGAAATCATGCACGCTCTTAACTTCCAAATTCTCATCGAATTTTACAAGTCTAGTGACTTTTCTCCATTTTTCTTCCTTGCCCGGGTACTTCCGGCGGATGTAATCAAAAGTTTCTGATTCTCTCATAACTTCTCGAATGTGTATACTGAATGTCTCGTTGTTACTGTGATTTTTCCTTTTATCTCAATATAGGAAATTGCCATACTCGTTGTGAGTTCTCCGACATATGGTGTGCCATCGGCATTTGAGATCCACTGAATTACCATCTGTTCTCCGATTCTCACGTTTGGCTTGGCACATATTCTTCCTACTCTGTCAGGGTATCTCCCATCTGTCCGGGGATTGCCCTCCCGGTCCGTTATTGAAACCACTTTGTAATTTCCCATAGTGTTCTCCTTAAAACAAATGGAACAAAAGCAGATCCTCATTGTCCGCCGGATCGCATTTCTCTTTCCATTCCAGTTTTCACGACATCCCACGTTTTCAGGCAGATATTGGATAAATCATATTTTTCATATACTCTACGGTCGATGAACAACCGCATATCCAAATCCTCTCCATAGAGGTTGTAGCTCATATATTTCAGATTGCGAATATCATCATCCGTTGCCTCGGCATGGAGCGTTACTGTGATTCCGTCCAACTGATTAAGGATCTTTCCGTAATCATCCATTGATAAACAAGCCGTGTACAGATACACTCTCTGCCGTTTGTTCTGCTTTTTCAGTGCCTTGATAAATCTCAACAGGCTGTCCGGGTTGAGCATTGGTTCTCCGCCGGTTATCACAACTTCCTCATAGTCTGAGAGAACCGAAATATCTCCGATACTCGCAACCTTTCCGATTGTCTCATTGCAGCATCCGGGGCATTTTCTGTTACAAGCTAATGTCACTATTACTCTCGCTGTCTTTTCATGTTTCCTCCTTAATCCATGCCGTCATAAAGGCTTTCAGATAATTCAACCTGTTCGTCTGTCAAATCCCCTAAGTGCATTGATTATCTTCATCTTTGTTTCTTTGCATGGGAAATATCCGTACTTTGCATATCTCAGCATCCGTTCAAAAGTGCTCATTGAAATGGAATATCTTTATCAATTACAATCCGTTTAAGATGCAGATGTTCAAAAAACGCATCATCCATCAGGATTTTGTACTCAATGTGTGTTTCCGGTATTCCAATTTCCTCTAAGAAATGTTCATCTTCCAGAGTTTCAAACGGAAGTTCTTGGTTTTTCGCTACCGCACCAGTTTCATCCTCTACTTCCTCTTTGTAATATGCGAACTTCGTGATTGTGAAATCGAACTTATTCAGAATTTCTTCCGGTTTTCCAAATATTTTGCAACAAAGTTCAATCACAACACCTGTTTCAATGTGTTTGTACGCCTTTACATTGTCGTTTTCGTAGTGGAAATGATATTTCTCATCTCTTACATCGTCTCCGTCATATCCGGGTGTCTGGCTGTCAAAATACTGTACCGCATCATCAAAATCACTTTCATTCTCAAAGAAAATATCAAGGTCTTTTACCTTTTCTTTATTGAATATGTTTTTGAAACATCCTCCACATATAAATCCTTTGTGACCGGTCATGTATTCATCAAGCCAATTTAGCATCCAGAAGTTTTCTCTATCTCTTTTATTAGAGCCATACTTCCTCCTATCTCCGGGCCATTGCTTCCTCGTATAACCGCTTATACACGTCCCTCTCGGCTGTGATTTTTGCGATTTCCAACTGTGTCTCAATGTCCGGCATCTCCACCTTTGCCACAATAGGCTCAGGTTCTTTCTTCTCCGGCTCCACTACTTCATTTGCGGCTTCCGCCCACTTCTTTACCAGATCATTCGATTTGATGTTAATTCCAATGCCTATACTTACTGCCAACGCTGCATCAATCTTTTTTCATTTCCGCCATAGAACACTGTCCTATGTAATCTCCAACCTTATCCTTGTTTACCGTATCAATCTGCTCACAAAGCACGGTGGACGGATATTTTGAACTGTTGATTTTAACGTGTGTCGGCAACGGTTTCTTTTCCTGGGTGGTAAGGTAAACCACTTCCAATATGGGAGCTGCATTGTTGCCAATATCATTGCTTATGATTACCGCAGGTCTACCCCCCCCCTGTACATTTCCGCTATATTCGCTCTCGTTGCGGATATAGAAGATTTCCCCTCTATAAAACTCTTTGCTCATAGTGTCCTCCTATTCGATTTCATCCTCCTGCGGCATCTCAAACACTCCAAGTGGTTGATCCGCCACATATTCACATACTAAGTCTCTGGGGTTTTCATCCTGTCCTCTTTCAAACAGCAAATTCATGGTGTAGCAGTCCATAAGCATTGAAATCGCCATTCTGCATTTTTCTTTCGTAGAATATCTGCCAATCACTACTCTGTTTTTTCTCCTACGAGGGCAGCGACCTTGTACCGCCCATCATATTTGCTGTCCGTGCTGTATTCTGTTACCTTGTCGTTGTTCAGAACTACCGCTCCATCCTGAGACTTAACAAACATCACGTTTTGCCTCTCTTTCCTTAATTCGCCCCATCTGGCGATTGATTTTGAAATCAATTCTATCCTCTACCTCTGCTACGCAGTTAAAGACAATTCCCAACTGCGTAAGCATGATCTGTACATCTGCGATTTCGTCAATCACTGCATCTCTCATTTCCGCTGTTTTCTCATCACTGCGACGGAATTTCAGAATGGCTTTGATGAGTTCGGAACACTCTTCAATAGCCATATCCTCCTGTGCATCGTTTCCATACGTTTCTACGATGGTGTTGAGGTTTTCTCATCTGTTCCTGTGTCAACTTCTTGCCCTCCTGTTTACATATAACTCGCTTCTTTGAATACGAATGTGTCCTCAGAGTCTACCTTTTCCGATAACTCTCTCAGGCGCAGATCGTTGGAGCTGTAAATCTTTTTCTTTTTTCATATCAGCCACAAAAAACTCCTGTCCTGCCTGAATGTACTCTCCGACTTTGCTCTTCCGGCAAATCTCGTAGGAAGCATACTCAGTCTCTTTATCTTCTGTCTGTTTTTCCTTTGCGGTTTTTCCTAACATACCGATTTCTCTCCTTTCTTTCACATTTTTTCGTTTGTCTGACTAAACATTTTCTACAAAAAATTTAATGCAATCCGTCAGACCATCTATACAGAATAACGGCGGTATCTTCGTTAGGATAAGAAACTCCCAAGAATTTGCCATTAACTGTTTCGCAGGCCTCTGTTACTCTATCCACGAATTTATTGAAGTCCTCTTTTCACTGTCACATAATCGTGAAATCCCATTGTTCCCTCGTCTCTTTCGTGGCTTTCTCTCATTACTACCATCTGTTTTAATTTCTGCATATTGCCTCCTATTTCTTTACCTTGCAGTCTCTATATACATCCTCTTTTCCGATGAATAACTGCCCTAAGATTGCAACCAGAACATTTACCACGATACTGTTTCCGGCCTGCTTATAAAGCTGTGTGTTACTATTTACTTTCTCCGCCTTATGGAAATCTGCATCTGAGAAATCCATCAGCCGCCAGCACTCTTTTGGAGTGAGCTTTCTTATGCGGTACTCTGTGCAAACCTTTGAGTTCGCATCTCCATGCGTTCCGGCGGTCAACGTTGGAGAATTGCCATTATCAGAATAAACAGATCCGCATTGACTTCCCTCGTTGGAAATCTGCCCTACTTTTGCCATTTCTGTACTCCTTTCCGCGATATTGTCACTATGCTGCATACCGTCCTGCCCCCCCCCTGAACAATTTTTCTCAATACGGCAAATCCCCATGCTTTGGGACGTAAGTGTAGGGCATACATGACCGCCGCCTTGCACTCTTCCTCGCCGTAATTTACTTGTCGGGTATGAGAAATCTGCAACTCCGCCAATCTCACATTCGATATAACCTTTCTGTGTTGCCTGCCGGATGCCTACATACTCTCTATCCATCATCCACCGTCCTTATCTCTAAAACCAGATTGTCTTTTGAACAGTTGTGAGGGTGTTGGATATACCATCAGTTCTTGCTTCAAGTTGAGTCATATTGCCTCTTTTTCTGAAATCTGGTGGCTTTCGTATAATTTTCTTATCCTTTTGCCGTATTCAGTTCTGACGCAACGGCATATCGCAAAGTCAATCCTCATTTACTCTTATCTCCAAAACATAGTTGTCTTTTTGGACGGAAGTAAGTGTATTGCACAACCCCTCTGAGTTTGGCTCTAACCGTTGTTCCGTTGGTGCGCCTGTGGTTCTGTCTGATGGATTGCTTGGGTTTCGCCCTCTGCTTGCAACAATGATTCTTTCAACCACGTTTTCGCCTCCGTCTCTGTTATTATGCAAGGTACAGTACCCCCCCACTCGTAATCGCCGGAGCTATGCCGCCGGTATCATACACTCGCCCTTGGTTTGGGTTCTCTCGTGGAGTGGGGAGAATATTGCCTAACCTCTTAATCCCGGTCTGCAATATCTTCTTTCCTTTCCTTGATTTCTAATATCTTTGGTTCCAAATTGCCCCCCCCACAAGTGTTTAAGGTCGGGGCAATTCCGTCTACGGAATAAATTCTTCCGCTCTGAGGATTATCCCAGCTCTTTCCTACGGCGATATTCCCCCAGTTGTATGCAGCGTACCTTATTTGCCATTTCATAGTTCCTCAATTACATATTTCAAATGTTTGTAGTCGCTCGCCAATAGGGTAGGGCATATCATTTTGTACAATGCTTTATTGTATGGGTCGTAGATTCCACAAGCACTTTCGGAGGATCTTTGTAGTCTGTTGCCCTTATCGCTTGGCAAATACCCCCCCCCGATAAAACTCGGACCCTGTCCTGGACTTCTTTTTCCGGGTTCAGTGAGCCGACTACGATTATTCTGTCTGCCATTTACTTTTTCCTCCACTAAAACTTTCGGTGGATCTTTATAATCCGTTGCCGACAATGCCACTGATATTCCATCCGGGGACATTATACGTCCTCTTTCTCCACCTGTTCCCGTATGAGCCACAATCAATGGCCGGCTCATGGTTTATCTGAGCTATCTACTTCTGTAACACCGCATCCCAATGATGCCGGTCTACTGAGCCTCTGCCCCCCCCCTAACGGTTTTTGAGATACCGTCTAACTGACCGCTCTCTCGTAAGTCTTTGATGAGTTTCTGTGCCTTTTCTGAGTTGATGTAGTATTTTTCGTCTACCTCATCCTCCAAATAATCTTTCATGGTTTTATCCAACGGGACCGGCTGCGGAAACTTGTAATTGTAATCTCCGAGAATAGATACCATGAAGCATCTCTCGCGGTTCTGTGCCACTCCGTAGTCCTTTGCATTGAGAATCTGCGTATAACACTTATATCCCTTGCTTTCAAGAAATTTGCACCAACTATGGAAATCATCTATGTTATCTGCACTAATTACCTGTGGCACGTTCTCCATGAGAAGTATCTGAGGAAGATTTTCGGTTTCATTCAGAAGTCTCTCGACTTCCCACAACAACCCGGAACGTGTGCCTGATCCCTTTTTCATGCCTCTCATTTTCCCGGCAAGACTTAAATCTTGGCATGGGAATGAGGTAAGTAAGTAAGTGTACTTATCAGGTTCAACTATCTGCAAGTCTTTTTCCGTGCATAGCACATATATTAACTAGATTATGTGTCGCTCGGATATTGTTATAACACTCTCTTCTCCATTCATCGCCGTATGAATGGCTTCGTATTTGTTGTTCTGTAAGTGGTTTCTTTCCGTCTACAGATATTCCATAATCAATTAAGGCCTGTATTACTTCCTCCGAACTCATTTCGGCGGTGTAGTCTGTATCATCATCCGCCATGTGAATGGCCTTGTATGAAGCAGTGGCGTTCATTTCCCATTCAGACATAAGATAATGTTCAAATGGTACTCCGAGATTTCTAAGAGCCATTGCTTGTGAGCCAACTCCGGCAAACAATTCTATGAGCCTGACCGGTTTATTGACTTTGTATGTTTCATACATCAAATCAAACATTGTAATCTGATCCACTGGCTTTTTTCTCCTTTCTGTTGATTATCTCTGTGATTCTTGAATATTCCGCCTTTCTCCAGTGTTCATTTGGTACAGGCTCTTTAGGAAGATTCTTGGTAATACGTTTTTACAAGTCTCACATATCTTTCCGGTCTTAATTTCTGCCCCGCAAAAATAACACATTCCGTACGCCGGCCTCTCTGACCTTGGAATACCGCCTCTGTATCGCCTTGCCCTTTCTCTTTCTTTGATATTGCAAGTGGCGCATTTGGTCTTTCCGGTTTTCTGCCTTGCGCTTGCGCATTTGATACATATTCCAGCAGCTTTAAGTCTCTTTTCTATCATGCTGATATTGCCGGTCTTTCGCCGTATCTTTGCGTTTGAGGTTGTCTGCATACTTTTTGCTGCACATTCCGGGCAAATCGTTTCAGAACCGTATATTCGATTTCTTCCGCACTCAGTACAAAATCCAAGTTTTTGAGTGCAGACCTTTTTCCGCCGTCTGTTTTCTTTGTTTCCCGGCAGACACGGCAAGTGGTTTTCCCATCTTCCGCCGGAGCAGTCTTACAATATACGCAAATACCTCTGTTTTTAAGGTCTTGGTATCTCCTTATCTGTCATTCTCTTTCAGAGGTTCCCAGGATTTATGCGCGCTGCCCTTTCCTCCGTTATTTTCTGCCGAACCTCTCATACATTTCATCAAGACGTTTTCTCGTCTCTTCTGACATACCGGATGGCGGTTCGGTGTCTTTCTCCGGCACTTCGATTTTCTGCATCTCTATCTGCGGATCTGCTGCCTTTTCCAAGAGAGCTGCGTATTTTTACCCATATCGGCAATCAGCATCCTTACATTCTCCGGCAGTCGTGCTTCCTCTTTCATCCTCTGTACGGATGTCCTGTAATTTCGATGAAGTGTGACTGTTCAATGGTTGCCACCTGATCTGAATCCATCAACGCCCACTCTTTGAGGTTTGCCGCCGTTCCAACAGCTCTTTTGGCACGCCTCCGGCAGTTTTGCAAATTCCTCTTCTGAGTTGTAACCGGAGTTCCTTAACGCCCTCTGTACTAACGCCCATGCCTGCAGTTCGCTCATGCTTTCTTCCGCCGGAGCAATAATCTCCGTTGCTTTAGTGCGAATATCTGCGATGGTTGGAGGAAAACGTTCACTCGTCATGTACTTTTGTATTGCCAAGTTTGCCTGCTCATACGGAAGATCTTGTAATAATCCATATCACACATCGAAAGCGTCTTTATCTGGTATGAATGTCGGCTGTGCGTAGACCGCTTTCATAGCTTTTACCAAAATCTTAAATTCTTCTTTTCCATTACCAGCCATCCACATCCTTTACTCTGTTTCCAATGCGATCTCCGCTATTTCTGTATGCAGAAGATGATTGCAATTTATCCCAAATAATGCCTTTCCATCCATTCGACATACATTCATCAATAAGATTGCATACGGCAGTATCTCCATAGACAGAGACCTTATTGGCAACCTGTTTTAACAACGACTTCATGCCCTGTTCCTTATATCCGTCTTTCCGTTCCGTCTTATACTTGAACCATTCGCGAAGTTTATCTGCCATTACATCAGATATGGTGTACTCAGGAGAAGCCTTTCAAAAATTGATTGGGTAGTTTCCCTCTTTCCCCCTTTTTTATTTTCTTTCTCTAACTCTTTCTCTAACTCTTTTCTCTATGTTACCTTTTTGAACATTAACGTTACTCTCTGTTACACGTTCGTTACATTCAGCGTTTTCGGGTGTCTCAGTGGGTTTTGTCTTGTTTTTTTCTCTCTCCGATACTCCCTAACCCTCTGTGCGGATGCCGATTCAGACCCAATCATTTTCAGAGATTTTGGTAAAAATAGTGTGCCGTCACTTTCCGTAACCACAAGCTGTAATTTTGAAAATTGTTGTAACGCTTGTGTAACAATCTGTAACGCAAAACCGGATGCTTCCGCCAACATTTCTGCGTCATACGGAATATCTTCGGAAAATCGCAGTTTGCCCTCATGGTCGATTGACTCTGTAATCATCCATATATAGAACATAACCAAAAGATCGCCATTATCCTTTGCTCTAAGTATCTTGATATAGTGTTTTTCAAAGAAGTTCCGGGGCATTTTGAGCCAAAAAATACTTTTTTCTCAGCCATCGAACGGTCCTTTCTATCTCTTCAAGGAATATCTCAATCCTTGGGTTTTTCTTATCCACATAGAAGTCATGCGTAAAGTTTTCGATTTCTTTCCATCCATCGTTTTTAATCACTCCGCATTTCTGTAAAGCATCCTGAAAAACTTTGTCTGCAAAGGAAAAAATATTGCCCTTGTCACGCTGTTTATCCGGCTCATAGAAGTTGTAATGAATGATGATAGGGTTTGTAATCGTAAGTCTCGGCAACTGTGTCCTGATAGCGTTACACACGATCATCTGGTAATCTCTTTTCATTTTTGCACCCATCTGAGGATGCCTTGCACACTCATGTAGGTAATCGTTAAGATCCGGTAAGGTTCTGGTTCTGCCGTAATAATTTCCTTTGATAACAACCTTGTGCATCCCTAAGCCCTCCTTTCTTTTTCATTATGGGTGGAGCCGCCGGAATGACGGCTCCTGGGTAATTAACAAAAGATCCTTGTCAGGGTTTATACCATTTAACTAATCGAATTTCTTAAAAGGAGGTAAACCGTTTGTGTGTTCTGCGGCTTTCGTGACATATTTTCCTCAGAGACCAATCTTAGAGATAATTGCAGAAACATATTTACGGATTACGATTATTTAGGAAATCACGAAAATGTTTGATACATCCGCAAGTTCTTTTTCGAGATACGCTTTTGATGTTGGCTTTCGCCTCATTCTTCCATGCGCCTCCGTCTGCCTCAAACAAGGCACAGGTAACGCCATAGCGATCATTGTCCTTTACTCTGAAAATGAAGTTACTCATAGGCTGCGCAACTTCTGTAAAGGTTCTGTACGGCATCAGGCGGCACGGACTTGGAACTTCAACTTCCTGCAGAGAGGCAACGCCTTTCTTGATTGCTGCTTTCTGTCCTACTCCGGTGTCTCCGTATTCTGCAACAGTGCCGGCCTTAACATTTCCGGCAAACTGTAAGATGATCGGCTTATCATTTGCCTCAGCATCCTCGTTTAAGAACTTGGACTGCACACCGATAACAAACTCTTCGTTTCCGATGAACTGACCGAATGAAAACCCGGGATCTCTGCTTTGACAACTGCCAGTGTTTCTCTGACGGTCTGCATCCAAACTGAGAACAGACGAACCTCAGTAGGAGAAACCACCTGGTCGATGTAATGACCGGTCTTGAAATCAGCCTTACTCTTTTTGATGAAATCCACAAGGCTACTCAGATTGTTCATTGTGATACTGGTCGCTCTGAGTTCCTTGCCGATCTGTGTCATATCTTTGTCTACATAGGTTCTTCCCTCAATTTCCTCAATATGAGGAGCATCGAGAGAAAGAATTTTCTCAATAGCTGCTTTTAACATATTTTCCTCCTGTTACTGTGCGCTACACCAATCTTCGGCAAGGCAATCATTGATACTGGAACCCACATGGAATGTGAGCCGTCAACGCAACGGATCTGTAAATACGGATTGCATACAAACAAATCTCCCTCATTGAGTCCCCACGCTTCGGCTGTCTGTTTATTACACGGAATACCCTGCGGATAACCTTTCTGGTAAACAACAAACATTCCTTTTCCATTCCATCCCCTTACGGGTTACTTTTTGCCCTGCTTTTAATCTGCGTACTGCTTCTCCGAATGTGAATGTCTGATATTCAAGTCTTTTACATCGGGACCGGCTGCAATCTCCCAATCATCTCTGAGGATGAAAGTGAGCGTGTAGTCAACGTTGTCTGTCTCACGAATATCTAATACTTTTCCGTCCTTGCAGTGCATTTTGATGGAATTATCCTCCCATCTCCAATATCCAGCCCATTCCGGCAGTTTAACGATAGCTCCCTGTTTGAGAGCTTCGTATGCTTCCTTGAAAAACATAATATCCTCCTAACTATTTACTGCGTCTCTCATGCTGATTACTTTCTTTCCCTCTTTCGGAGGTTCTGATTTTTCTTCCAGTACCTCTCCAGTCTCAGGATCGCAACCAAGTTCCTCTGCTGTCGGTGTGGAATCCTTTTCCGGGTCCATGCACATACCGCACTCATCAAGAGTAAGCTGACCTTGATTGCGCCCTTTGCGTGTTCTGTAAGGGTTGTTACGCCGCTACGGAAGTCCTTGTTGATGAATAACTGAGTTTTCAGTCCCATCTCAGGAGCCAACTTAACGGAAGTCTGAACCTCAACAGCAACATCTTCTATCATCCTCTGATGGAGTGAGAACAATCTTAATGTCGAGAGTTCTTTTCTTCTTGGCATCCGTATTCAAATCGAGAATGTTGTCAGAAATCTTTGCCAACGCTCTGTCGATTCTTTCCTGAACGCCTCCGGCACACATAGATGCCAATGTAAGTTTCTCTGCCACTTTTATCACTTCCTTTCCTAAATGTAGAATTTTCTGTATCTATCAAAGAACTTTTTCCGTGCTTCATCCACGGTAAGTCCTTGTGATACCTCATTGAGTTCGTAGGAGAGCTGTGCTATTATCTGCAACAGTTTTTGTACTTCTGTGCTCTGGTGTGCGCTTATCTTCCCTGTTCTGTGATGCTCTGGTGTGAGTGGAACCCATAAGCCATCTTCATCTGCTTTTTTTCGGTTGGGACCTCCGAGGCAGTGATGCCTCTCAACCCCATACTGACCGTTGATAATATCAAGATCCGCATATTTCATATCCACAATAATTGAATCTCTCATTAAATCTCTCCCATAAGCATATCCATTGATATAGGTCCATCCAAAACCTCAGTGTCGGCACAGTAATCGCAGACCTCACATCTAAGTGGTTCAATGTCTCCGTCTTTGATGCGCTGAATTTTTACGATATTGCTTTTGACCTCTGCCAGTTTTTCATCCATCATCAACGGTGGCACTTCGATTACCTTAATTCTCGGATGTGGAATATTGTCTGTCTTATCCTTACTGACAGCACAGATGTAAAACGGTAAGAGATCTCCAGTATTCTGTCTGTAAATTTCTCTGTACACGGCAGCTTGCAAATCATATCCCCACCATTCACAGAAATTAAGTCTCTGCCCCAGGTCCTTTGCATAAAAAAAGGTTTCCGTGATGCTCTTTACTGTTTTGAGGTCAGTGATTCGTCTGCCGTCCGCACTGTCAATTTTGATTTTGACAGGAACCCCTCAATTTCTCCGGTCATAATAACCTGCTTATCTCCGGCCATGTACTGCATAAAAACTGGGTCTTTCACGGCACGGTCAATCATAATTGAGGCCTGTTTGTATTCGGTTTCAACTCTCCGGCGGTTTTACCTCTGGATGAGAAGATTTCCGGGTGCTGTGCGGAAAATGTAGGAAGTGTACCCTCAAAGTAGGCATCCACATAGGAGCCTACCATTAACGCAGTTGTGGTTACTTCCTCGACTTCTCCCCGGAGCTTCGCCATAGCATATGCTTCACAACCCATTTTTCCAGTCGTTCCGTTGAACTCTTTGTACTGAGAAACGGACACATACTGCATATTGGCTTCTTTGGTGTAATAGTTCTCCGGGGTAAGTTTAAGAAGATTACTCATCTACTTCCTTGAATGTTCCGTCAATCACACCATCAGAACTCTCATCTGCGTTATGAGAACTCTGATCGTGAGACTGGTAAATGTCCTGTGCCTGATACTTCTCTTTCGGTTTTTCCTTAACATCAAACGCCGAACCATCTTCAAATGCCTGACACTGTTCTGCGGTATCAAAGTTGAGGTCAATCAACTTACACAGTCGGCGGAGAACTGTTTTCTTGCACATCTCTCCGTAACTTTCTTTCCAAGCCTTACTGTTTGCTGCCTTTGAGAATGTCTGTCTGGTATGTTCAATGTCCTCTTTGCTCATGGTGTCGTACATCATGGAACCGTCTTTGTAGAGGACTACCGCAAATGCACCGATAATCTCTCCGTTTGAAAAAGTCTTAGGTCTGAAATTGACATACTGCTTACCGTTTTCAATTACTTCCTCAAACTTATCTCCCTCACGGACTACCTTTGCGTAAATGTCTTGAATAGGATTGCTCGAATATCTCTTGCACAGCTTGATCTCTCCCCTTGTAATCAGTCTGAACTGACACTGATTTCCGTAAGGAATTGCGTAACACTCTCCGTTAAAGAAATCGAGACCAAGGAAAGCTCCTTTTAAGAGTGTTCGCACAACGGTCGGTGCTTCGCATTTTGAGAAATCAGCTTGTCCGTCCTGCAGAACCGTCATGCAGTTTTGTAAAAATCTCTGCTTGTTGAATTTCTCCGGCAGAGCCGCAACCTGTTTTCAAGGCTTTCGTCCAGTCCTTTATGAACTGCCACTAAATAATTTGTGTCTTTTGTTGCCATAAATAACCTCCTTGTATTTTTATGAATCTGCCTACCAAGAAAAGGCTATGGCAGGCAGATTATTTGTTTTATTCGCTATCGTCTGTACCCCCCCGAAAAGGTTCTTCAAAAAATCCGCAAAACCATCTTCGGAGTTGGGCTTAACTTTGACGGTATCGAAACCAAATTTCTTTTTCATCAAATCAGTGAGCTTTATCGTCTGTTCAGACATAATATCTTTGATGAGGTTGTTGGTTTCCTCCGCCCACTCCATTCCACCGTCAATATCTTCGAGAAATGCCTTATTTCCAGAAGAACTGCAACTGATTGATGTAGGCGTTACGGTCACTTCACAAGTGAATGGATGGATTTCAATATCTTTCGTATCATCCATAATGTGTTTGAGTGCCATCATCGCCATAAGTGCGTCAAAGTTATCATTCTTTCCTGCCATAGTGTTTCCTCCTACAGTTCAATAACTGTTAATTCATTGTTGCTTGTGGTTCTGGTTGCTATGAACTGCAACCCTTTCTTTTGCACTTCTCATAGAGACGTGTGCGGTTTTTCCTCAGACAGTTTCTCAGTACCATCAATAAGGATGATCTGTAATCCCGCCGGATTCTGAATTGCCACATCAATGCAGAGGGTCAAGTTTTTCTCCCTCTGACAAATTGCTTACCGGCAATCCATTGATAAGAGGTATTCCGTCTTTAACGGTCAGACCCTCAATCGGAATCTCTGCGGTTTCCAGAATGGTTCCCGGAAGAGTTCTTGCCAGTTCGATCTTCTCTGTGAGACTGTTTGACTTCACTCTGCAACTCATCAACCTCTTTCTGATGTTCAACATTCTGCGCCACTCATTGATATGGCCTTTCATCTTCTCAGTCTCATTGGCTTTTGCCATAAGATCATCAATAGGTGGTTTCCATATCTGCGTATTCTGCGTAGGATGCCTGTTCATACTTTAGACACGGTTGCCTCCATACTCCGACTGAATTACCTTTACCTTTGTCCGCTTTTACACCAGCAAGGCCGTCTTTCTTCTCTCTGAGGGCTTTTTATTCTCTTCAAGCTGTGCCAACTCACTCTCAATGTTCTTTTCCTGCTGAGCCATTTCCGTATCAAGTGCGGCAATTTTGATTTCCTTGTCTGCCTGAAATGAGCGGATTTTTCCATCGTGGCTGTCTCTAAGGCGTTTTTGCCTTTTCAATAGTCTCGTTGTTCTTGCGGATCTTCTCGATCTCTGTGTAGAGTTCTGAGAGGTTTTCCTTTTCCCATCTCTCTCCGTCATAGTCGATAGGAAGTGAACTGCCAATATCTGCGATAACTGCTTTCTTCGCACGAATATCACGGTTTACATCCTGACGGTGCATAAAGTAGTAACCGTTCTCTGCCTGAATATCATTCAGGACAGCAAGATATTCTGCTCGTAATTTACATCCCTCGGAATCTCCCCGAACCATTCCTTGATGGTGGTCAAAGGTTCCAATCGTACTGAATCATATCCAAAATCGTTGCGTTCTGGGTTTTCTTATCCATAGAGATGAACTCCATAGGGAAAGCTGCAACGGTGTGAATATTGTTTTCAGAAACGACTCGGGACTTGAATTACATTGCCGTTCTGTTTAACAGATTTGTAATCTGTCATTGCCGTTCTGGCTTTTTCTGTCAATGGAGAGACCGTTATCTGTTTCTATGTAAATCTCTCCCTCTGTCTCTCCGTTTTTTACGATAAATTCACGGTCGGAGGAATTTGTAAGAGCATATCTGATTGCGTCAATAACGGATGTTTTTCCAGTACCGTTGTCTCCGACAAGCAATGTTCTTTCCGTCCCCCTGCCATTCCTTAATCCCGAAGAGTTGCTTTATCGTGATTTTGAAATCTTCATGGTGGATTTTCCTTTCTCTGTTTATGGGGTTCGGCAATGCCTTACCCTAAACCGCTACTGAATTACTGTTACGTTGGATGCCTGCGGTCCCTTGGTTCCGTCAACAACATCAAATTCTAC
>VOFB01003232.1_pt1 | contig 43873 bp, 48 predicted proteins | sample 5384141 | NCBI WGS metagenome assembly VOFB01 (sample SAMN12384721, study PRJNA508395) | human gut metagenome | isolation source: healthy gut A | host: Homo sapiens | reverse complement strand
AAGGAAACCATCTGGGGTGTGATGGTTTCCTTTTTGAAAAGAGAGGATTAAAAATATATATGAAAAAAACTATACCTGTAGGATGTTTCCTGAAATTCTTTTTATTGTCTTATCTTTTAGGTCTTTCCTTGAGGTATGGTTATAGTATAATCATTTCCATTTCGAGATTCAATATACAGAATATAAACAAATATAAACGATTTATAAATTGTCATTAAGAAATTCTTATGAATTGGTAAGAAAATCCAAAGTTAACATAGTTAAAAAAACTTCACAAAATGATTCCGATTTCACTGATTTTCTTATATAATAATAATAAAGTCTAAAGGAGGAATTATTTTTATGCCAAAAAGAACAGATATTAACAAAGTGTTGATCATTGGCTCTGGTCCGATCATCATCGGTCAGGCATGCGAATTCGACTATTCGGGGACACAGGCGTGTAAGGCGCTTCGTAAACTTGGATATGAGATCGTATTGGTCAACTCCAATCCAGCAACGATCATGACAGATCCAGAGACAGCTGACGAAACTTACATTGAACCGCTGAACGCAGAACGTTTAGAGGAAATCATTGCAAAGGAACGTCCAGATGCTTTACTTCCAAACTTAGGTGGGCAGTCCGGATTAAATTTATGCGAAGAGTTATATAAAAAGGGTATTTTAGATAAGTATAATGTCAAAGTAATTGGTGTACAGGTAGATAGTATTGAACGTGGAGAAGACCGTATCGAGTTTAAGAAGACAATGGACGAACTTGGAATCGAGATGGCTCGAAGCGAGGTTGCTTACAGCGTAGAAGATGGGTTGAAGATCGCTGATAAGCTTGGTTATCCAGTGGTACTTCGCCCAGCTTACACAATGGGTGGAGCCGGTGGAGGACTGGTATATAACAAAGAAGAATTGAAGACCGTTATGGCAAGAGGACTTCAGGCAAGTTTAGTTGGACAGGTACTTGTAGAAGAATCCATTCTTGGATGGGAAGAATTAGAATTAGAAGTTGTCCGTGATGCAGAAGGAAATATGATCACAGTCTGCTTCATTGAGAATATCGATCCATTAGGAGTGCATACAGGAGACTCCTTCTGTTCCGCACCGATGCTCACGATCTCTGAAGAATGTCAGCAGAGATTACAGGAACAGGCATACAAGATTGTAGATTCTGTACAGGTGATCGGTGGAACAAACGTACAGTTTGCTCATGATCCAGTGACAGACCGTATTATTGTTATCGAGATCAATCCAAGAACATCAAGATCCTCAGCATTAGCATCCAAAGCGACAGGATTCCCAATCGCTTTAGTATCTGCAATGCTTGCAGCAGGTTTAACATTAAAAGATATTCCATGTGGAAAATACGGAACATTAGATAAATATGTACCAGACGGTGACTATGTCGTTATCAAGTTTGCACGTTGGGCGTTTGAGAAATTCAAAGGTGTTGAAGATAAACTCGGCACACAGATGCGTGCCGTTGGTGAAGTTATGAGTATCGGTAAGACTTATAAGGAAGCATTCCAGAAAGCGATCCGAAGCTTAGAGACAGGACGCTACGGACTTGGACATGCGAACAACTTTGATACTTTAACAAAAGAAGAATTATTAAAGAAATTAGTGTCACCATCAAGCGAACGTCATTTCATCATGTACGAAGCATTAAGAAAAGGTGCAACTGTCGATGAGATCTTTGAACTGACAAAAGTAAAAACATACTTTATCGAGCAGATGAAAGAGTTAGTTGAAGAAGAAGAAAAGCTTCTTGCATGCAAAGGAAACATGCCATCTGATGAAATGTTAACATCAGCGAAGAAAGATGGTTTCTCTGACAAATATTTAAGTCAGTTATTAGAGATTCCAGAAGAAGATATCAGAAATAAACGTATTTCAATCGGTGTCGAAGAAGCATGGGAAGGGGTTCATGTAAGCGGAACGCCAGACAGTGCATATTATTATTCAACATATAATGCAGAAGACAAGAACCCAGTATCCACAGATAAACAAAAGATCATGATCTTGGGTGGAGGCCCAAACCGTATCGGACAGGGTATTGAATTTGACTACTGCTGTGTACATGCATCTCAGGCACTGAAGAAAATGGGATTCGAGACGATCATCGTAAACTGCAACCCAGAGACAGTATCTACAGATTACGATACATCCGATAAATTATATTTCGAACCATTAACAGTGGAAGATGTATTAAGTATTTATAATAAAGAAAAACCATTAGGAGTGATCGCTCAGTTTGGTGGACAGACACCACTGAATATTGCTGCCGAACTTGAGAAAAATGGTGTGAAGATTCTTGGAACATCTCCATCTGTCATTGACCTTGCAGAAGACCGTGATCTGTTCCGTGAAATGATGGATAAATTAGAGATTCCAATGCCGGAATCAGGAATGGCAACAACAGTAGAAGAAGCATTAGAGATCGCAGGAAAGATCGGATATCCAGTGATGGTAAGACCTTCCTACGTTCTTGGTGGACGTGGAATGGAAGTTGTCTATGATGACGAAAGCATGGCAGGATATATGAAAGCAGCCGTTGGTGTAACACCAGACCGCCCAATTCTGATCGACCGTTTCTTAAATCATGCGATGGAATGTGAAGCAGATGCGATCAGTGATGGAACACACGCATTTGTACCAGCAGTGATGGAACATATCGAACTTGCAGGAGTTCATTCAGGAGACTCCGCTTGTATTCTTCCATCTGTTCATATTTCAGAAGAAAACCTGGAAACGATCAAAGAATACACAAGAAAGATCGCAGAAGAAATGCATGTCAAAGGACTAATGAACATGCAGTATGCGATCGAAGATGATAAAGTTTATGTATTAGAAGCAAACCAACGTGCATCTCGTACAGTACCTTTGGTATCCAAAGATGTAACGTGAGAATGGTTCCACTGGCAACACAGATCATCACATCTGAATTAACAGGAAAACCATCACCAGTACCAGAATTAAAAGAACAGGCAATTCCATATTATGGAGTCAAAGAAGCAGCCTTCCCATTCAATATGTTCCAAGAAGTAGACCCAGTTCTAGGACCAGAAATGCGTTCTACAGGAGAAGTTCTTGGATTATCCAAATCCTATGGAGAAGCTTTCTACAAAGCACAGGAAGGTGTTGGAGCGAAACTTCCATTAGGAGGAACGGTACTGATTTCTGTAAATCGCAAGGATAAAGAAGAAGTTGTAGAAGTAGCAAAAGTATCAACAATCTGCTCCACATATCTTTTAGATCAACTGTATCCTTGTTAATCGAAAAGCATCTTTTTTCCAAGTGTTTTCATCTTGATCTTGCGTTCTTTCTTCAAATGATTTCCAGCGTTGAAACAACGGTCAAAACAAGGATCTGGATGTTTCTTCTCAGGCAGTGAAACCATAGGGAAATTTTGCTGTCTTTGGCGGCTGTAGTGATATCTTTTGGTATATACTGATCCATCTGAATGATATGATCTGCCGGATGGAAATAAGATCCGCAGCTTCCAGCAACGATGATCGAAGAAATACCATATCTTTTCGTACAACACGAATCCGTTCGATAAAAGGAGTGATTGGTTCCTGATCACGAAGAACTACACGCTGCATCAGTTCATCACGGATCATAAAGTTGGTGGCACTCGTATCCTCGTCAATTAAGAATAAAGAAGAATCAGTTTCCATGGCTTCAACTACATTTGCAGCCTGTGAGGTGCTTCCACTGGCATCTTCTGTGTCAAAAGAAACCGTATTTTTCCCATTTGGCAGGTTATTAATGAACATAGAAATATCTGTATTTGTAATACTTCTTCCATCTTCTGCACGAATCTTCATGGCAGTTGGATCAGTAATGACAAATTCACGACCATCCCCTTTGACATGATCGTAAACACCAAGTTCCAATGCCTTTAATAACGTCGATTTTCCATGATATCCACCGCCGACGATCAGAGTGATTCCTTTCGGAATTCCCATACCTGTGATCGTCCCATGGTGTGGAAGATCAAAAGATACCCGGTAAGTATCTGGTGACTGGAATTTTACACAGTTTCTTAAAGGTTTCTGTGAGATACCACTTTCTCTAGGCAAAACAGAGCCATCTGCAATAAATGCGACAAGTCCCATAGAAGACAGATTTTTACGGATTGTATGTTGATCTTCGGATAAATAAATTACTGATGCCAACATTTTTTGATCAATATTTTTATAAAATAAAGAAGATGAAACACAATCTGGCAGCAGTCCAAACAACATTTTATCCAATTCTCTCGCATTTACAGTTCGTCCATTTGCAGGGAAACCAGCTTCAAAATGAACAGAGATGTCACCATTCGAAGGATCAATCGTACATGCAGTCCGTTCTAAAACCTGTTGTCCACATTTGCTGACAGAAAATAAACCGCTTTTTCCAGAACCTTTGGCACGAAAAGAGATCTTAGATAAAGTTTGATAAAATAATCGTGTCAAATGATCACAGAGTGCAACCTGTTTATATTTTGTATCATAAAAAGAAGCAGGAAATCCAGCCGATCTTCCTTTCACATGAATACTTAATTTTGATGGAGATGCAAAAGGATCGCCTTGTACATGATCAATGGAAAGAAAATAAGTTCCAAAATCATAAGTACCTTTGCGTACTTTTATATGCAGGATATCCTTTACGGTCAATATTTTTTAATAGTGATTTTAAATTCGATGATGATTTCATAAATAATTCCTCCTAATCCTAAAATCCATGATAACAGTCAGTGCGATTTTTGTAAACCAGATGAAATCAAAGGAAATCCGTGGTATCATAGAAAGATGATCAACAAGGAAGGCGGAATAGAGACGATGGATCTTAATAAATTAAAAGAGATACAGGCCGTTGTTTTTGATATGGACGGGCTGATGTTTGACAGTGAACGCTATGTACAGAAGTCATGGGATATTGCAGGAGAACGTCTGGGATATGGACCTCTGGGGCATAATATTGTCAATACATTGGGAACAAACCTTACAAATCGTAAGAAATATTTTTTAGAACATTACGGAAATGATTTTCCATTTGATAAATTTTTGGATGGATACAGAGATGCATATTATGAATTGGTTGAAGACGGCGTGCCAGCCAAGAAAGGTCTTCATGAGATTTTGAAAGTCCTCAGAGAAAAAGGACTAAAGATCGGAGTTGCAACATCTTCCAGTGAAGAACACGCCGTAAGTAATCTGAAACGAGAAGGGATTTTTGACTACTTTGACTCCGTGATCACAGGAAATATGATCGAACACGGAAAGCCAGAACCAGATATTTATATCGAAGCATGCAGACAATTAAAAGCCAATCCATCAAAAGCGATCGCATTAGAAGATGCAATCAATGGAATCCGTTCCGCACATGGAGCAGGCATGAATCCAGTGATGATCCCAGATATCGTGCAGGATACAAGTAAAGTCGATGATATATTATTTGGAAAATGTGAATCTTTGCTGGAATTTGCAGAGATTTTACAGGGCGTAACATTAGATATAGAAGAAACACAAAAATAAGGAGAGAATATATGGCAAAGAAGAAAAGCGCAGGGTGCGAATATTGTAGTAATTATGTGTATGATGAAGATTATGAATATTATGTATGTGATATTAATTTAGATGAAGATGAGATGGCAAGATTTATGAGCTATAGCGATTGGGATTGCCCTTATTTCCAGATGGACGATGAATATGCGATCGTTAAGGAAACAAAATTAAAAGGTAAGAAATAATTGACAATAAATGGAAATCTGTTAAAATATAAATGAAGCAATTTACATAATTTGTAATATAAGGAGAAAATATGGGGAATAAAGACATTACAGATTTCAATGAAGCGCAATTAAGAAAGAGAGCAGCTAGCAATGAGGAATTAAATATACGTTTAACAAATAATTATGCCTTTCAAAAGATATTTAAGAATGAAGAAATTGTAAAAGGATTTTTAATGGCATTATTGCATTTGAAGGAAACAGATATTGAAACGTTAGAAGTTGCAGATCCATTTTGTGGAAGGTGAAGTAAAAGAAGAAAAAGAGGGAATACTAGATGTCAAATTATATTAAATGGTGGCAAAAAGATTAATATCGAGATGCAAAATACGTATCAGGAAGATTGGGCAGAGCGAAGCTTATTTTATAATTGTCGGATGTTTACAGAGGGATTAAAAAAGGGAGAGTCTTATTATGAATTACCTCCATGTATTCATGTAGGAATTCTTGATTTTAATTATTTAAAAAGTCCTGGATTTTATCATAGAATTTTATTAAAAGACGATAAAACAGGTGAATTGTATAGTAGTAAATTTCAATTTCATGTGATAGAATTAAGTAAAATAGCAACGACAAAAGGAAAAGCAAAAAACAAGATCTTTATAAATGGAAAGGCAAGGAAAGCAAGAATTATATCGATGGGCAAAATTTAATTTCAGCCAGTACTTGGGAAGAAATGTCAGAGAAGAATCAGAGAATATAGGAATAAGGAAAGGTGAACTTTTAAAATTAGTGACACTAGTACAGAGAAAAATTGAAAAAGGAGATACGGTAGATAAAATAGCAGATGATCTGTTAGAAGATCAAGAAATTATTGAGAAAATATATAATTTAATAAGAAAATATCCTGATAAAGATGAAAAAGAAATTTGTAATTTTTTTGATATAAGAATAAAACCAGTCACAGGATGGTTAATACAATTACCAAAGCATAAAGTGAAAAGGGGTGTTGCAATATGAAGAAAAATACGATCATATGCATTTCGGACAGCAGTTAGGAAGAGGTCGGACAAGATCCAAGAAGCTTGGAATTCCTTTCTACGACAAAGAGATTTTGGCAAGAGTTGCTGAAGAAAGTGATATGTCGGAAGAGTTTGTAAAGAATCACGAGGAGAATGCAGTTTACAGCCACATTATCAATGTCCCGATCGGACACAGATTTCCAGGCGTTGACACAGAAGAGATCATGACACCAGAGAAATTATTTATGATCCAGGCACATGTGATCCATGAACTGGCAGCAGAGAATGAATCCTGCATTTTCGTGGGAAGATGTGCAGATGTGGTGCTAAGGATCACGAAAACTGCTACAGTTTCTTTATCCACAGTCCTCTAGAAGAACGGATCAAACGGATCGTAGAGACAGAACATGTGACAGAACGACAAGCGAAGAAGATGATCAAGCAAACCGATTGGGAGAGATCTTCTTATCATAATTATTATACAAAACAAAAATGGGGAGACCCCGGTAATTATGATCTCATGATCAATTCAGCAAGGACAGGAATCCAGAAAGCAGTTGAAATTATCATGGATTATGTGAAATAAAAAACGATGATATGCAATGTATACAAGGTATCAAAAGATACCTTGTATATTTTTGTATAAAAATGAGAAAATGTAAATATTTTTAATCAGACCTTGAACAAAATCAAAAGTGTGATAAGATAAAAAACTGTAAAATAAAAGACAAAGCACAGAAATAATCTTCAAAACACAGAAAAGAAATGAAATAATATGGAAATCACAGACAGTGCAAGGAACAGGATGTTTTCAAATAAAGATCTCGTACGACTGATCATACCGTTGATCATTGAGCAGATGTTAACTGTAACGGTAGGACTTGCGGACTCTATCATGACAGCGAATGTTGGAGAAGAAGCTGTATCAGGAGTTTCATTGGTAGACAGTGTTATGGTATTGATGATCAATCTGTTCTCGGCATTGGCAACTGGAGGAGCCGTCGTTGCAGGGCAGTTTCTAGGACAGAGAAAAAATATCATGGCATGTAAGACAGCAGATCAGTTGATCTTATTTATTGTTTCATTATCTGTAGTGATCATGGCAGGAATTTATGCAATGTAAAAACTTTATTTTAAATGTAGTGTTTGGAATATTGAACCAGGAGTTATGCATAACGCGGAAATATATCTGATGATCGTCACGGCATCTATTCCATTTATTGCAATATATAATGGATGCGCCGCATTATTCCGTATCATGGGGAATTCAAAGATTTCTATGAATATGTCTATGTTGATGAACGGTATCAACATCGCAGGAAATGCGATTTTGATCTATGGGTTTAAATTTGGAGTTGAAGGAGTTGCGATCCCAACATTAGTATCAAGAATTGTTGCAGCAGTTGTTATGGTAAGACTGCTCGCAAAACAAAATCAGGATGTGCATTTAAGCAAACATATCCATTTTCATTTTAAGGGATATTTAATACAGAAGATTTTACATATCGGGAGTACCAAACGGAATTGAAAATAGTATGTTCCAGCTAGGAAGAATCATGGTATTAAGTATCGTTGCAGGATTTGGGACATCATCTATCACAGCCAATGCCATCGGAAATGTAGTAGCATCATTTGAGTTAATCCCAGGAATCGGAGTAGGATTTGCAGTGCTGACCGTTGTATCAAGATGCATCGGAGCTGGAGATTATGAAGCTGCAAGATACTATACAAAGAAGCTGTTAAAAGTAGCCTATGCAGCATTGATCGCATTAAATATCATCGTAGTTATGATCTTACCACTGATCATTCAGGTATATCATTTATCACCAGAAACAGCAGCGATCACAAGAAAGATCTTATTATATCATACTTTATGCTGTGTAACGATCTGGCCGCCAGCATTCACGATCCCGAACACATTAAGAGCCGCAAATGATGTCAAATACTGTATGGTTGTAGCATCAGCCACGATGTGGATATTTAGAATCTTCTGCAGCGTTGTTCTTGGAAAATGGATGGGACTTGGAGTCTTCGGAGTCTGGGTAGCAATGACATTAGACTGGGTATTCAGAGGAATCCTGTTTGTCAAACGATACATACAAGGGAAATGGCAGAGAATGGAATTGATTTAAATGAAACAGATTAAACAAAGAAATTGTAGAAGATAAGAACAGCCCAGAATCGTCAGGTATAAAAAAGACGATTCTGGGATGTTTTAAAATTTGTGTCTAGAATATAAATCCAGGATCTTCAGAAGTATCCATTTCATCAAAAAAGTAACTTTTTTCTATTAATTTATTCTTTTTTTATTTTCCATTGTAATAAAAAGCACGGCAATTTGTTGGGATTGTAACGGAAGAACCTTTTAACTTTTTTTCATTTTAGTAGCTCCTGGCTTGTAAGTATAAATAGATTTTACTCTCCAGTTCTTATTAGAGGATCTTGATGTTACGTCCCGTAAAGGAGATCGCAGATCCGTTTTTATTCTTAAAATCAGAAGTACAGTCTCTTCCATCCACTACGATCTTCTTAAAAGGATTTGAGTATTTTATAACTTTACTGTTGTTTTTACAGAATAAGTTTTACCTCTGTATTTAAATTTTGCAGTGATTTTTGTTGATCCTGTTTTCTTAAGTTTTACACCGATTCCTACCTGATTGTTATCTGCAATAAGATAATAATCTTTTCCAAAAGTTTTTTGTAGAAATAACCTTTCTATTTGAAGATTTAACCTTCATACCATTACGCAGGATGGATTCTGAATTAGAGCGATTTGTTCCCTTGATATAGATCACATTTGTGTAAAAACCATTCCCGCCATTATCTTTTTGTCATAACTTAATGTTGTCTTTTAGGTAGAGAAAATTTTGCTTTTCGCATTTACACTATAAGCAGAACACATACCTACTGTTAGTACAGATGCCAGAAAAATAGAGGCACCTTTTAAAAAACTTTTCTTCATAAAAATTCTCCTTTCGATGAACAAAAATACAAAATCATTATAGCATAGAAATATGCAAAAATGTAAGGTATAATAAGGATAAAACAACCTTCAAGGAGGATACTGTTATGAATAAAAAGAACTGGCACTAGAAGTCATTGAGCGTCTGAAGAATGAATATCCAGATGCAGACTGCACACTGGAATATGATCAGGCATGGAAATTATTAGTTAGTGTAAGACTGGCGGCTCAGTGTACGGATGCACGAGTAAATGTCGTGGTAAAAGGATTATTTGAAAAATATCCAACAGTAGAAGCACTGGCAGCAGCAGACGTTGCAGATATTGAAGAAATCGTACGACCCTGTGGTCTTGGAAAGAGCAAGGCAAGAGATATCAGCAAATGTATGAAAGTTTTAAGAGATGAATATAACGGTAAGATTCCAACCGATTTTAAATCGATCCTAAGTCTTCCTGGGGTCGGAAGAAAAAGTGCCAACCTGATCATGGGAGATGTTTTTGGCAAACCTGCGATCGTTACGGATACACATTGTATCCGCTTGGTCAACCGGATTGGATTGGTTGATGGGATAAAAGACCCTAAAAAGTTGAGATGGCATTATGGGAGATCGTTCCACCAGAAGAAGGAAGTGATTTCTGCCACAGGCTGGTATGGCATGGAAGGGATGTCTGTACGGCAAGAACAAAGCCTCATTGTGAGAGATGTTGTTTGAATGATATCTGCGCACAAATTATATAAAGGTACCATGATCAAAAGTATGAAAGGAGAAAGTTTATGAGGAAACTATTAAGAAGAGCTGCCAGTATTGCATTAGCAGCGGCAATGCTATTTACAACTGCAGGAGTCAGCCAGAAGAAGGTAGAGGCTGCTTTACAGGGAAATTATCTGTTACAGGATATCAGGATTATAACGATGCACAGAAAATCTTAAAAGAAGTGAACAAATACCGTAAGAAAAATGGACGCAAAGCATTGAAGATGGATCGAGGATTGACAAATTCAGCAATTATGCGTGGATTTGAAACAACGATCTATATTCCAGAAACAAGTCCACATAGAAGACCAAATGGAAAGCTTTCAAAAAGTATCAACAAGAAGATCATCTATGAAAACTGTGCACAATCCGCAGGAAACTACACCGAAACAGATCGTAAAGGGTTGGATCAATTCTTCCACACATAGAAAAGGTCTGTTACTTTCGAATGCAAAAAGTGTAGGGGTTGCAGCAGTTACGGTTGTGTCAAGAGACGGATACGAAGCCAATACCTGGGTATTAGACTTTAGCAGTTCCAAAGCAAAGAAAGTAGAAAAATCCAAGGCAAGAAAGCAATTTACAAAAAATATCGTGACAAAGAATTCATATTTAAAGAAGAGTTATTTAAAACTAGACAGCAGATACGGTACAATATGGGAAACAGAAAAAAATGCAGATGAAGCCAACATATCAAGGCAAAATGATGAAAGAGTATGGTGTGTATCCAACGGTGATCAATGCATCATCTTTCACATCATGGAAGAGTAGTAATCCATCCGTGGCATCTGTTGACTCGAATGGAAGAATCACAGGAAATAAAGCTGGAACAGTGACGATTTCTGCAAAATTAAAAACAGGGACAAAGATAACGATTTCAAAGAAGATCAAAGTCGTACCGACGAATCAGCAAATCGATCCATGGGAATAGGCAAAAACTAAAGAAGTAGGATAGAATAAAAAACGTAATCTCAAGAGGTTCATTTGAGATTACGTTTTTTTCTATAGGATCATGCCTGAAATCCAAGGTAGGCATTGATTCTCTTATGAAAAAGAGAAGAAAATATATTTGTAATATTACCACTTAAGAAAGCGGTGATCACGGTTCCGATTCCAACGGATGGTAATTTTGGAAGCAATACAAAAGAAGCAATCGCAGAACATATAGTAAATAAAACTTCCAGACAAACTCTGACAGCGCCAAAGCTTATATTTTTCTTATCAGAGATAGTTTTCACAAGTCCTTCCATTGGCATAACAGCGAACCCGGAACTGATCGTGAATCCGACACCTATTGATAGCACGGCACATGCGATGACAGATAGTAAAATCTTAGCGGCAAGTCCATGAGGTTCAATAAAGAATAAACCATAAGAAGTAAATTCGATAAATAAAGAATAAAACAAAAGTCAAACCAAGCTGAGTCAACTGCATTTTCCCGAATTCATGAAGGATCAGAGCTTCGCAAACTAAGAAAGTAGAGTTGATCAGGAAGTTAAATAAGGCATAGCTGTGAATTGGGGAAAGATAACTTAATGTCAAAGCCATCGTACAGCTAGGTGCAACTCCAAGAGCTGCTTTCAAAAATAAATTAGAACCAACAGACATGATCAACAGTCCTAAAATATAAAATAACAATCTATGGTAAAAAAATCTTTTTTTGTTTTTCATAATATCAACGATTCCTTTCATCAAAATTTCATATTTTATCAATCGTATTCCCTTTTGTGTTTTTATTATATATAGAGAGAGCGAAGTATTGCAATTCCAGTTGAGATTTGATATATTCCAAATAGGAATATACGAAGATATTTTGAAAAAGGTATGGAAAAATGGAAATACAGCAATTATATTATTATATGGAATTATGTAAACAGAAAAATTTCACAGAAGCTGGATATGCCTGTAACATGACACAAGGTGCATTATCAAAACAGATCCGTAAGTTGGAAAATGAGTTAGGAATTACACTGATCCGCAGGAATACAAGGAAATTTGAGTTGTCCAAAGAAGGAGAGATCTTTTTTTGTCTTATGCAAAGAAAATGACGGGAACCTATGAAGAGATGTTGAAAAATGTTCAGAAAAATCAGGAAATTAAGATTGGTTGTATGCCGGTTCTTGCACCATATCATTTTGCAAGATTGGTGGCGGATTTCAGAAAAGAATATCCAGATATCAAACTTGTGATTGATGAAAGAATCGCAAGTGATATTCAGGAAAACTCCGATCGTTATGATTTCTTGATCTTGAGAGAAAATATGATGGAAGATCAGAAAAAATTCCGTTTTTCCCCACTGTATGATGATAAATTGTGTGCAGTGTTATATGAAAAACATCCGTTTTATGGAAGAGATCGACTTCAACTGAAAGAATTGAAAGATGATGTTTTTATCTTCCCAGAGAGAGGCAGCGGAAGTTACGAAGTGTTTTATAAGAGTTGTGAGAAAGCAGGATTTGAACCGAAAATAGCTTTTGAATTTCCACAAGCAAATACAATCATGAGTTTTGTAAGTGAAGGGGTTAGGGGTTACGATCACATTTTCAACGGTTTATAGAGAAGCTAAATGTGCTGGAGTTAAAATGATACCATTAGAAGATGAATTACATTCTGTGATATCACTATTTTATAGAAAAATAAGCCATTGGATTATGCAAAGAAGCAGTTTTTAAATTATGTAAGAGAGCATTTGTATACGTAAAATTAGCAGGCATATTGTGAATCTGTTATACTAGAGGAAGTAAATACGAAGGAGAATTTTATGAAGTATGTCACAAAAATAATACTGATCATGACATGCCTGATCATTATGTTACCATTCAGTGGGTGTGGACGGAAGAAGCAGATAACAGCTCAGAAAGCAGGAGTATTAAAGCCAGAAGCACCGGGGAAGGAAGTTTTGGATCATGGGGAGGCTGTGGTTGATATATCGAATGTGGCTCAAGGCTATGTAGCACTGCGATATAAGGGAAGTGCAAAGAAGATCAGTGTTGAAGTGATCGGAAAGAATAATAAAGTATATAAATATTTTATTGAACAGACAAAAGAGCCGACATATTTTCCATTGACGAGTGGAAATGGTACATATCAGATCTCTGTATATGAAAATGTGCAGGACGATGAATACGGTATTTTGATGATGGATAGTTTTGAGGTGAAATTAAAAATAAATTTCTGCCATTTTTATATCCTAACCAGTATGTAGAATTTACAAGTAAGACGAAAGCAGTAAAGGAAGCGAAGAAACTGGCAAAAGATTCCAAAGATGATCTGGCGATCGTCAAAGCTGTTTATAATTATGTGGTCAAGAATGTAAAATATGATGATGAGAAAGCAGAGAATGTTCAGAGTGGATATCTGCCATCGGTAGATGAGACATTGAAGACAAAGAAAGGGAATCTGCTTTGATTATGCTGCGCTGATGACGGCAATGCTGCGTTCGCAGGGAATTCCGACCAAGCTTGAGATCGGGTATTCAGGGGACATCTATCATGCCTGGATCAGTACCTGGCTGAATGAAAAGGGATGGGTAGATAATATCATTCAGTTTGACGGGAAAAGCTGGGAGTTAATGGATCCGACACTGGCAGCGAATAGTGATAACAAGGAAGATGTGAAAGAATATATTGGGAATGGAGAACATTATGTACTTCAGTATAGTTATTATGAAGGGATAGAATATGAAGAAGAAACTTAGCAACGAAGAACTGATCACATTTTGTGGTCAGATGGCACTGATCTTGAAATCTGGGATTTCATCGCTTGAGGGGATTTACATTATGGAAGATGGAGATGCTCAGACAGAAGGCAGGGAGATATTAAAAGAGATCCGTGAAGAACTTGAAATGTGGGAATGCTTTTTATCCTGCAATGGAGAAAACAGGGTTTTCCCAGAATATGCACTTCATATGACGGAGAGCGGAGAACAGACAGGAAGACTGGATGAGACGATGGAAGCATTGGCAGCATATTACCAGAGGGAAGAAGAAGACATTTAGATGCGGTCAAGAGTGCAGTGACTTATCCGGTTGCGATGCTCGGGATGTTGTTAATGATCGTTGCAGTATTATTTATAAAGGTTATGCCAGTATTTGAACAGGTATATATGCAATTAGGGCAAGAGATGACAGGAGTTGCACGTCAAAGTTATTGAATATTGAGATTGATGAGGCAGTCAGCAATTGTTCTGGTAGTTTTGGCAGTGGTGATCTTGATCATAGTATTTTTGTTATTTTTTATAAAAAGGCAAGAATTGAAATTTATCTCGAAGATACAAACCATCGGATTTATGAAGAAAATCGCATGGAAACGTGCAAGAACAAGATTCGCAAGTGGAATGGCGATGGCTTTAAAGAGTGGACTTGACATGGATGAAAGTTTGTCACTTTCTGAGAAACTAACAGATTATGAACCATTGAAAATGAAGATTCAGCAATGTCAGGAACAGATGAAAGAAGGAGAGATATTTCCGAAAGCATTGAAAGAGGCACATATTTTTGATGGAATGCAGGAAAGATTGATGATCATCGGTTATGAAACGGGTGCCGTAGATGAGGTAATGGAACAGGCAGCAGATCTGTATCAGAAACAACTGCAGGATCAGATTCAGAAGATGATCGCTGTGTTAGAACCGACGCTGGTAGGAATCTTATGTGTGATCGTAGGGATCATTTTATTATCTGTCATGTTGCCACTAGTTGGTATTATGGCTGGAATTGGATAAGGGAGGCAGATTTTGAGAAATCGTTTTCAAAAACAAAGAAAAATTGACAATAAAATTCAATTTTCCTGCCAGTTATGATCTGTGGCATTATGGTGGCTGTGTTATGGAATAGCAGCAGCCAGATTTTTCGGGAAACAAAGAAAAGACAGGAAGAAAGTCTGAAAGAAGCCGTGATCAAAGGGGCGGTACAATGTTACAGTGTAGAAGGGCGATATCCAGAAAGTCTTTCTTATATGGAGAAACATTATGGATTGGAGTATGACAAAGACGAGTTTGTGATCTCATATGAGATCATTGGGTCTAACCGCATGCCACAAGTTACGGTGATCCCATTGAATGAGAGGTGAGGTTTTTGGAGAGACAAAGACATATGACAGATCAGATGTTTCTTGTGATCTTATTTGCAGTGTTTGCAGTTTGTGCGTTTTCCTTGAGTATGATCGGGGCGAATATATATAGTCATACAGCTTCTGTGATGAATGAGGATTATGAGGAACGGATCGATATTTCTTATGTAACAGAAAAGATAAGACAGTGGGATGAAAAGGACAGCATCGAGATCGGCAGCTTTCATGGACGCACAGCCCTGATCCATACAGAAAAGATCAATGGGAAAAAATACAATACATATCTCTATCAAGAGAAGGGTGCGTTGAGAGAATTAATGGTAAGAGAAGGTCTGGATACAACAACGATGCAGGGAGAGAAGATCGTGGCAGCAAAAGATTTTTCTGTAGTAGAAACAAAAACAGCTGTATCATATAAAGATTTGTGGATCAATCCTGCTTCAGGTATTTGTAAAAGCTCATAACATCAGTGCAAAAGCAAGAGAAATGACAGAAACAAAAATTATGTAACACAAGCTGCAGAACTGATAGAAGCGGGTGCTTATGACATCAAAGATTTTCAAGAATATTTTACACAAATAGATGGTAAAGCCGGAGATTATCAGTGTTATTATGATCAGGATTGGAATGAGATAAAGAAAACAAAAGCCCGTTATCATATGACGATAAAGCTTTTGAAAGGCAGCCAGCGAAAGTTCTGGGAAAGATTACGATGTGGAGGGAAACCAACAGATTTATCAGCTTGATATTTTAAGATACAGGCAGGAAAGGAAAGATAATGAAAGATCGTAAAATGCCATTTTAGGGATTGGAGCAGCTTCGATCGTGCTCGTGTTAGCTATGGTCTGTTTAGCAGTTTTTGCGGCTTTGACACTTTCAAGTGCCAAGGGAGATCATACGTTAAGTAAAAAGAATTTGGAACGTACGTCGGCTTTTTATCAGGCATCCAATGCGGCGAATGAACAAGTTGGAGCGATCGATGAGAAACTATGGAAGTTGTATCGCAGATCTAAGGATAAAAAGATTATATGAAAAGGGTTGGACGATCGTTTACAAAAACAAGGGGATTTCATATAATAAAAAGAGAAAACAATTGCATTTCAGGAAAGTATCACAGACACACAGCAGTTATCTGTGAAATTGCAGATTTATTATCCGGAGAAAAAGAATGATCTGTGTTATGAAGTGATCAAATGGAAAAAAAGAAGCTGTTGGGGCATGGAAGAAGGATGATTTCCTTCCGGTTTATAGAAATAAGTAAAGGGGCCAGCATGAATATTGAAGAATTTTTAACATTAGCAGCAAAAGAGGAAGCCTCAGATCTGTTTATTGTAGCAGGGCTTCCATTGACGATGAAAGTAAATGGAGTGATGCGTCGCATCAATGAAGAAAAAATGATGCCGCAAGATACGGAAAAAATAATCCGGGAGATTTATAAGAAAGCGTTAGACAGAGACATAGATCAACTGTTGAAGACAGGGGATGATGATTTCTCATTTGCCATTCCTGGATTGTCAAGATTTCGTGTCAGCGCATATAAACAGAGAGGATCCTTAGCGGCAGTGATCCGTGTGATCGCATTCCGCCTGCCAGACTATAAGCAATTAAGAATACCAGAGCAGGTAATGAAATTAAGTGAATTAAACAAAGGACTTGTGCTTGTAACAGGACCAGCGGGAAGTGGAAAATCCACGACACTTGCATGCATGATAGAAGAAATCAATGAAACAAAAGAAGATCACATCATCACATTGGAAGATCCTTTGGAATTTTTACATCAACATAAGAAAAAGTATCGTCAGTCAGAGAGAAGTAAACATGGATACTGTAAATTATGTTACTTCCTTAAGAGCCGCATTAAGACAAAGTCCGGATGTGATATTGCTTGGGGAAATGAGAGATTATGAAACGATTCAGGTAGTTATGACAGCTGCAGAAACAGGGCATCTGGTATTTTCAACACTTCATACTATCGGGGCAGCGAATACGATCGAACGTATCATAGATGTATTTCCACCAAATCAGCAACGCCAGATCATGATTCAGCTGGCTTCTGTATTACAGGCAGTGATCTCTCAGCAGCTGATACCAACGATGGATGGAACATTGATTCCTGTGTTTGAGATCATGGAAGTGACTCCGGCGATCCGCAATATGATCCGTGAAAATAAAGTGCATCAAATAGATGGTTTGATCTATTCCTCTACAGGGAGCGGAATGATATCTATGGACCAGTCATTGATCAATCTATATAAAGAAGGACAGATCAGCAAAGAAACTGCGATTTTATATGCATCCAATCCAGAAATGATAATAAAAAGGATCCGCTAAGAAATATGGTCAGAAACAGGCTGAAATCCATCGGAATTTATTGACAAAAAGTGCGAATATTGTACGATAAAAATATATTATAGGGTGAGTGTCTCTCCGTAGCCGATGGGCATCATCTCAATGAACCGCACCTGCAGATCGTTGTCCCGGGCCAGCGCTGCAATCGCTTCCAGTTCGCCCTCGTTGACGCCCACTTGCGGCACACAGTTGAGCTTGACCGGCAGGGGACTTTCCAATGCGGCGCGCAGGGTCCCGGGCGGTGATGTGCCGGAACACCGCCGGGTCCAGCGTGTCCAGACTGATGTTCACGCTGTCAAGGCCCGCGTCCAGTAAAGCGGGCAGCTGCTGCGCCAGCAGAGTGCCGTTGGTGGTCATGCTGACATGACGGATGCCGGGCGTTGCTTTCAGCCCGGCCACCAGCTGTGCCACACTCTTGCGCACCAACGGTTCGCCACCGGTCACCCGCACCGTGTCGATGCCGCACTGCGCAAACAGCGCGGCCAGACGCAGAAATTCTTCATGGGTCAGCACTTCTTCGTGCTCCAGTATTTTTGCGCCGTCCGGCATACAGTACCGGCAACGCAGGTTGCAGCGGTCGGTGACCGACAGGCGCAGGTAGTGGATATCCCGGCGGCAGGAATCAAACATAGCCGCCCTCCGACCGGATGTAATGGCCGCTCTTGCCGCCGGTCTTTTCCACCAGATGGATGCCGCTCAGCTCCATGCCCTTGTCCACAGCTTTGCACATGTCGTAGATGGTCAGCAGGGCTGTGGAAACGCCGGTCAGGGCTTCCATCTCCACGCCGGTGACGCCGCTGGTTTTGACCGTGCAGCGGGCTTCCACGGCCTGCTGTTCGGGCAGCAGTTCAAAATCCACGCATACCTTGGTCAGCAGCAGCGGATGGCACAGCGGGATCAGCTCGCTGGTGCGTTTGGCGGCCATAATGCCGGCGATGCGGGCCACGCCCAGCACGTCGCCTTTTTCACCGTGCCGCTCTGCACGGCGGCAAAGGCTTCGGCGTTCATGGTAAGGATGCCCCGGGCCGTAGCCTCCCGGGCGGTGACCGGTTTGCCGCTCACATCCACCATCACGGCATTTCCGGCGGCATCAAAATGGGTCAGATTATTTTCACTCATTTATTTCTTGTCCTTATTGCGCTCTATTGCAAAACTCCCTGCCGTTCGACAGCGAGACGGAGAGGGTTTCTCAGCAATGGCCGAAGCCGCAGTTGGGCCAGTGGCATTCCGCACAGCCCAGGCACAGCCCGCCCTCGCCCAGCCGGGCAATGTCCTCAGCGGTGATGGGGGCATCGGCCAGCAGGCGGGGCAGCAGCAGGTCAAAAATCGTTCGCTTGGCGTACATCACACAGCCGGGCAGGCCGCACACGGGTACCCCGTCCAGATAGCTGACCAGGAACATGGCACCCGGCAGCACCGGCGCGCCGTAGCTGATGATGTCGGCACCGGTGTTTTTTGATGGCCAGCGGGGTGCGGTCGTCGGGGTCCACGCTCATGCCGCCGGTGGTGAAGATCAGCTCACAGCCTGCGTCTTTTGCCTCCAGAATGGCGGCCGTGATGCCCGCCGGGTCATCATCGCAGACCTTGCGGAAGGTCATCTCACAGCCGTATTCGGCCAGCTTGTTTTGCAAAATCGGGGTGAATTTGTCCTCGATGCGGCCCTTGAACACCTCACTGCCGGTGGGGATGACGGCAAACTTCTTCGCACGGAAGGGCAGCACGTTCAGGATGGGCTCCGGCCCGGCAGCGGCCTGCATGGCGTCCATCTTTTCCTGCTCGATCACCAGCGGGATGATGCGGGTGCCGGCCAGCTTCTGGCCTTTTTTTCACGGGCATATCACCGTGGATGGTGGCGATCATCATCTGGGGCGTGCGGTTCACAGCCAGCAATGCGGCGCGGTCGATCTTGAGCAGGCCGTCGCAGTCGGCGATCAGCTCGATCTTGCCCTCTTTCGGTTCGGTGCCGTGGATGTTTTTGCCGGCAGCGGCTTTGTACAGCAGGGCCGCTGCCTCGTCCTCATGCAGGATGCCGGGGCGCTTTTCCCAGACGTAGAGGTTCTCTTTGCCGATGGACAGCAGCACCGGATGTCCTCGGGCTGAACGATGTGCCCCTTGCGGAAGCGCGGGCCCTTGAACTCGCCCGGGATGATCTGGGTGATATCGTGGCAGAGCACCTGCCCTGCCGCGTCAACAGTGCGGATCAATTTCATCTTTTTAATCTCCTTACAACGCAGGCAGCTGGTTCGCGGCGGAACGGATGATTCAGCTGTCAGTACCAACATAACGGTTCCGGCAGAAAATGTCAAGCAAAAGTGAGGATGTCCGGCCCCGGGCGGCACTTTGTGCATCGGCAGCACAAAGCTCTGTGGATAAATGATGATTCACGCAAAAACGATGATTTATAAGAAAAGATAACAAGGACGAAACTTCTGAGCTGCAAATTCAGCATAGACTTAAAAAGCGGGCCTCTTCGGAATGCGTTCATTCCAGTTTTGTAGAGAGCAGCATCAATCTGGTTCCGCTCTTGATTTAACAGCAAAATCCCCCTACATTGACCTTTGGACCGGGTCAGCGTAGGGGAATTTTTCGTTTTATGTTTTACGATGTGGTCACGCAGGGAAGTTCACAAAAAAAACGAACACGTTGCCTACCATTTGAATGGTGACTTCGTGTTCGTTTTGCTCTTGATTGGTGGAGAATAGCGGGATCGAACCGCTGACCTCTTGCATGCCATGCAAGCGCTCTCCCAGCTGAGCTAATCCCCATGCTGGCTTGTCGTTCGGCGTTGTGCTCCTGACGACGTGTGTAATTATACCAGCCCAAAGGGAGATTGTCAACAGCTTTTTTGGGATTTTCTGCAAAAAATTCCCGCCGGGGAAATGCTCTTCCCGGCGGGAAAAATGATCGCGAAAAAACTTACGCTCTGGCGTTCTGCCGGTCGAAGATCTGCGGGGCGACACGGATCAGGATCACCACAAGGACGGTGGTCAGGATGGCTTCAGGCAGCATGTAGGTGGCGTTGTACACGGCGCTGTACAGCCAGCACAGACCGTCCACGCTCATGTTGGAGATGCCGGGAAAGCCGATCTCGGTCATCCAGCTGAAAGCGTAGTCGTAGTCCTTCCAGACGATGTAACCGGACAGAAAGCTGCACAAAAAGCGCAGCAGGCACACCACAAAGGCGCTGACACCGACACCCACGGTGGCTGCGGAACGGCTTTGCGATCAGGCAGGCAAAGCCCAGCACCGTGAAGGCCAGAAGGTAGTCTAGCAGCACGCAGCCCACCTGTGCCGTGAGGGTCTGGCAGTATGCCAGATTGCCAAGGCCTTGCACAAGCTGGATCAGGCTGTTGACGAAAGCGGTCATGACGCCCCACTTTGCGCCGTGGCGGTAGCTCATTACCAGAATGGGCACCATGCTGAACAGGGTGATGGAACCGCCGTGGGGAATGAGCGGGATCTGGATCATGCTCAAAACGGTGGACAGGGCGATCATCAGCGCACCCTCCACCAGAATGCGGGTCTTGGAATAGGTTTTGGTCATAGGGATTCCTCTTCTCATAATAATAGTACACAAAAACAAAATGCGCCTGCCGGTAGCAGACGCATGGAGGTTTGTTGATGGTGCCGGACAGCTCCGCAAACTCCCTACGCCGGCATTGCCCGGATCAGGTAAAGGGTACTCCGCTCAGTGCGGATCTCAGCCTTACGGCGCCCCTGTTTTTATGTCTGCGTCCAGTATAGCGCAGCCGGGCGGCAAAAGTCAACCCTTGCCGACATAATTGCCCGGCCCGGCGCATAGGCTGTAGCAGCACGATACAGGGAGCGTGGGGGTATGAGCAGATCCGGAACAGCGGGCGCTGCTGCTGGGAGAGTACATCGTGGAGCGCGGGGCCACCGTGCGCGCTGCGGCTGCGGCGTTTGGGTGCAGCAAGTCCACCGTACACAAAGACGTGTCGGTGCGGCTGGTCCGGGTCAGCCCGGGGCTGTCGGCACAGGTGCAGGCTGTGCTGGCCCGCAACAAAGCAGAACGCCATCTGCGGGGCGGAGCGGCTACCCGCCGTAAATACCGTAAATAGAAGCGCAGCGCCCCTGCACGCCGCCGGATGGGCGGAGCAGGGGCGCTGCTGTGTTCAGTGCCCGGCCCGGAACTGATTCAAGGCACCTTTTTCCAGCCGGCTGACCTGTGCCTGGCTGATGCCGATCTCCCGGGCCACCTCCATCTGGGTCTCGCCTTTGAGGTAGCGCAATTCCATGATGCGCTTTTCGCGCGGGGTGAGGCCCGCCACGGTCTGGCGGAACTCTAAGCCGCTGATCCAGCTGTCCTCGCTGTCGGGGTCCCGCACCTGATCGATGACATACACCGCATCGCCGCCGTCGGCGTAGACCGGTTCCTCAAGACTCAACGGCTCCACCACCGATTCCAGCGCCGCCGACACCTCGCGGCGGGACAGACCGGTCTTCTGGGCGATCTCGTCCACGGTGGGTTCACGGCCCAGCTGCTTTTCCAGCTCCTCGCGGGACTGCATGGCCCGGTAGGCGGTATCGCGCAGGCTGCGGCTTACCCGCAGGGCATTGTTGTCCCGCAAAAAGCGCCGGATCTCGCCGATGATCATGGGCACGCCGTAGGTGGAAAACCGCACCGGCTGGGCAGGGTCAAAGTTGTCGATGGCTTTGATGAGCCCGATGCACCCCACCTGAAACAGGTCGTCGAGGTTTTCGCCCCGCTGAGCAAAGCGCTGCACCACGCTCAGCACCAGCCGCAGGTTGCCTTCCACCATTTGTTCCCGGGCTGCCGCATCACCGGCGTGGGCTTGCAGGAGCAGCTGCCGCTTTTCGCTTTCGGACAAAACAGGAAGCTGCGCCGTGTTCACGCCGCACAGCTCCACTTTGTTGTACATCCAAACGCCCCCGGTCTGTTTTGAAGTTCACCGGGAGTATGGCCGCAGGGGCAAACCACTATGCGTGGAAAAAAGTACACGCCCACCCGGCAGCCGGATGAGCGTGCAAAAAAAACCGCAATTGCAATTGGTACATAATTATGGTATGCTTTAAACGCAGCCGCAAGGCTGCCACGAGGCGCTGCGTCCCACAAATGCAGGCGGCTGAGCTCCTTACCGGCACCTGAGTGCCCGGTGGAGCGATTTTTCTTGAAATCTCGGCCTCCCCGGACGCCCAAGGGCGGAAAGGGGGGGATGCACCATGACGTTTGAACAGGTCGTATTACTGCTCTCGCTTCTCGGCGGAGCAATTTTTGTGACGTTTCAAATCACATGGACTGTTTCTCACAGTAATGATAAAAAGAAAAAATGACCGCCTCGAAGTTCCCCAACCCAGAGCAGTCATTTTTTTCTTTTTGACTTGACACAATGGTAAGGAGCTAGTCGTTTGTATGGGCCAGCGCCTTCTGTGTTTTCAGTATAGACGATTCCACGCGGTTTGTCAAGGACAAGGCCGCGTTTTTTGCTGTCGCATTGGCAAAGCTGCAATTGCAATTGGCCCATAATTATAGTATGCTTTAAATGCAGCCGCAAGGCTGCCACGAGGCGCTGCGTCCCACAAATGCAGGCGGCTGAGCTCCTTACCGGCACCTGAGTGCCCGGTGGAGCGAATTTTTCTTGAAATCTCGGCCTCCCCGGACGCCCAAGGGCGGAAAGGGGGATGCACCATGACGTTTGAACAGGTCGTAATGCTGCTTTCGCTGCTTGGCGGAGCAATCTACGTTACATTTCAGATCACATGGACTGTCTCGCACAGGGATGATAAAAAGAAAAAATGACCGCCTTCAGACTCCCAAACCTGAGCGGTCATCTTTTCTGATCACTATATGGTAAGGAGCTAGTCGTTTGTATGGGCCAGCGCCTTCTGTGTTTTTCAGTATAGACGATTCCACGCGGTTTGTCAAGGACAAGGCCGCGCTTTTTTATTGCCCTTCCAGTTGGAGCTTCAGGGTCTGGATGATGCGCTTTTCAAGGCGGGAGATGTAACTCTGGCTGATGCCCAGGGCGTCGGCGGCTTCCTTCTGGGTGCGTTCCACGCCGTCGGTCAGGCCGAAGCGCAGCTCCATGATCCGGCGCTCCCGGGCCGAAAGGCTGCTCACGGCGCGGCGCAGACCGGCGCGCTCGGCGTCCTGCTCCAGCTGCTGGCCCACCATATTCTCGTCGCTGCCGAGGATGTCCGACAGCAGCAGCTCGTTGCCGTCGCCGTCCACATTCAGCGGCTCGTCAAGGCTGGCCTCCTGACGGCGGTTGGAGGTCTTGCGCAGGTACATCAGGATCTCGTTGCCGATGCAGCGGCTGGCGTAGGTGGCCAGCTTGATGCTGCGTTCCGGCGTGAAGGTGTTTACGGCCTTGATCAGCCCGATGGTGCCGATGCTGATCAGGTCCTCGGCGGGCACACCGCTGTTCTCGTACTTTTTGGCAAGGTACACCACCAGCCGCAGATTGTGCAGGATGAGCGCATCGCGGGCGTCTGCCTCTCCGGCGGCCATGCGGGCCAGCAGGGCTTTTTCCTCGGCGGGGAGAGGGGAGAGGGCAGGCTGGCGGTGCCGGCCAGATACTGCACGCCGCCGCAAAACCGCAGCCGCGCACACAGGCGGTGCCAGAGCTGCCGCAAAACTGGAACATGAGCAGTCCTCCCTATAATAAGTATTATAAGAGCAGCTGTGCCGCATCCTCGCCGTACAGCAGCTCCCATGCAGGGTCCGGCGGCGTGGGGCAGCAGAACGCCGCCAGCAGCCCGCCTGCGCGGTCTTTGCCCAACTGCAGGGCGGCGGGCAGGGCAGGCAGCATGCTCTGGCCGTGGATGCTGCGGCAGGGCACCAGATGCACCCCCAGCTCCGGCGGGGCGGGGCTGTGCTGTGGGCAAACCAGCCATCGAGATACTGCCGGGCTGCCTGCGGCAGGCGGTGCCGCACCGCCGGGTACTGCACTAGCACCACGGCCTTGCCGCTCAACGGCTCTTGCAGGGCAAAGCCGGTGTCGTGGAAGGCCTGTACCGGCAGCTGCACCCCGGCCACCTCCAGCGTGGCGGGCACGCTGGGCGCGCCGCTGCGGCCAAAGCAGTACAGCAGGGCCCGCAGTACGGCATACACCCCCGCACAGCTGGCCAGCAGCCGCCCCGGTGACAGCGGCAGGCTGACGCTCAGGTTGCGGCTCTGCACGCCGGGCAGCACCACCGCCCCGCACAAAAGCAGGTTGAGCAGTGCATACCACGCACACAACCGGGCAAAAACGCCCCCGCCCGGGCAGGCCGTAGGCGGCGGCCACCACCGCGCAACCTGTGAAAATTTTATAACCAACTGCCACGGCTCCCGGCAGCTCCGGGGCCAGCAGTACCAGTGCCGACACTGCCGCCAGCGCCGCCCCGGTGCACAGCCGCACCCCGGTGCACACGGTGGCGCACAGCAGACCGGCTGCGGTGAGAAACAGCGCAGCAAGGATAAAATTGGTCAGCAGAAGCTCGTCGAGGTAGATCACGCTTTTCAATGCCGCAGCCCCTTGCAGCCAGTGTACCGCCCAGCGGCGGCAAAGCTTGTCGGAACCGGAAAACCGCCTGCGGACTGTACAAAAGCAATACTTTTATAGACCTTGTTTCACATTTTTTACACTTTTTGCAAAAAGGTACTTGAACATTTCTGGAAAGTGTGGTATATTATTGCCATCCTAGTAAGGATTGGTGAGCACACGAAAGTGAGCTCGCAAAATATCTTTCTACATTTTGAAGGGAGTAATTCATTATGATGATGCCTGCAAACTTTTCCGCAATCTCTGAGAACGAAATGACCTACGTCAACGGTGGCGCTTCTCTGGCTGAGATCCTGGCCCCCGAGCTGAAGGTCGAGAACTGGCAGAAGTTCAACACCAACATGGTTACCATCATCGGTAACAGCTTCCTGGGCAAGTACGTCGAGGACACTGTCGGCGTTCTGTTCAACGGCGCTTACAAGCCCGGCAACCTGGGCAACGCATGGCTCACCGGCGTCAAGGGTGCTTACGGCACCGGCTCCGATGCTGGCTTCGGCAAGCATGAGGGTGAGCTGACCGCTGGCGACAAGTTCCTGAACGGTGCTAACGGCGTTCTGAACGCTGGCCTGCGCATGGTCGGTTCTGCTGCTGCTATCTACAACCTGGCTACCGGCACCGTGAAGAACGATGTCAGTGAGAAGGCTTGGAAGGTCGAGTTCTAATCAGCCCTTGTGACTGACTAGCTGGTTTGCCTGAGGGCAGACCAAAGAACAGGTTCTGAATGGGCCCGGAGACGAAAGTCTCCGGGCCCATTTTTGCGTGCAACTCCCTCAGTCGCCTCCGGCGACAGCTCCCTCTAGGAGGGAGCCTTTTTGTTGGTACGGGAAACTTGGCCGGGCTGCCAAAAGCCTTCCTCCGGGAGAAAGATTTCCCCCGGCCGGGGCCGCAGAATTGTTTTGACAATAGCCTGGGATGTGATACAATAAACTCATATCGTCCGGTTGGGGCCGGACCAAAGGAGGAACAAAAAATGAGATCCTGGAACTACAAGCTGCTGTGCGGGGCGGTGTGCCTGGCACAGCTGGCCTGCCTGAGCCTGCCCGTATGGGCAGCACAAAATTCGGCGGCGTTCACCCGGCAGACCACCCTGCAGCAGCTGCGGGATGACCCGGCCATCCAGTCGTCTGGCTACTATACTTACTGCCGTGAGCTGAGCGGCCTTGGCAATGAATACTGGAAGAACAAAACGCTGGAGCAGTACATGCGCCCGGAGCTGGTGGATGACAGCGTGGCGGCCATGAATCTGGTGGCGGAAAATACCCGCAATGGGGTACAGGTGACCTGGCAGGTGTACAGCCCGGAAGAGATCGCGGCAAACTCTTCACTGGGGTGTGTGCAGCTGTATTATTTCCCAGGCAAGGAGCCGGGCGGCAAGTACGCGCTGGTGGTGCCCGGCAACGGCAGCACCATGACCTCCGAGATGGAAGAGGGCGGCTCCACGGCCTACCAGCTGCATGAACAGGGCTACACCGTGTTCGTGCTGCGGTACCGCACCTGGATCGACATGGGCGACAATGCGCCCATTCAGGATCTTGCCAATGCGGTAAAGTTTATCACGGCCCATGCCGGGCAGTTCGGTGTGCAGCCGGAAAATTATGCGCTGGTGGGCTATTCCTCTGGCGGACAGATCGCAGGAATCTTTGCAAACAAGGAACGGGGCTATGGCTCCTATCAGGTGGAAAGACCCGGTGCACTGCTGTTGGGTTACCCGGTGGTGGACCTGACAGTGATGAAGCCGCTTTACCACATTCTGTATGACATTGGCACCTGCGGCTGGCGTTACTACTGGGCAAACCTGTGTAATATGGTAGACGCAGACTATCCGCCTGTGTACTTCTGGTGGGGAAAAACGATGTTGTGCTGAGCTCTGCCGAGATGCCTGGCCAGCACAGGGATTTTGACCGGACCTTGGAGCGAAACAACATTCCCCATCAGATGGTCGTTTATCAGAATGCCCCGCACAGCATCGGCACCGGCAACGGCACCGATGCAGAGGGCTGGATGACGGATGCGGTGGCTTTCTGGGAAGCACATACCACCGGCTGATTCAAAACGGAAAGGAATGGGTGAAATGTTCGGACATCTGCTGAAACGCGGCGCGGCCATGCTGTGCCTTGCGGCTGTTCTTGCCCTGCCGGTGTGTGCGGAGGGCCGCATCACCACCGATATGACCATGAAGGAGATCCGCTCCGACCCGGCCATTGCGGGCAGCGGGGTCTCCACCTATTGCAAAGGGGATGCGGACAGCCTTGCACTGCGCCGCCTGTATGAAAAAACAAGACCCTTCTGGACTATGTGGGTGAGGCCACGGCACAGGACAGCGCCGACGGCCTGAACATCGTCATTGAGAACTACGAAGCCGGTAAGCAGGTGACCTGGCAGGTGTACAGCCCGGAAGAGGTCGCAGCCGACTCCTCGCTGGGCTGTGTGCAGCTGTTCTGGTTCCCCGGCACGAATGCCGATGGCAAATATGCGCTGGTGGTGGGCGGCAATGCGGCCATGAAAAGCGGCGACCTGAACGAGGGCATTGCTGTGGCAGCGAAGCTGAACGAGATGGGCTATAGCGTCTTTGTGCTGCGGTATCGCATTCTGTGGGGTATCAGCAACAACGGCCCCCTGCAGGATCTGGGCCGGGCGGTGCAGTTCATCACGAACCATGCACAGCAGTTCGGCGTGCAGCCGGAAAACTATGCCCTCGTGGGCTTTTCCTCCGGCGGGCAGCTGTGCGGGCTGTTCAGTTCGGATAAGCGCTATGGCTACAAGGCCTATGATGTGCCAAAGCCCGGTGCACTGCTGATGGGCTACCCCGTCAACGATTTTGCAGAGATCAAGCCGGTGTACCATGCCGTGATGGACCCGGCATCCTGCAGATGGAGGTATTACTGGTCGGATATCTCAGGCGGCATCACACCGGACTTCCCGCCGACCTATTTCTGGTACGGCAAGAATGATGTTACCCTGAAGACTCTGGGATATCCGTTCCAGGGTCCGGCCGTCCGGAAGGCGTTGGAGGCAAACGGTGTGCCCTGTGAGGTGCACGTCTATGAAAATGCACCCCATGCCATCGGCACCGGCAACGGTACGGATGCAGAGGGCTGGATGACGGATGCGGTGGCTTTCTGGGAGCAGCACACTTCCTGAAATATCGGAATTTGAATTTGTAAAAAGGGGATGTTTTTATGCAAAACAAGATCTCTCGCCGCCAGTTTCTGCAGGTGACCGGTGCCTCGGCCGCCGCGCTGCTGCTGGCCGGCCTGCCGGTGGAGGCCTCTGCCGCATCGGGCCATCTGACCGTTACGCCGGATACCCTCGTCTCTGACCTGCGTGCCGACCCGACATTCGCCGCCAGCAGCGTGTGGACCTGGCAGAGTGCCGTGGACAGCCCGGACACCCCGGAAGCAGGTACCACGCTGTCGGACTATGTGGGCGCCAACATGGCACAGGACAGCGCCGACGCCCTGAACTATCTGGCCGATACCTATGAAGCCGGCACTCAGGTGACTTATAAAGTGTACTCCCCGGAGGAGATCGCCGCAGACGCCACCCGTGATGGCGTGGAACTGTATTACTGGCCGTCGGAAGTGCCCGGCAGCAAGTTTGTGGTGGTCATGTCCGGCAATGTGCTCAACAAGACTTCCAATATGTCCGAGGGCTATGCCACAGCATGGCGGCTGCACCAGATGGGCTACGCAGCCTTCGTGCTGCGCTACCGCGTGTTCCTCAAGGCAAAGGACAACGCCCCGGTGGCTGACCTTGGCAACGCTGTCCGGTTCATCACCACTCATGCAGACCAGTTCAATGTGCAGCCGGAAAACTACGCCCTGCTGGGCTATTCCTCCGGCGGCCATCTGGCCGGTGTGTTCTCCGGCGACGAACTGGGCTACAAGCACTATGGGGTGCCCAAGCCCGGTGCTTTGCTGCTGGGCTATCCCATCAACAATTTCTTTGAGTATAAGCCGGTCTATCATGCTGCCATCGACCCCTTTGTGCTGGAGGGCCGGTACTATGAACTGAACATCTCTGACTGTGTTACCGACGATTACCCGCCGGTGTATCACTGGTACGGCGAGAACGATTATGTGTTCCCGCTGCTGTGCTACCCGGCTCAGCGCCCGGCGCTGAGCCGCGCACTGGAAAAGCACCATGTGCCCTGCAAAGAGGTGCTGTTCCCCAATGCGACCCACGGCGTGGGTACCGGCGCAGGCACCGATGCCGACGGCTGGATGCTGGACGCTGCGAACTTCTGGGAGACCCAGATCAACGGCTGAATCTGAACAAGAGAGGAGCGGAATGCAATGAAGAACCTGAATGCCTGTCTGGCAAGCCTGAACCTCGGCCTGCCGGACGATGTGCGCCGCCTGAAAGAGGCGGGCTATTATACCGAGGCCATTGCCTGCATTGACACCTACCTGGCGGAGGACTGGACAAAGACACAGAACCAGCCGGTGCAGCCTGCCGGCCCTCTGCCGGAAAACCCCACGCCCCGCGGGGTGGATGCCATGCGGGATGCGCTGCTGGCTCAACGGGAGATCCTGCGCCGTCTGCCGCTGGACTATACGGTGCCCGGAAGCACAGGCGCTGGAACTGCTGCAAAGCCTTGTGCGGGGCTTTACCCCGGAAGAATTCCGTGCACTGGACAAGGCCGGTGCCATGGACTGGCGGTTCGTGGAAGGGGAGAAGAAATATATCCACTCCTTTGCCGAGACCCTGTTGGCCACCCATCCGGAGCTGGCAGCCCGTCAGATCGACCCGCCCCTGCAGCACCCCAGCTGGGAGCGGTATGAGCCGGAGCACGAGCAGATGGTGCGCACCGGCGCAGTCAGCGCGGACATCACGCTGGAAACCAGCATCGGCATGAGCGACGAAGCCTTTGCCGCTGCCCTTGCGGCTGCAAAGCAGCAGGGCCGCAGCACCGTGCACGTCCGGGTGTGGCTGCCGCTCCCGGCGGCCTGCCCGGCACAGAGCAATATCACGCTGGATTCCTTCACCGAGCCGCCCACCTGCATTGCCCCGGAAGATGCCGCCCAGCGCACGGCGTATTGGGAGGCCGACCTTGCCGAGAACCGGCCCTTTGGCGCGGTGTACAGCTACCGTACCACGGCCCGCTATGCCGACCCGCTGCATATGCAGGCGGACCCCGTGCAGCCAACCTTTGATACGCAGGAGGAGCTGCCACATCTGGAGTTCACGCCCTATCTGCGGGCACTGGCGGCCCAGCTCACCCAGGGGCTCACCGACCCGGTGCAGAAGGCAAAGCGCATCTACGACTATGTGACCCTCAACACCCACTACCACTACCAGCCGCCCTACTTCGTGCAGGAAAACATCACCGACGGCTGTGCCCACAACCGCCGGGGCGATTGCGGCATCATGGCCTCTACCTTCATCGTGCTGTGCCGTCTGGCCGGCATCCCGGCCCAGTGGCAGAGCGGCCTTGTGGTGCGGCGGGAGATGGTGGGCTGCCACGACTGGGCCATGTTCTACATCGCGCCCCACGGCTGGATGTACGCCGACTGCTCGGCCGGTGCCTCCATGGCCCGTGCCGGGAACGAGAAGATGCGCCTGCACTACTTCGGCAATCTGGACACCGGCCGCATGGTGGCCAACCGTGCCCTCTGTGCGCCCTTTTGACCCGCCCATGTGCTCCTTCCGCGCCGACCCCTGTGACAATCAGGTGGGCGAGGTGGAAGCCGACGGTGTGGGCCTGTACGGCGAGCAGCTGCAGTGGAGCCAGACGCTGCGCCGCTACGAGACACTGTAAAAAGCAAAAGGTCCGGGCTTTGCATCTGCACGGCCCGGATCTTGGATTTTATAAGGAGATACCCTATGGAATTTCTTGCATTACTCTACACCGTTCTGCTGGTGGCCATCTGCCTGCAGCAGGCACTGCTGCTGTACCGCTCCGGCAAACCGGCACCCCGGCAGGACGACGAAGCCCTCAAAGAGTGGGTGCGTCAGCAGCTGGACGCCCAGTCGAAGCTCTTTGCCCAGAAGCAGGCCGAGCTGGCCCGGCAGAACTACGACGCCATGCGCGGCATCAGCGAAACGCTGCAGACCGCTGTGCAGGGTATGAGCAGCACCCTGAATGCCGGGCAGGCCGCGCAGCAGCAGACCATGGAACAACGCCTGCAGGGGCTGGAAGCTTCCAACGCCCGCAAGCTGGAAGAAATGCGCAAAACGCTGGCCGAAAGCATGGCCGCCCTGCAGGCCGAGAACGCCAAAAAGCTGGATGAGATCCGCCACACTGTGGACGAGCAACTGCAGGATGCCCTGCAGAAGCGGGTGACCGAGAGCTTCAAGGCGGTCAACGCCCAGCTGGAACAGGTGTACAAGGGCCTGGGTGAGATGCAGAGCCTTGCCGCCGATGTGGGCGGCCTGAAACAGGTGCTGTCGGGCGTCAAGACCCGCGGCATCCTGGGCGAGATCCAGCTGGGAGCCATTCTGGAAGAAATTCTGGCCCCAGAGCAGTACGACACCAATGTGGCCACCATCTCCGGCAGTACCCAGCGGGTGGAGTACGCTATCAAAATGCCGGGTGCCGACGGCGGCAGTGTCTGGCTGCCGATCGACTCCAAGTTCCCCGGTGATACCTACGCCCACCTGCAGGATGCGCAGGCATCCGGCGATGCGCAGGCTGTGGAAAACGCCCGCCATGCACTGGAACTGGTGCTGCGCAGCGAGGCCAAGGACATCCGCGAAAAGTATGTGGAGCCGCCTTATACCACAGCCTTCGGCATCCTGTTTCTGCCCTTCGAGGGCCTGTACGCCGAGGTGGTGAATGCGGGCCTGCTGGAGGTGCTGCAGCGGGACTATCAGGTGAACGTGGCCGGCCCCAGCACCATGGCGGCCCTGCTCAACAGCCTGCAGATGGGCTTCAAGACCCTTGCCATCCAGAAACGTTCGGGCGAGGTGTGGCAGCTGCTGGGTGCCGTCAAGACTGAGTTCGACAAGTTCGGGCAGGGGCTTTCCAAGCTGCAGCAGCGTTTGCGCCAGACCGACGAAGAGCTGGATAATCTCATCGGCGTGCGCAGCCGTGCCATCAGCCGCAAATTGCGGGCCGTACAGACAATGGATGACGCCAGCGCTGCGGCCCTGCTGGAACTGGACACCGAGCCGGGCCGCCCCGTGTCTGCCCGCCTGCCGGAAAGCAGGGGCGATGAATAACGGTTGTGGTCAGGGGTCGGAGGAAAAAGCCGCAGATCCCTCTAGCTAAATTTCTGACGATATGCTATACTAGGAATTGTTCTTAAGAAGAATCGGCCGCTTTCTGCGGCACAGCATAAAAAATAAAGGAGCATGGGATTTATGAGCGTACAGAAGATCAGCAATGCCATTCTGGGCGTGGGGGTGGACGATACCACCATCGACCTGTTTGAAAGTCAGTACCCGGTGCCCACCGGCGTCAGCTACAACTCCTATGTCATTCTGGATGAAAAGGTCGCCATTCTGGACACGGTGGACAACCGTGCCACGGATGCCTGGCTGGCAAACCTCACCGAAGCTCTGGGCGACCGCATGCCGGAATATCTGGTGGTCTCCCACATGGAGCCGGACCATGGTGCCAACATTGCCCGCCTGGCCGCTAAGTACCCGGACATGAAGGTGGTGGGCAACGCCAAGACTTTTTGTGTATATGGAGCAGTTCTTCGGCCCGGATGCCGTGGCCAAGGAGCGCCGTGTGGTGGTGAAGGACGGCGAGAGCTTGTCTCTGGGGAGCCACACCCTCACCTTTGTGTTTGCACCCATGGTGCACTGGCCGGAGGTCATGGTCAGCTATGAGAGCAGCGAAAAGGTGCTGTTCTCCGCCGACGGTTTCGGCCGCTTCGGGGCGGTGGCAAAGTTTGACGAAAAAAGGCCGACTGGGCCAGCGAAGCCCGCCGGTATTACCTGAACATCGTGGGCAAGTACGGCCCGCAGGTGCAGGCACTGCTCAAAAAAGGCAGCCGCACTGGATATTGCCACCATCTGCCCGCTGCACGGCCCGGTGCTCACCGGGGACCTGGGCAAGTATCTGGCCTATTATGATACCTGGTCCAGCTACAAGCCGGAGGAGCCGGAAAAGATCCTTGTGGCCAGTGCTTCCATCCACGGCCATACCCGCGCCGCGGCCCACACCATGGCCGAAAAGCTGCGTGCCAAGGGCGCAAAGGTGGTGGAGATGGACCTGACCCGCACCGATGTGTCCTACGCCGTCACCGAGGCATTCCGCTGCGGAAAGATCGTTCTGGCCTGCGCCACCTATGACGGCTTCCTCTTCCCCGCCGATGGAGTCCCTGCTGACCCACCTCAAGACCAAGACCTTCCAGAACCGCACCGTCGGCCTGATGGAGAACGGCACCTGGGCCCCCATGGCGGCCAAACTCATGCGGGCCGAGCTGGACGGCATGAAGAACATCACGGTCTGCGAGAACGTGGTCACCATCCGCTCTGCTGCCAATGCTGCCGCGGAAGCCCAGATGGACGCTCTGGCCGACGAGATCGTGGCAAAATAAGCCCCTAAAGCGCGTAAAATCAGAAAAAGACAAGCTGCCCGCATACCGGATGTGACAAGATCACACGGTATGCGGGCAGCTTTTTATCGGGGTGCAGGACTGCAGCGAGAGGACGGAAAGAGCGCTATGGAATAGAAAAAAAAGTAATTATTTGATCTGTGCCAGCACCGCAGCAATGTCACCGTCAAAAGCAGTGACTGCTTGGCGATCTCATTCGGGCAGACGGCCTCGCCCTTGTTGATGCAGACGTAGGTGGCATTGGGGTTCCTGGCTGTCATCCGCCAGAAAGGATACTTGATGATGACCGGGGTGTTGCCGCCGACGCCAAGTTCTAAGAACAAGATCTTCTGCCCCTCGTGGCGGCGGAGAAATTCGCTGTACCGCTCGGCGGCGGCGTGCCAGCCGGCATCCTCTACAAAGCTGTCATCACAGCGCAGGTTCATCGTGAGCAGCTTGCCGCAGTGCGGGCAGTGGGGGATAAGCTCGGACGGAACAGAAGTTTTCAGGATGGTATTCTCCGGCACGGTCAGCTGACCATCCGGTGCGAGGACATACCCCTGTGCTTCTACCATTAGCCGGATGAGTGCCTCATTGTCAAACGTCTCCTGACAACACGGCTCGCTGCACTGAAAAAGACCGTAATCGCCCTGCGTGTAAAATAGTCTGCTCTTATCAAAGCCTGCTTTCTGGAAGCAGTGATCCACATTGGTGGTGATTACAAAGTAATCCTTATCCTGCACCAGCCGGAACAGCGTGCCGTATACAGGCTTCAGGGCGTTCTGATAGCGGTTGATATAAATGTACCGGCTCCAGTAGGCCCAATATTCCTCCATGGTGGAGTAGGGGTAGAACCCGCCGGAATACATATCCGTAAAGCCGTATTTGCTGGCAAAATCGGAGAAATATGTTCGGAATCGTTCCCCGGCGTAGGTGAACCCGGCGGAGGTGGACAGCCCGGCTCCTGCGCCGATGATGACGGCATCAGCCTCGTGCAGGGCCTTTTTGAGCTGCTCAGGCTGTGAGCAGTCGGGTGTAGATTTCCTTGTCCAAATCTTTGAAAACATTGAAGATCACCTTTTTGATGGTTGTGGGCGTTTGCAGGAACTCCTTCACAGTCTGTACGGCAATTTCTGCCGCATCCTCATTCGGGAAACAGAACACGCCGGTGGAGATGCAGCAGAATGCGATGCTTTCCAGCCCGGCTTCTGCGGCCTTTGTCAGGCAGGCGCAGTAGCAGGAGGCCAGCAGAGCGCGGTCCCGTGCGGTGACGCGCCCGCTCACAATGGGGCCCACCGTGTGCAGGACATAGCGGCAGGGCAGGTTGAAGGCCGGGGTAAGTTTGGCCTGCCCGGTGGGCTCCTCGTGGCCCTGCTGCGCCATCAGGCGGGCACAGGCGCTGCGCAGCTGTACCCCGGCAAAGGTATGGATGCAGTTGTCGATGCAGCGGTGGCCGGGCACATAGCAGCCGGTCATGCCGCTGTTGGCGGCGTTGACGATGGCGTCGCACTGCAGCGTGGTGATGTCGCCCTGCCACAGGTAAAGGGCAGCTTCCCGCAGCGGGCGGCGGGGGTCAGGCTTTCAAGGACGGTAACGCCCTTCTGGGCAAGCTCGGCGCGCAGGTATTCGTCCTGCACCTGCAAAAACTCCGGGCTGGCATCCCGGGGCGGGCGCACATTGAGCAGTGCGCGCAGCAGCTGCTTCTGCCCGGCGGCATCGTCCGGGACGGCCAGCTGCCGGTATTCGGGGGCTTCTGCCAGCAGGCGGCTGAGCAAAAAACGGCGGCGTTCGGTCTGGGTCATAGAAAGACCTCCTTTGCGGTACCAAACGGCAAAACGCCCTGAAAACAGCGTTTCCAAGGCGATCTGCACGAAACGGGAATCAGAACTCGTAGGGAGGGTTGCCGGAGAAGTCGGCGATGGCGCCGTGAGCATCCTCCAGGTAGAACACCTCAAAGATGGGGTTGGTGGCTTCGCCGTACTGGCCCTTCACGATGGGGTTGGAGATGCTCATCTCCTTGGCAGCCATGTCGTTTTCAAACACAGCTTTGCCGTGCAGGCGGATCCAGGCGTACTCCGGGCTGGACACCGAGATCTCGGTGTAGGGGTTGGCCTGCAGATCCTTGTACACGTCCTTCTGGCTGTTGGTGCAGAACCACAGCTTGCCGTCCAGCTCACCGGCGAACATGAAGGGACGGCACTTGGCCTTGCCGTCACGGCCGACGGTAGCCAGATACTGCACGGGGTTGGCATTCAGGAATTCAACGACTTTGTTCAGAGACATGGTTTGGTACCTCCAGGATTATTGCATTGGGTGTGCGGGGCATCTCGGCGTGCCCCGGCTGACGAGGCCATGATACACCCTTTTTTTGCCCGGCGTAAAGTACGCACAATGCGGTAACCTGGTTACCGGTGGGTGACTTTTGACCGGTTACGATTCGAAACTTTTGCGGTGAACCGCCGATTTCTCGCAATTTGGACTGCAAAAAATTTTTTGAGCCGGATGTGCGGGGGTGTCCGGCCCCTGCTTGACAAGCACCGCGTCTGTGCCGTAAAATAGAAAAAACGGCCCGCGAGGGGCCGGAGCCTGAAGCCCATCATGGACGCTATGTGGGCGTGGGGCGAACAGTACAAACAACAGAATGCGTGACTGCACGTCGGGCAGCTGCCGTACCTGCGGCAGCACCCGGCATTTTGCAAAAAGGAGAAATTGCACCATGGAGCGGATCTTACTGCTGGAGGATGACAAAAGTCTGGTCACCGGGCTGACCCTTGCACTGGGCCGGGCGGGTTATGCGCTGGACACGGCCCGTACCCTGGCCGAGGCCGGGCATCTGTGGCAGGCGGGCCGCTACGACCTGCTGATGCTGGACGTGACCCTGCCGGACGGCACCGGCTTCGACTTCTGCCGGGAGGTGCGCCGCACTTCCGGGGTGCCCATCCTGTTTCTGACCGCGTCGGATGAGGAAATGGACATCATCACCGGGCTGGACCTGGGTGGTGACGATTACATCACCAAGCCCTTCAAACTGGGGGTGCTGCTGAGTCGGGTGCACGCACTGCTGCGCCGGGCCGGAGGGTTCGGGGCACAGCAGGCCACCGAGCTGTGCTCCGGCGGCATCCGGGTAGATCTGCTGGCCGGCCGGGCCGAAAAGAACGGCGTTCCGCTGGAACTCACGGCAGCGGAGTACAAGCTGCTGTGCCTGTTTCTGCGCAGCCCGGGGCAGGTGCTGACCAAAGAGACCATTCTGAACGCCCTGTGGGATTGCGAGGGGCAATTATGTAGATACCAACACCCTCACGGTGTACATCCGGCGGCTGCGGCTCAAGGTGGAGGATGACCCCGGCAGCCCGCAGCGGCTGGTCACGGTGCGGGGCATGGGCTACCGCTGGAACGGGGATGTGAGATGAAATTTCTGGTGGAGGACGATGTCCGGCAGCTGTTTGCCCGGTTGTGCACCGGGCTGGCTGCGGCCCCTGCTGGCGGCAGAATGCGCGTCGTGGGCACTGTGCCCGGCACTGTGCCTGCCGCTGCTGGGGCTGTTTGTCCTTCTGGCGGCCGGGGTGCTGGGCAGTGCCGCTGCTTATTTTGCCCGACGGCAGAAACGGCTGGAGGAAGCGGCTGCGCAGGTGCGTGCCCTGCTGGACGGGGACGCCACTGCCCGGCTGGACAGCGGCCGTGAAGGGCAGTTGTACCGGCTGTTCCATGAAGTGAATGAGATGGCGGCAGTGCTCAACGCCCATGCCGACCGGGAACAGCGGGAAAAAGCAGTTTTGAAGAACACCATGGCCGATATCTCTCACCAGCTCAAGACGCCGCTGGCCGCTCTGAATATCTACAACGGTCTGCTGCAGGCCGGAACGGATGACGCAGAAAATGTGCGGGAGCTGGCCGAACTTTCCGAACAGGAGCTGGACCGGATGGAACAGCTGGTGCAAAGTCTGCTCAAGCTCACCCGGCTGGATGCGGGGACTGTACAGCTGGAAAAAACGGAACAAGATCTGCAAGGTCTGCTGGAGCAGACTGCCCGGCCCTTTGCCTGCCGCGCCCGGCAGGAGCAAAAGCAGCTGGCCGTCGCGGCAGAGCAGGGGTGTGCCTGTGCTGTGACCGGGTGTGGATGCGCGAGGCCGTGGGCAACCTGATCAAGAATGCGCTGGACCATACCCGCGCCGGGGACACCGTGACGGTAGAGGGCAGCCGCTTTGCCGACTTTGTGCGCATCCGGGTGGTGGACACCGGCACCGGCATCCACCCGGAGGACCTGCCCCATCTGTTCAAGCGATTCTACCGCAGCCGCTTTGCGCAGGATACGCCGGGCATCGGGCTGGGGCTGCCGCTGGCGAAATCCATTGTGGAGGTCCACGGCGGCACACTGGAAGTGGAAAGCGAGCTGGGCCGGGGCACCGCCTTCACCATCCTGCTGCGGAACAGGCCCGCTCCGGCGATCCCTACAAAATTGTAGTCTTGCAGTCACCGGGCTGTAGCAAACGGGTGGTATGCTGTGGACAGATCAAAACGAAAGAAGGTTTTGTATGAATCTGTTGCAGGCACAGGCCCTTTGCAAGACCTACGGCACCGGCGAGACTGCCGTGCAGGCGCTGAAGGACGTGAGCTTCTCGGTGCCCAAGGGCGAATTTGTGGCCGTGGTGGGCGAGAGCGGTTCCGGCAAGAGCACTCTGCTCAATCTGCTGGGCGGGCTGGACACCCCTACCTCCGGCAAGGTGCTGCTGGACGGGCGAGATCTGTTTGCCATGAAAGAGCGGGAGCGCACCATCTTCCGCCGCCGGAACATCGGCTTTATCTTTCAGGCGTTCAACCTTGTGCCGGAGCTGACCGTGGAGCAGAATATCCTGTTCCCGGTATTGCTGGACTACCAGAAGCCGGACACGGCGTATCTGGAAGAACTGCTGGATGTGCTGGACCTCCGCAAGCGGCGCAGTCACCTGCCCGGCCAGCTCTCCGGCGGGCAGCAGCAGCGCGTGGCCATCGGGCGGGCGCTCATCACCCGTCCGGCGCTGATTTTAGCCGATGAGCCGACCGGCAATCTGGACACCCGCAACAGCGGCGAGGTGATCGCCCTGCTGAAGGAGGCTTCCCGCAAATACGCCCAGACCATCGTCATGATCACCCACAGCCGCAGCATCGCGCAGACGGCAGACCGGGTGCTGCAGGTGTCGGACGGCGTGCTGACCGACTTCGGGAGGTGCGCGGAATGAAAAGCTATCTAAGCCTGATCCCCATTTCTGCCAGGGTGCGCAGGCGGCAGAACCGGCTGACCATCCTGTGCATCGTCACGGCAGTGTTCCTGGTCACGGCCATCTTCAGTGTGGCGGACATGATGCTGCGCACCCAGACGGGCCGTGCAGCCGGAAAAAGCGGCAGCTGGCATCTGGAGGTCACCGGCATCACGCCGGAGCAGGCTGCGCAGCTGGTCGGCCAGCCGGACGTGGTGCGGGTGGGTGCCGGAGCAGTATTCAATGAGAACGGCGAAAGCGCATACCGCCTGAACGGCAAGCGGGTGGTGCTGTATGGTGCCGATGCAGATTATGTGAGCCTGAACCGTGCCGCAGCCTTTGCGGGCACCTACCCGCAGGCGGAAAACGAAGTGCTGCTGGGCAAGACCGCTGCACGGGTGCTGCATGTGGGCAGCGGAGACACTGTAACGCTGACACTGCCGGACGGAACGGAAAAGCCCCTCACGGTCACCGGCGTCGGCGGCATCGACGAGGATTTTACGGCGAGCAGTACAGCATCGTGGATGCCTACCTGCCGCAGGAAGCCTTTGCGGCCCTGCTGACTGCAAACGGCGAGGCACTGCCCCAGACACATTATGAGCTGGAATACACCAGCGCGGCCAGAGCAGCAAAGGCCCTGCCGAAGCTGCGCAGCCGGTACGGGGAGACGGCTGTGCAGGAAAACCTGCAGGTGATGGGTTCGGCAGGGCAGAGCAGCAGTACGGCTTTTCAGACCGTGTACGGGATGGCAGCGGTGCTGTTCGTGCTGGTGCTGCTGGCCGGAGTGCTGATGATCTCCGGCAGCATGAACAGCAATCTGGCCCAGCGCACCCAGTTCTTTGGCATGATGCGCTGCATCGGCATGAGCAAACGGCAGGTCATCCGGTTCGTCCGGCTGGAAGCCCTCAACTGGTGCAGGACGGCGGTGCCCATCGGCCTTGTGCTGGGCACTTTGGCCAGCTGGACGATCTGCGCCGCGCTGCGGTACGGCATCGGCGGCGAGTTTGCGGCAACGCCAGTCTGGCAGCTGAGCCCTGCGGGCCTGTGCGCCGGTGCCGTGGTGGGTGTGGTGACGGTGCTGCTGGCTGCGCAGGCCCCGGCAAAGCGGGCGGCAAAGGTCTCGCCGATGGCGGCGGTCTCCGGCAGCACCCAGAATGTGCCGGTGGGCCGTGCGGCCCATGCCGGAAAGGGCCGGGTGGAACTGGCACTGGGCGTCCGCCATGCCACCGCCAGCAAAAAGAACTGGGCCCTGATGACCGCCAGCTTTGCGTTGAGCATTGTGCTGGCGCTGGGCTTTACCGTGCTCTTGCAGTTCGCCTCTCTGCTGTTGCCCAGTCTGGTGCCGTGGCAGCCCGATGTGCTTTACAACGGCTACGGCAATGCGCAGGTGCTGCCCGGCAGCATGACCCGGACACTGCTGGAAGTGCCGGGCGTCGCCCATGCGTGGGGCTGCACTGGTCTGGTGGATACCCCGGCCAGCAGCGACAAGGGCAACGTGGACCACGTTATCTTCTGCTCCTACGATGATTATATGCTGGAGTCCAGCCGTTCCGCGGTGGTACGGGGTCGGATGCCCGGCGCAGGCAATGAAGTGATGACCATCTACAATAAGAACAACCCCATGCAGATTGGGGACGTCATCACAGTGAACGGGGTGCCGCTTACCATCGTGGGTGCCTTCTCGGAGGGCACCTTCCCGGATGATGTGACCCTTATTGCACCGGAAGCGCTGTTCCGACAGGTGGCAGGCGACCAGAACTATAATATGGTAGGTGTGCAGTTGGACCGCACCGCCGACGAGGACACCCTCTTCACGCTGGCGGACCTTGCCACGGATGACGTCATCATGCAGGACCTGCGGGAGAGCAACCGGCAGGACCGCGGCACCTATTACGCGGTACGCATCGTGCTGTACGGTTTTCTGGCCATCATCGGCGGCATCTCGCTGCTGAACATCGTCAACAGCATCTCCATGAGCGTTTCCGCCCGTGCCCGGCAGTACGGTGCCATGCGCGCCGTGGGCATGGAGGATGTCCAACTGTGCCGGATGATCGCGGCGGAGGCCGGGACCTATGCGGCGTCCGGCCTGCTGGTGGGCGTTGCTGCCGGCCTTGTGCTGCACCGTGCACTGTATACCCGGCTGATCACCCACTATTTCGGCGTCGTGTGGCGGGTGCCCTTCGGGCTGCTGGCAGTGCTCTGTCTGTTCGTGGCAGGTGCAGCGGCGCTTGCGGTGCACGGCCCGGTGAAGCGATTGCAGGCAATGCCCGTCACAGTAGCCATCAACGAACTCTGACAAACAAAAACAAGCGCCGGAGCGCTCCCTTTGCGGGAATGCTCCGGCGCTTTTGGGTGTAACTCAGTCCAGCACGGGAATGTCCAGCCCGAATTCCAGCGGGCGGAACCGGGGGGCAGACATTTTCGGTGATGGAGATCACCGAGGCGGCCAGACGGCTGCCGATCTCGCAGGAGGCGGGCAGGTTCTTGCCGTAGGTCTGGCCGATGACCGTGCCGGCGAAGAAGGCGTCGCCTGCGCCGGTGGTGTCGATGACGTCCACCTTCTTGGCGGGTACGATGCCGGACTCGCCGTTGGCACGGGCGTACACGGCACCCTGACCGCCCATGGTGACCACCATGCTGGGGATGTTGGCGCTGTGTACATTGGCGGCCAGCACCTCCCGCATGGCAGCGGGGGAAAGGTGGTCGTAATCGTCCGAGAAGAGCAGCCCGGCTTCCTGCTGGTTGCAGACGAAGCAGTCGATCTGCTGCAAAAAGTCGCGCCGCTCGATGGCGATGCTCATGTTGGAGATGGCCGCGTAGACCCGCTTGTTGTACTTTTTGGCATAGCGGAGCACCTGCTTGACCGTGTCTTTCTCCAGATCCAGCTCGAGCGCGATGCTGTCGCAGTCCTTGAAGATCTCGTCTCCCTGCTCTTTCAGAAGAGCGGTGAGGGGAGTGGTGTCCGGGCGCTTGGAGATGGAGGCACATACGTCACCGTCGTTGTTGAACACGGCCAGCCAGGTGCCCATGCCGTCCTTCACGCGGCGGATGAACTGGGTGTTCACCTTGTGGTTGTCCAGTTTATCGATGACGTCCTGACCCATGCCGGTATCGTCCACCAGACCCACGAAGGTGGGGCGCAGCTCCACATTGGCGATGTCCTCCGCCACGTTCCGGCTCACACCGCCATGCACCTGTTCAATGCGGCCGGCGTTCCGTCCGCCGGGGATGTAGGTGGAGAGGGGATAGCCCTTGATGTCCACGAAAACTGCGCCGATGACTACGATTCCCATTACTGCCCGGCGGCGGTCTCGCCGGTGAGCATCAGGCTGGACGCACCATCCAACACAGCATTGTAAATATCGCTCACCTCGGCGCGGGTGGGCACGGCACGGGTGCACATGCTGTCCAGCATCTGGGTGACCACCATAAAGGGCACCCCGGCGGCCCGGCAGGCGGCGGAAAGCTGTTTCTGACAGCGGGGCAGCTCCCACAGCGGCATGGCGTTGCCCAGGTCGCCGCGGGCAATGACCACCTCGTCCACGAGGGACAGAAACTCCGGCAGAGCCTGCACCCCGGCAAGGTTCTCGATCTTTGCAAAGATGCGGATCTGCGGCGCACCGGCCTCGGCCAGCGCCTGCCGCAAAGCAAGGATGTCCTGTTTCCCGCGCACGAAGGGGCAGCATGACCCCGGTGACGCCGCAGGAAGCTGCGATGCGCAGGTTGGCAAGGTCCTCACTTGTCAGGGTGGGCATGGGCACCGACAGACCCGGGGCGGCAATGCTCTTGCGGCTTTGCAGAACGCCGCCCCGCAGTACGGTGCAGACCAGTGCATCCGGCCCGGCGGCAGTTACTTCCACCAGCAGCTTGCCGTCATCCAGCAGAAGCTGCTGCCCGGGGCGGGCTGCCTGTACCAGCTGGACAGGGCAGGGGATGCCGCCTGCACCCAGCTGTACCGTGCCGCCCTCCGGCAGGGTGACCGGGCTGGCCAGCCGCCCGACACGCAGTTCCGGCCCCTGCAGGTCGATTAGCAGGTCCGGAATGCCGACAGCGCGGATCATTGCCAGCCAGTCAGTGTGTGCGGCCAGCGCCCCGTGGGGAAAGGTTCATGCGCAGGCCGGTCATGCCGGCGTCCACAAGGCGGCGCAGAGTTCCGGCACTGGCGCAGGCCGGGCCGATGGTTCCATAAAATGCATAAGGGGTCCCTTCTTTCATAGATTGCGCAGGTGTTCCTGCAAAAAGCTGCACAAAAGCCGGACACAGGGGTGCTCTGCGTGCTCCGGCTGCAAAAAGGCGGCGCAGATGGGCGGCATGCCGTCCAGTGCCACGTCCTGAACATTGCCCATGCTGTGGTCGGAGGTGATCTCCAACCGGTCCAGGGCCAGACCGTTGCGCTCCTGGGTGCGGTAAAGCACTTGATAGTATTGCTCGCCGATCTCTACCTTCGGGCGGGCACCGGCCTGCCGCAGGGTATTCCACAGCGGGGCCAGCGGCTCCGGCGCAAGGCCCGGCACCAACAGCAGCCGACCGTCCAGCTCTGCCGGGGCGATGCTGCTGCGCCCCCAGAACGGGCTGCAGCGGGGCACCAGCAGGGCCGCAGTGTGCCGGGTGAGCGCGGTGCGGGCAAGCCCGGCCGCGCAGCCGCCCAGGTCCATCACCAGCCCGGCGTCCAGCGTGCCGTTCTGCAATTGTGCACATACGGCGTCGTTGGAGAGCAATGTGGTTTCCAGCGGGATGCCCGGGTATTGCTGCCGGAACTGC
>VOFB01004920.1_pt1 | contig 43917 bp, 68 predicted proteins | sample 5384141 | NCBI WGS metagenome assembly VOFB01 (sample SAMN12384721, study PRJNA508395) | human gut metagenome | isolation source: healthy gut A | host: Homo sapiens | reverse complement strand
CAGCTCATGTACCGCTACGGCTTTGATTGATGATGGCGATGGCGTGAACGACCAGTACGTCACCGTCATCGTGAAGGACACCGTCACGTACGCGGATCACGCCGATCATGTGGGGACGAGGGCGTCTATCACGGTCGAGCCGACCTGCGCGAATGGCGCGAGGGGTCTTCACCTGCGCTGTCAGCGGCGAGACGAGGCCGAGGAGATTCCCCGCGCTCGGCTGCGACTGGGACGAGTGCGGGAATATTACGACGCGACGTGCACGACCGGTGGCGGCCGCGAGCACTCTGCAAGCGTGCTGAGGCATGCGACGGCGAAGGTTGGGAGTGGGAGGACACGACCCCGCGCTCGGCCATGACTGGAGTGACTGGGAGCTCGCGATCGAGCCCACCTGCACCGAGGCCGGCGTCGAGTGCCGCTGGTGCAACAGGGATTTGTAACGGTACCTGGGAGAACGGTGATGGCTGGGACGAGCGCGAGTTCCCGCACTGGGCCACAGCTGAACACGACGGTGACCAAGGCCGCCACCTGCACCGAGGACGGCGAGGAGACTTCCGGTCTGCGCCACCTGCGGCGAGACGGTCACGACCGACCCCGCGACCGGCCATAGTGTCGCGCCGGCCGACAAGCCCGCCACTTGCACCGAGACCGCCTTTCAGGCCGCACGGTGTGCAGCGTGTGCAACCAGGTCGTGAACGAGGGCACCGTGCTCGATGCTCGAGCATCGCGTGGGCGTATGCCGTCATCCGCGCCGCCACCGCACCGAGGGCCCTTATGGCCTTCAGCCGCCAGGTGACTGGGTGGCGTCCAGTGAGCACTGACCATCCCCTTCGCGCTGGGCCATGCTGTGGCGATTGACCTGCCGTGGCCGCGACTCGCACGACCAAAGTGGGCCTGACCGAAGGCTTCCGCACTGCACGGCCTGCAACGAGGTGCTGACGGCGCAGCAGACCATCCCCGCGCTCGGCCATGACTGGGACGAGGGCGAGGTCACCAAGGCCGCCACGTGCTTGGCCACGGGCGTGCGCATCACTGCACGCGTTGCAACGTGGCGCGAGCAGAAATTTAACCTTACCCAGCTGGGGTGCGTGGACGTCGTCAGGAACGGCCGCCGTCGGCGTCTGAGGGCAGCGAGCAACGCGCGTCTGCGCATTGCACGCACGTCGAGACGCGCGCTAGCGGTGCGCTCCAGCAGCCCCAGAACGGCGGCAACGCGAACGGCGCTACGACGGGTGGCAATGCCGTTTCGGGTGCCACGGGCGGCAACGGAGCCGGTGGCGCGCGACGGGTGGCGTGGATGCCGCTGCATCGGCGTACCGCAACGTCGCAGGCACGCAGGGGGCCGGCGAGGCCATCGAGGGCGACGAGACGCCGCTTGCGGCGCCCGACGAGACCACGATCGCCGATGACGCAACCCGCTTGCGGCCGGACAACGCGCGCGTGCGCAGGAGGGCAGTCGACTGGGCGCCCGTGGCGGTCGCGGCCGGGCAACGGTGCTCGTCGATGCGTGGCCATCGCCTACGTTGAGGAAGCGCCGCAGGAACAGGATGCCGATGGGGAGCGCCAGGCGGGCTTTCGCCCGTCACGATGCGACTAATGAGGCGTCCGCGCCGCGGGCGCCCCTTTTGGTTGTGGTGGGGAGGGCGTGCCTTGGACGGCGTAGGGCAAGGCGGGTGCTTGCCGTGGCTGCTTCGAAAGCAGTCCGGCGAGCTCAGCCGGGCGGAATCGGCGTGAGCGACGATCCCCGATGGCTATGGAGCGAAATAGAGGCGATTTGAGACGTTTTATGGTGGTTCGTCTGCCGACTCAATCTGGTGTGCAAGGCTCAGATTCGCCCCTGAGGGCCCTGTGGAGGCTATGGCGCGGCATGCGCACCTGCGGGGAGCTGGCGGAGTTGGCGTGACTGCGGATTTAGGTTTCGATGCATTCTGCCGGGAGTTATGCAAATCGTCCAGTGAGAGTTATGCAAATCGTCCAGTGGAGCTCGATGAACTGGGGAAAGGGGCATACGTCGCCAAAGGCGTCGGCGACGTATGCTCCCAAGTACTTCGGATAGCCTGGAGAAGGTCGGTTCGCTCCTGGAGGTGCGAAGATTCGCGGTACGTTATCTACGGCGGCAGTGATTCTCGAGATGCGCCATGGACATGTGCTCGTTGCGCGAGGCGCACCGGCTCGCGGTGTAAATCATGGCGCAATAGAGAGAGCGTTCTTGTCGGTGCCATGAGAAGATGCCGTTAAAGATGGCTGGCCGGTTTTGCTGGTATCGGAATAAAAGGCAAATCAACGAAAACTGGATAGCAAGACCAGTCCATGTATCTGGGCGATAATCTGCAGGAGTCTGCGGAGAATTTTTTATTGCGGCGCACGAAAGATCTGCCCGTACATGTAACCGGACGGACTGCTCATTAAAAATGCGCTTCCCTAAGGCCTTTTTGAGCCTGCCGATAGGGACTAGAGCCCAAAAGTAGTTAAAACGTCTTAGAAGCGATTCTCGTTATCCTGAAGCCGATTCGAGGCTTTGGCGTTCGAGGAGTCGCTTTGGCTCAAGTGACAGAGTCGGACGAATTGGACCTGCTCGCATGCGCTTGTTTCCTCCCCCATGGAACAACCCGTATCTTCCGAGCTTTGAGCAAGTTGGCTGTTTTGGGGTATAGGATGATGCAAACGACGGTACAGAAGGCCATATCGATTCTTAAAGCGCATGTTTGCAAAATGCCATTATTCACAATCACAGATGATTCAAATCTGGGAAATATGCTCGTCAAATCGCGTAAGTTACTTCGTTTTGCTTATAGATGTCGTGAATACCTTGATCACAATCGAATTTCCAAAAGGACGAAAAGAGTGTTTCGCGCTGCCGAAGTCTCGATCGAGGAAACATCCGTAGGCGAAGAGTGCCTTTGGCGTCATATCGTATGGACGCCGTGTCGAAATGACGGACCAATGCCTACAGAGACATGCGGGTTTTCGCAAAATATGGTGATTATTTCCGCATATCGTGATTTCTGTCCAATATGCCCATGAAAGACAATCAAACGTTCTGTTTTGAATGTCGACGATACTCCCGTGCATTTTTGATTCTTCTGATGGAGCGGCAGAGGTGAGTGCTTTTCAACAAAGCAATATCTCGTGTTTGTTCGGTACCTGAAAGATGATGAGACAAATGTCGACGGGGCGCTTTTGTCTGGTTGTCGGCTTGAGTAGATGATATACTTGTCATGTATACTTGTTCTGAGAAAGGGGAAGACATGGCGCAGCTGTCACTTACATGGACGAGAGGCTTCCATGGCGGCTCTGCGTGCGGATGCGGCCAAACGCGGCGTGTCAATTTCTCGTTCGCGCGCGCGACGTGCTTGTCGAGCGCGATGCACCTTCTGCGCATGCCTGGGAAAACGGATGGCCCCCAGGCTACTTTTTGATCTGTATGGCAGCATTCCCGATTTCCCCATCGCCGAAGATCTCGAGGCGGCTCCAGTTGATTCGCCGTTTGCGTAGGTGATGCCATGTACCTGCTCGACACGAACGTCCTCGTCGACTTCTACGCGGCAAGAACCAATACGCGCCCGCATGCTCAGGGCGAGCAATGCCGGCGTCTTCAGAATTCCATCGGTGGTCAAGGGGCGGAGCTGTTCGGTGTCGAGAAATCGGCTGACCCCGGCCCCAATCGCCTCAAGGCCGAGCTCCTCCTCCTGCCGTTCGAGGCCTCGATGACGGCAAGTGCCTTGCACTACGCCCGCATACGCGCGCATCTCGGTGCGCGGCATGCCCAATGGCGCGAATGATCGAGTCGCCGCGTGCGCCATGGCACATGGCGCGACGCTCGCACCAACAACAACGGGGGAGTTCCAACGCGTTCCCCGGCTTTCGGTCGAGCAATGGGCCGAAGTGCCTTTGAGACAGCTTCGCCTGACCAAATCATCACTAATGTCGGAGCCCGATCCACCTGTCCGACGTTTCGCAATCCTTCCAAAATATATCCGAGAAACGCCTACCCCATTCGACGGTTTTGTTGGATTCGCATATTACGATTAGGCCAGGCAACACGAAGCTGCTGTGCTGACACCTCAGTTCTCCGTGTTGACAATACTTGTATGGCAGTAGTATACTTGCGACGCGATAGTAATGGAGCACTCCGCGCATTCTTGCCGACTGAGATATCGAAGTTGTTTTTGAACGCTCCCGCGAGGTCATCCTGTTTGCGCCCCACCTGCGTTCTCATTTGCGCAAGGCGCCTATCGCAAGCTCCAGATGCTCGACGCCGCATATGCCCTCACCGATCTTTTGCACCGTCTGGAAAACGGGCTGGCTTAAACCCCAAGGCACCGATTGGGGTAGTACAGCATTCGGGTGAACGATCGGTATGCCTGTGTTTTTGTGGGAGAACGGCGAGGCAACGGGGGTTGAGTTCTGTGACTACCATTGATGATGTGTCATTTTCTTCGAGTCCAGGCGAGATCTTGTTCGGGAGGAGCTTCGAGCCCCCCAAGGCATCAGCCAATATACGTCTGGCGAAGGCGATTGGCAAACCGCAGTCGGCGATATCTGAAATCGCATGGACAACGCGCCATAACCCCCGAAATGGCCTTTGTTGCTGGGCGCTCCGGCACTTCGCCCCCCCAGTTCTGGCTCAATCTCGAAATGGCCTACCAGCTAAAGATGGTCGACTCTCCAGCTCGCCCACGTCACGCCCCTCGTAGACGAGCTTGCCGGGAGGCGCGGCTGCTCGGTCGCATTGCGCGAGCAGAACGGGAGTACGCGACCGGGCAGTATTCCGATGGCTCCTTCTGCCATCGCTTCGCTGAAGGAACAAACATGATCCTTGTCTGATGCGTAATGAGACAGATCCCGCCGGGTCGCTTTTGTTTCATCAGCAGGCACTGTTCGGTCAAGCCAAACTGTCTGTTTTCGTTTATCCGTTCAGGCGGATGAGGTTGCGGATGGCCGGCGTGGCGGTCATGATCTCGAAGACCGGCGGCGATACCCCGTCCACCCGTGGGCACGAGCCACCATGCTGGCTCACCACGGCCTGCTGCAGCAGCACAAGCGACAGCTGCATGCGAATCTGACGCTGCTGGTTGGCCGGGAAGGCGTCGATGATGCGATCCACCGTGGAAGAGGCGCCCGTGTGGTGTGCAGCGTGGAGAACATGAAGCTGGGCCATCTCGGCGGCGGTCATAGCGGTGCCGATGGTCTCCTGGTCGCGCATCTCGCCGAGCAGGATGACATCCGGCGCCTCGCGCATCGCGCTACGCAGCCCTCGGCGTAGTGGCGACATCGGAGGGAATCTCGCGCTGGGTGACGATGCAGCCCTCGTGACGATGCACGTACTCGATGGGGTCTTCCATGGTGATGATGTGGCCCGTGCGCGCCTTGTTCAGCTTTGTCGATGATGCAGGCCAGCGTCGTGGACTTGCCCGAGCCGGCGGGGCCGGTGACGAGCACGAGGCCCTTGGTCAGGTCGGCGAGCTTGAGCACGCTTTCGGGGATGTTGAGCTCGGCGGGGTCGGGGGAGGCCGAAGGGATGACGCGGATGACGGCGGACATGGAGCCGCGCTGGCGGAAGACGTTGGCGCGGAAACGGCCGATGCCGGGGCGCGAACGAGAAATCCTCGTCAAGATTATCGTTACTGGCGAAGTTCTTGAAGTCACGGCAATCTCGTAGATGGCCTCGACCACGGTGCGCGTGTCCGCAGGCGTGAGTATCTCCCCGTCCATGCGCACTTGGCGACCGCTTGCCTTGTAGGTGAGCGGAAGGCCCGCCACCACGAAGATGTCCGACGCCTTGAGGGTCGATCATCTTGCTTGAGCAAATCCGGAAAGTAACATCATCTCTTCCTTCCCTACATGCCCGACCAAAAGCGGTCGGTCTCGGCGCTGTTAACCTTTGCTGTCATGTTCCACTTGGCGATGCGGCAGCCGTTGCCCCCGGGTGCCACGGCGATAATCGAGCAGACGCCCGTTGGGGCAGGCGAAACTGAGCGGTACGGCGCCGTTCTCGAGGGCTGCGGTGACGGTGACGTCGGTGTTGTCCGCCTGCACCTGGGGCGATGGCCGGACGGCCTGCGCGGAGGGGAATCCCGGAGGCGTCGACGAGGCCGACGAATCTGCTGGGTCCGCACCGGCGGCGTATTGCTGCGTGACGGAATCGGCCTGCATATGCGCAGAGGCTGTCGACGCGCGCGACGTTGACCGCGAGCGCCGCAGGGTGCGAGGCAGATCACCGCGATGAGGGCGAACAGCGAGATATGGGGACCGATGCGCACGGATGGCGTGGAATCGTTCATCGGCTCACCCGCTTACGTATCGTGCCGTGTCGAGTGCGTAGACCTCGACGTCGTCGACGGTCGCCGTGATGTGCGCCCGGTAGAGGGTACCGCCGGTCATGGACTCGGGGGGTGACTTCGCAGGTGACGGCGAGCTTGTCGTCGGAGCATTATCGAGGTTGGTTGCCAGCGGGTCTGCCGAGAACCGCTCGGCGACGTTGCCGGCGCAGGCCACGGCACGCTCGAGTCGAGGCCGTTTTGCGCCACGATGGCCGAGCCGACGTAGAGCCGCACGATGACGGCGAAGGAGACGATGAGGAAGACGAAGAGCACGAGGGTCCGATGATGAAGGGTACGATTTGCCCCGACGGCTTGCGACGGGGACCCTGCGGTCTTTCGCCATGCTGCATGACCGGGGCCATCAGGAGCTCCTTGCATGGCGCGCAGGGCGATGTCCGTCCTGCCCCCGGTCGGTCACGATGGTGAGCAGCCCGTTCCTGTACGCCAGGTCGAACTTGGACGATTTCGATAATTTGACTGCCTTACCGGGGGTCGTACGGGGTGCCCGCGACGGCGTATTTCCTGGACAATGTTGCCCTTTATAGAGGCAACATTCTCGTCTCGTGGTGCCGTTGGGCAGATATTCCATGAGGACGAGGGAGTTACCTCGGACCCGTGCCGACCCATACGGCGCTTCGTTCCGTCGATGGAGCGGACGTTGTTCGCGAGGAACTACATGCCGCGGCGGTCCTCGTTGGCCTGCATCTGCACGGAGGCGACGCGCTGGTAGACGGTGACGCCCGTGACGAGCTATGAGCAAGATGCCCAGTATGACCAACATGAGGATGCCCACGAAGAGATTACGCTGCCGTCCGGCGTGCTTGTCATTGCGTATGGTAGCCATCGCGCTGACTATGTCCATGTTATTCTGCCTCATCGTGCCACCACCGTCACCGTGGGGGTACGTTATCGGCAAACCACTCGTAGTTGACGGTGTAGTCGTTGCGGTTGATCGCCAGACCGTAGACGTCCTCGAGATGGATATGGAGGCCGGGTAGAGCCCTCGATGGCATAGCACTGCGGGCGCTCGCCAGACGGTCGAGCGGATGGATGCCGCGCTCTGCTCGCGCGCGGCGTGCTGAACGCGCCAATCGCCCAGACGAGCAACGCGATGGCCACCGCGACGAGCAGCACGGCGGATGCGCCGGATGCGGCGCCTGCGAATCTGTATGTGCTGAGTTCGCGGTACACGCCGATGCCTATCCAATCGATCCCATGATGCCGATGAGCGGGAGCATGACCGAGATGAGCGTGCCGCCGACCGCGATGGTGAGCAATGCGGCGAGCAGGGGCTCGATGCGATCGAGCGCACGGTCGAGCTGGGCCGTCGAGTCGTCGAAGAGCATGACCGACAAGTCCGCGAGCACGTCGTCGACCGAACCGGCGTGCGCGCCGGCGGTGAGCATGTGCGCGTAGAGCGGGTCAAGGATGTCGGCCTCGGTGAACGCCTGGGGCAGACTGCGCGGGTTCCCTCGAGGTCCTCCATGGCCTCCAGGGCGTACTCGAGGCGGGCCCTGAGCCTGCTGTGACGCACGGTCTCGAGTGCCTGGCATGGCCGTCTCGGTGGTGATGCCGGCGGCGATGTAGGTGGCGAGCGCCGAGGTGAAGCGCGAGAGCGCGAGCTCGTACATGGCCTGGCGCGTGCTCGATGCGTTCGAAGATCGCGAGGACGCGTTCGCGCCCGGACTGGGTGGGCTCGCGGCGAAGAGGAAGATGGCGACGATGGCGCAGGCCACGGTGATGACGAAGGCGATCCAGCCGATGACGATGGGACGCGAGCGCCATGCTCGACGAGGCGGCGGTCAGCGAGCCCGACGTGGACTCGTAGACGTTGGCGAACACGGGAGGATGACGACGACGGTCGCCGCGAGGATGATGGCCATGATGCAGAGCAGCGCGGCGGGGTAGGCCACGGAGCTGCGGATCTTCTGAAGGTGCGGTCCTCCTCGCCGTAGTAGACCTCGAGCGTGCGCAGGACCGATTCGAGACGACCGGATTGCTCGCCGGTCTGGACCATGTCGATGACATGGCCGGGAAAGGCGTTGGTGGTCTCCATCGACTGGGAAAGCGACTGCCCGCGATGAGGCCGCGGTACATGCCGACGCATGCCGTCTTGAAGCGCGACCTCGCGGTTTTCCGCGAGCAGGTGGACGGCCTCGTCGATTTGCAAGCCCGCTGAGAGCATGGTCGCGACGCTCCCGCACAAGGCGGAAAGCGCGCCGCTGTCGAGCAGTTTAGCTGCCATTGGTTTCCTCGCATCCCTCGTTTCGCATGGTACTCACTCTAATATACCTTCCCTCGTTGACGGGGCAGATTTCTAATAAACATAGCGATCCCGATAACTTATTCCGTCACCGACGTACGCGTTTGCCGCCCTCGGTCGCGGCCAGGGTCAGGTCGACGCGCGACCACGTCTTGGGGTCGACCGTGAACTGGATGGAGTGCCAGGTCCCGTCGATGTAGACCATGATCCAGGCGTGGTAGAAGTCATCGGGCGAGACGTAAAGCCGGTGACGATCTGGGCCGGATGCCGACGCTGCGCAGCATGGCCGCGCCCAGGGAGGCGTAGTCGAAGCAGATGCCGCTGCCGCTCGAGAGCGTGGCGTCCGGTCGGGGATGTAGCCGGTGGACGTCGAGAGCTTCTCGGCCTTTGGCGGTGTCGTAGGAGATGCTTGTTCGCGATGAAGTCGCAAATGGCGCGCAGGGCGGCCGCCTGGTTGTCGGCACCGGAGGTGAGCTCGCGGGCCCTGCGGGTGGAGGCGCTGTTCTCGTCGAAGTCGCAGTAGAGGTTGGGGTGCAGGAAGGGGCTCGAGCCCGGTCCGAGGTGCACGGGGACGCTCGTGGAGGGTAGCTCGACGTAGTCGTTGCCGCTCGTGTTCTGCATGACGCGGACGGTGTAGGTGCCGTCGCCCATGTTCATGGGGACGAAGACGGGCGTGCCGTCGCCGGGCATGTCGTAGTTGTAGCTCTACTCGCCGCGGGTGACCTGGAGCTTGAGGCGCGACGAGCTGTTGCCGGTGGCGCCCACGTAGCCCTGGGAGGCCGATGACGTGTCTATGGCGCAGTTGGGCCCTGGACGGCGGCCGACGAGTTGAAGGGACACGTCCTGACGGAGCCCGGTCCGAGAACGCGGCGCCCCTCGACGACCTCGTCCGCGCCGATGGGGGACGAGCCACCGCCCCCGCAGGCGGAAAGCGACGCGATGGCGAACAGGGCCGCGAAAAAGCGCGATGGCGGTCGCGGACGCAAGGAGGCGACGCCGGGCTCGGACGGGGCGCGGCGCGGCATGCGCGTGGTGCGCGGAATGCGTTCTATGGGCCGGGAAGCGCGCGTCAACGGCGGCCTTTCGACGAGCGTGTTGCCAGGCGGGTGCGTGGCGAATGCGACCATTATAGAAGACGCGCGTGATGCGGACGATGACACCGGGGAAACAAAACGGGGGAGAGAAGGGACGGTGCCGATGGGACGGCTCCCGCCCGCGTCCGCAGTTGGAGGCCGATGTGAGACAATGTGCCAGGGGTCAGACCCCGTGACACATTTTTGCTGTGAGACAATGGACAGACATGTTTCTTATTCACCCGGCAGTATGAGGAGGGGCGGTCATGCCCGAATTCATCTACCAGATGCACGACGCGCGCAAGGCACACGGAAGCAAGGTCATTCTGGACGAAGTGACCCTGAGCTTATCCGGGGGCCAAGATCGGCGTCGTCGGTCCCAACGGCATGGGCAAGTCGACGCTCCTCAAGATCATGGCGGGGCTCGAGGACGTGAGCAACGGCGAGGCGCGTCTCACTCCCGGCTACACCGTGGGCATCCTGCAGCAGGAGCCGCCGCTCGACGATGAGGACAAGACCGTCATCGAGAACGTGCGGCTGGCGTTTGGCGACATGATTGCCAAGATCGAGCGCTTCAACCAGGTCTCCGCCGAGATGGCCGACCCCGATGCCGATTTCGACGCGCTTATGGCAGAAATGGGCAAGCTGCAAGAAGCCATCGACGCCGCCAACGGCTGGGATCTCGACAGCCAGCTCACGCAGGCGATGGACGCCTTGCAGCTACCAGACCCGGAGGCACCTGTTAATGTTTTGTCGGGAGGCGAGCGAAGGCGCGTTGCACTTTGCAGGCTCCTGTTGGAAGCTCCGATCTACTGCTGCTCGACGAGCCCACCAACCACCTCGACGCCGAGTCGGTCCTGGGCTCGAGCAGTTTCCTGAAGCGCTACCAGGGCGCCGTGCTCGCCGTGACGCACGACCGCTACTTCATGGACAACGTGGCCGAATGGATTTGCGAGGTCGACCGCGGCCACTTGTACCCCTATAAGGGCAACTACACCACGTACTTGGAGACCAAGGCCGCGCGCCTGGAGGCCCAGGGGCAGCAGGAGGCCAAGCTCGCCAAGAAGCTGGAGGCCGAGCTCGAGTGGGTACGCTCGAGTCCCAAGGCTCGTCAGGCCAAGAACAAGGCCCGTCTGGCTCGTTACGAGGAGATGGAGGCCGAGGCGCGCTCCATGAAGAAGGTCGACTTCACCGACATCCACATCCCCCCGGTCCCGCGCTTGGGCAATAAGGTGCTTATTGCCATCACCTGAGCAAGTCCTCGGGGACCGCGTGCTCATCGACGATTTTTCGTTCAGCTTGCCGCGCAACGGCATCGTGGGCGTTATTGGTCCCAACGGCGTAGGCAAAGACGACGCTCTTCAAGTGCATCGTCGGCCTCGAGGAGCCGAGCGCGGGTACGCTTCGACATCGGCGAGACGGTCAAGATCGCCTACGTCGACCAGAACCGCGCGGGCATCGACCCCGACAAGTACGTGATGGGAGGTCGTCTCCGACGGCAACGACATCATGATGGTGGGCGAGACCGAGGTGCCCAGCCGCGCCTACGTGGCCAGCTTCGGCTTCAAGGGCGCCGACCAGCAGAAGCTGGCCGGCGTGCTCTCGGGCGGCGAGCGCAACCGCCTCAACCTGGCACTCACGCTCAAGCAGGGCGGCAACCTGCTCTTGCTCGACGAGCCGACCAATGACCTGGATACCGAGACGCTGGCGAGTCTCGAGGAAGCCCTGCTCGCGTTTTCGGGTTGCGCGGTCATCACGAGCCACGACCGCTGGTTCCTCGACAGGATCGCAACGCATATCCTCGCCTGGGAGGCCAACCGCATCGAGCGCCTGGCGAGACGCAGCCCAGCCGCATCGTATCCACCGTAAGCTGACGCGACGATAGATCGTTACGCGGTTCCAAACCGCGTAACTGCTCGACGCTGCGCGGGTCGCAAGCAGCCATCTTGCCAGCCTGCTGCCGCTCGCGTACCGAAGTACGCGTCGCTCCTCTTTCACGGCAACCTGGGGCACTTGCGGCCCGCTCGCTGTTGGTTACGCAACATCAACAAAAAAAACGGCTCAAATCCTGATTTGGATTTGAGTCGTTTGTCGTTACTGCTCGGGTTCTTCGACTTTATCGATGGCCCAGGTGGATCCGAGGCCACCGGTGGTATTGCGGCGGATGCGCACGGCAACCTCGCGGCGCTCGCCGGCCTGCGTGTAGCGCAGGGGGAAGCTTGCGCGTTTCGCGAGGCCTCGATGGTACCGCGCTCGCGGGCGATCCAGTAGTACTCGCCGACAATGCCGAGGGTATCGGCGCCGTAGGGGAGATAGGTCGACAGCTGGTGCAGAAGCGGGCCGGGGCAGAAGACCTCGGTTGCGAAATCGACGGGGAAGTCCTCGGGGATGGCGGGCGCTACGGGTGCGGGGGTTGGGGCCTCTGCGAGTACCGAAGCCGGTGCCGGTGCGGGAATTTGGTCGCAAGCAGAGGCGGGCACGGATTCGATGACGGGTGCGAACTCCAGCGTCGTCTTCGGCTTGATTGTGGAATCTGCGGGCTTCACGGTGACGGGCGCGTCTGCAGCTTCAGTTTCAACCTCAACCTGCGTCGCGCTCTCATTCTCGACGCTCGACTTTGCCTCGATGGGCGTGGATGCCATGGTGGTGATGCCGGCATTGGCATTCTCGGGGTCATAGACGACCGTGAGCGAGATGGCGGGCTGCGGCGTCTCGGGTTCCGGCGCCGACTCGGTAGCGTCTTGATCTGTGGGCTCGTCGGACTGATCGTCCTCGGCCTCGTCGCCAAAGACATCGCTGTTTTGGAACGCAGGCGGCTCGGGTTGGTCAGCGGCTTCTTCGGTTGTCGACTTGGGCGCTTCGTTGAGCTCCACAGTGGCTTCCTGCTCGGATATGACTTTGGGATCGGTCGTGGCGGCGATTTCGGTTTCGGCTTCTGCCGTTATCTCAATAGCGACTTCGATCTCTGTCTCGCTCTGGGTTCCGGCGCGGCTTCAACCATGGCTTCGGGCCTCGGGACGCTTAACGTGCTTGGGGCGCACGGCCTTGAGGTCCTTCACCGCGCTTTTTCTTTTTGTAGGACTGCTTGGCGCCCTTGGCGGTCTTGGCTTGTCCTCGCCCTTGGCAAGCGCGGCATCCCAGGCCTCGTTGGCGATGACCGTGGCATACAGGCGGCCGCCTTTAAAGACGGTCAGCTTAATGCAGTCGTCGAGTTCCTCGAGCAACTCGCGCGTGGACTCGAAGCCCAGGTCATAAGCGGTCATGTCGCCAGCGGCGAGCGCCTCCTCGACCTGCGTCATAAACGTTTGCTTGCCACATCCAATCGCATCGCGCAGCAGGCGATACAGATAGATGTGGTTGCCCAGCGAAAGCGTGGGCCTAATTATTGTCTTGCTCATGGCAAAATCTCCTCTTTACACATGTAAAGCATCTTACCATCGCATGGCGTTCGCCATGGCGGCGCCCAAGGCAAACGGGCGCGAACCGCTTTCGATTCGCGCCCGTTGTACAGGTCGGTTATCTATGAGAGGCAAACGTGCTTAGTTGCCCGATGCCGTGCCTTGGCCGAGTTGTCAGATGCCGTGCCGGAAGCGGTTCCCGCTCGAGCTGTTGGTTTTGTTACTGTCTGCCGTGCCCGTTCCGACGTGGTGTCGCTCGTCTGGCCTCCCGTGTTCGGCTGTGAACCGTCAGTCGTTTGGCTTGAGTCGGTCGTGCCGGACGGCGTGCCACTGTTGGCCATAGAGGAATCGGTGCCCTGCGATTGGTTTTGGGTGTTCGAGGACGAATTGGCAGAGGTAGGACTGTCTTGCGTGTCGTCCGTCGGTGCCTGCTGATCCTGCGGCTGAGTGTTGCCATTTTGCATCGCTCTCGGTCGTGCGCGACGACAGGATTGGCTCGGGACGCTCGCCCCAGACCCTCACCGGCAGTGGTGATAAGGATGGCGCCGGCGCAGGCGATGACCGCGACGATGGCGATGGCGATCGAGAAGACGATGACCTTCTTTTGTGTCTGGCTGCGCTCTGCCGCCGCCTTGGCGCGCAGGCTGTTGGGGGCGACGCGCCGTGGTCGCGCGTCCCGCAACCTGGCGCATCTCCTGCGTGGTCGCGGCGCCACCTAGGTGCTCCTCGACATCGGGCTCAACGGGCTCGTAGGCGCCGGCAGGGTAGTCGACAGCGGCATGCGTGCCCTTGATTGCTTCGGCGCTGGCGGAGATAAAGTGGCGATAGACCTGCGAGGACACAACAGTGATGACTGGAGCTCACAGCGGCACCAATCACCGAGCCGGCAATGCCGATCTTTGAAGCAAGCGCCACGCTCGTGGCGGCAGCTGCGGCGCCGGCGATGATCTGGGGAATGGAAATGTCGTCGAACAGGCCCTTTTTGGGCGCGATGGCCATGGTCTGTCCAATGGAATGGTTCTCGTGTACGCCGTTGTTGAGCGATGCCGGCGTCATGACGCGCGTGCGCGGCGCGTCGGTGTACTTGGTTGTCATACGGGGTCCTCCCGGTGTAAATCTGCTTCGTTTTGTAGCCATCAGGGTACCCACCAGATGTGAATCGTACGTGACATTTAACAGATACCATCAACTCATCAATTGCTCACCAAGTTGGTGGGATGCGGTTCCACCCGGCGGTTGAACTACAATAGGGCTTGCTAATTGTGTTGAATAGCGTTTACGCACGGGAGCATTCTTATGAATCTTCACCTTTCAGTCTGATGGCTTTTTGCGTGTGGCGGCGGCCTCGCCGCGGATTCGCGTGGCCGATGTCGAGGGCAATGCCGAGGTTGCGCTGGCGGCTGTTCGCGATGCTGCCGGGCGTGGCGTTCGCGCGCTGGTACTGCCCGAGCTTAACCTGACCGGCTATACCGCGGCCGATCTGTTCCATAACCGCACGCTGCTGCATGCCTGCGAAGCAGCGCTGGTGCACATCCTCGATGAAACCCGTGAGCTGCCGATCGTCTTTACCGTTGGCTTGCCCGTTGCGGTGGCTGAAAACATCTACAACTGCGCCGCCGTGTGCTGTGCGGGTGGAGCTTTTGGGTCTTACGGCTAGAAGTATCTGCCCAACTATGGCGAGTTCTATGAGCGTCGCTGGTTTGCTCCGTCGCCTGCGGATCCCGTGTGGGCTGAATTTGCCGGTCAGGGTCCGGTTCCGCTGGGTTCGGGGCTTGTCTACCGCTGCTGTGATGAGGGTGCCGAGGATATGGTGCTGGGCGTTGAAGTCTGCGAGGACCTGGGGTGCCGGCGCCCCTTCGACCGAGATGGCGCTTGCCGGTGCGACGGTGATCCTCAATCCGTCGGCTTCGGACGAGATTATCGGTAAGGCGGATTACCGCCGCAGCCTCATCTCTAACCAGAGCGCACGCCTGTACTGCGCCTATGCCTACGCGGACGCGAGCGAGGGCGAGTCCACGACCGACATGGTCTTTGCGGGCGAGAACCTTATCTACGAAAATGGCTCCAAGCTCGCCGCCACCAAACTGCTTACCTGCGATATGGCCATCGCCGACGTTGACCTTGACCGCCTGGTTGCCGAGCGCCGTCGCTCGACGACGTGGGCGCGCACCGACGATGCGCCGGAGGCCACGACCGTTGAGTTTTCGTTTGAGGGCGTGCTGGCCGAAGAACCTGTCCTGCGCGATGCCTGCGATATCGACCGCGTTTTTCCCGCGCGCGCCCTTTTGTGCCGGCCGACCACGGCGACTTGGCCGAGCGCTGCGAGACGATCCTCGATCTGCAGACTGCGGGCCTCAAGACCCGCCTTTTGCCCACACGGGTACCAAGGCTGCGGTTATCCCGGCCTTTCGGGCGGCTTGACTCCACGCTAGCGCTGCTTGTGACCGTGCGTGCCTTCGATGCACTGGGGCTGCCGCGCACTGGTATCACAGCCGTGTCCATGCCCGGCTTCGGCACGACGCATCGCACCAAGTCGAATGCCGAGTCGCTCGCTCGCGACCTGGGTGTGAGCTTCCGCGAGGTTTCGATCCACGCGGCTGTGGAGCAGCACTTCAAGGACATTGAGCATGATCCAGCTGTGCAGGACGTGACCTACGAGAACAGCCAGGGCGCGAGCGTACGCAGATTCTGATGGATCTGGCCAACCGGGCTGGCGGTTTTGTCATTGGCACGGGCGACCTGTCGGAGCTGGCGCTCGGCTGGGCTACCTATAACGGCGACCACATGAGCATGTACGCCGTCAACGCGAGCGTGCCCAAGACGCTTGTGCGCCATCTGGTACGCTATGCCGCCGATGTCTTTGGCGGGCGCATTGCCGAGGTCTTGCTCGATACCCTCGATACGCCGGTGTCCCCGAGCTTCTGCCGCCCACGGGCGACGGCGAGATTGCGCAGAAGACCGAGGATTTGGTGGGCCCGTACGAGTTGCACGACTACTTCCTCTACTACCTGCTGCGTTTTGGCTTTGAGCCGGGCAAGATCTACCGCATGGCGCTCAAGAGCTTCGAGGGCGTCTACGACGCCAAGACCGTCCACACGTGGCTACGTACGTTCTACCGTCGCTTCTTTGCCCAGCAGTTTAAGCGCAGCTGCCTGCCCGATGGTCCCAAGGTGGGCTCGGTGACGCTCAGCCCGCGCGGGCGATTGGCGTATGCCGAGTGACGCTAGCTCGCGTCTGTGGCTTGCGCAGATCGACGCGCTCAATCCAGTTGACTAAGGTTGGCTAAATTGAACCAATACGGGGTTGCAAGCGTTACACTTTTGCAATCTGATGGCCCGTATCGCGCGGCGCTCTTGTCGGAGCGCCGCGTTTTTCATATCGAAAGGTGGCACCATGCAGGCATCGCAGCGTCTCGACCGCTTTGGCGCGGAGGTCTTCGCCTCGCTCAACAACAAGCTTCTCGCGCTGAAGGCTCAGGGCAAGACCATTTACAACATGAGCGTGGGCACGCCCGACTTTAAGCCGTACGACCACGTGGTCGAGGCGCTCACGCAGGCAGCCCAAGATCCCGAGATGTGGAAGTATGCCCTGCGCGACCTGCCCGAACTCAAGCAGGCCGTGTGCGATTACTATGAGCGTCGCTTTGGCGTTTCGGGCATTACGCCGTCTATGGTGCAGTCGTGCAACGGCACGCAGGAGGGCGTGGGCCATTTGGGCCCTGGCCCTGCTCGATCCGGGTGACACCATTCTGGTTCCCGATCCGTGCTACCCGGTCTTTGAGGCGGGTGCCAAGATCGCCGATGCCAAGCTCGAATACTATCCGCTGGTTGCCGAGCATAATACCTGCCCTATGTGGCGGGTATCGATCCCGAGGTGGCCGATCGTGCCAAGTATATGATCGTGTCGCTGCCTGCGAACCCGGTGGGCTCGGTGGGCACACCGAGGTCTACGAGGAGATTATCGCTTTCGCCCGCGAGCATGATCTGCTCATCGTTCACGACAACGCGTACTCCGACATCGTGTTTGACGGCGAGCCCGGCGGCAGCTTCTTGCAGTATCCCGGTGCGCTTGAGGTGGGCGTGGAGTTCTTCTCGCTTTCAAGTCGTTTAACGTCACCGGTGCCCGCATCGGCTTTTTGGTCGGTCGCGAGGACGTGGTCTCGGCCTTTGCCAAGCTGCGCGGCCAGATCGACTTCGGTATGTTTTTCCCGATCCAGAAGGCTGCTATCGCCTGCCTGAACGGTCCCGCGCGATGAGGTCGAGGCGCAGCGCCTGAAGTACCAGGAACGTCGCGATGCCCTGTGCGACGGTCTTGAGGGCTGGGCTGGGAGCGTCCCAACGCGCATGGCTCTATGTTTGTGTGGGCCAAGCTTCCCGGTGGTCGCACCGATTCCATGGCGTTTTGCGAGGAGCTCATGGAGAAGGCCGGCGTTGTGGTGACGCCGGGCGCGAGTTTTGGTCCTTCGGGCGAGGGACACGTGCGCATGGCGCTGGTCCTCACCGCCCGATCAGATCGCTTTGGCTGTCGAGGCCATTCGCGAGGCGGGCCTGTATTAGAAACCTATTTCGACTCGTCAATAGCTCGAAACCGATTTCGCGCAGTTATTTTACGAATCCTGCAAACAATTTCGGTAAACGGTCGATTTTTGGCTGCGAATAGGAGCATAATCAAAGTCCCGATTGGATGTATTGGGATTACGACAAGCCGCTCGGGTCGTTCCCGGGCGGCTTGTTTGTGGAGTGAGATGGGAGTTTCTAATGGTTAACGAGAAGAAGGTCGCTATTGTCGGCTGCGGTTTCGTCGGTTCGTCTTCGGCGTTCGCGCTGATGCAGAGCGGTCTGTTCTCGAAATGGTCCTCATCGACGTGGACAAGAACCGCGCCGAGGTGAGGCCCTGCGATATCGCGCACGGCATGACGTTTGCCGAGCCGATGAAGATCTACGCCGGCGATTATTCCGATGTCGCCGACGCCGCCATGATTGTTGTCACCGCTGGCGCTGCCCAGAAGCCCGGTGAGACCCGCCTGGACCGTCAACAAGAACGTCAACATCTTTAAGTCCATTATCCCCGAGATTAAAGTCCGGCTTCGACGGCATTCTGCTCATCGTCTCCAACCCGGTCGATGTTCTGACTTATGCCGCCATCAAGATGTCCGTCCTGCCCGAGGGCCACGTCATCGGTTCCGGCACCGTGCTCGACACCGGCCGTCTGCAGCAGATGCTTGGCGCCCACGTCGAGGTTGACCCGCGCGACGTTCAGGCCTACGTCATGGGTGAGCACGGCGACTCCGAGTTTGTCGCTTGGTCCAGCGCTCAGGTTGCCGGCGTTCCGCTGAACACCTTCTGCGAGCTTCACGGCCACCTGGAGCATGAAGCCGCCGAGAAACGTATCGCCGAGGACGTCAAGAACTCCGCCTACACCATCATTGAGAAGAAGCACGCCACCTACTATGGTGTCGCCATGGCCGTCAAGCGCATCTGCACCGCCGTCATGCGCGATGAGCAGACCGTTCTGCCTGTCTCCTCGCTCATGGTGGGCGAGTATGGTCTGTCCGATCTTGCCATCTCCATGCCGACCGTCGTTGGCCGCGACGGCGTTGTCTGCCGCGTCCCCGTGCCGCTGAACGAAGACGAGCAGCATGAGCTCACCGTCTCCGCCAAGGCCCTCAAGGACATCATCGACAGCGTCGATTTTTCCTGCTAAATCAAGACTCGCTAGAGCGAAAGCTACAATGAAGGCGTCCGTCCACACGGCCCGGGCGCCTTTGGTGCAAAGTAACCTGACCCCAATGCACCATCCCAATGCACCATAGTTGATGGGAGGCCATGTCGGATTCGCCTAATTTTTTGACCTATGCCCAGACGGCGTTTGATCCGTTTGAGGAGCGGCCGTTCTGCGCGGTGGATAGCCTGGTCTTTGCGTGGTTGTCCTATTTGCGTTTGCCAGGTGATATGGCGGAGCTGACGAACTGGCAGGGCCTAGACGTACGCGAGCTGCTGCGTGCCGAGTGCTACCGGGACATGATTGACGACTTGTGGGACCCGGAGGGGAGCAGGGCCTTGTTGGAGGCCGTGGCAGCAAGTCCTCGCTACCGTGGCGTGCACGTTTGCGGCTATCGTGCCGTGAGCGATGTGGTGGCGACAGAGCAGTTTGCAGCCATGGCGTTCCGGTTTCCGGTGGGGTTTAGTTATCTTTCCTTCCCGGGGACCGACAGCACGATTGTGGCTGGAAAGAGACCTTTAACATGGCGTTCCGGTGTCCTGTGCCGGCCCAGGAACTCCGCTGGCGCGTTATGTGGACGAAGCGGCGGATGCGATCGACGGGCCGCTTTTGTGCGGAGGTCATTCCAAGGGTGGAAACCTTGCGGTGTACGGTGCGGCGATGTGCTCCGATGTCGCCCGTGAGCGAATCGAACGGGCGTATTCCCCATGATGGTCCGGGCTTCGTCGAGGAGTTTCTGAACGGCGACGCCTTTGCCGATCTTTCCGGTCAATCGACAAGACGCTACCTCGGTCGTCGATCTTTGGCATGATGTTCGAGACACAGGAGGACTATGCCATCGTTGAGAGCACCGAGTTCAGCCTGCTGCAGCACAATCCCTTTAGCTGGGTGGTTGATGGTCGCGACTTCGTGTACTGTGAGCGCCTGTCCGCCGGTGCTCGATACGTTGATGGTTCCATTCGCGAGATGCTGCTTGCAGTGTCGCCTAGCGAGCGCGAGCGTTTTGTAGATGCGTTGTTCTCCGTGTTTGAGGCTACGGGTGCTGAGCGGTTTGCGGATATCGCTGGGAATCTGCGCGAGAGCCTACCCGATGCTCCAGGCGCGCAAGGCTTTTTGACAAGGATACGCGACGCTTTGTTTCGCAGACCATCGTGGCAATCCTTAAATGCGCATTGCTGCCCAAACGACCCCAGATCGACATGCCGGCTGCCGGCAAGAGTTTGGCAGAACAGCTCGAGGCTTGGCAGTCCGAGCTCCTGCGCTAGCCATTGCTGCAAAGCAACCTGTCCCCGATGCACCAATCTTCGATGCGCCCGGGGCGGGCTCGACCGCTATACTGATTCGTGCTCAATTCGATCTAGAACGGAATGCCGTATATGAAAATCAATCACGCGATTCTGCATATCCGGACTTTGACTCTGCCGTCAACGTCATGAGCCAGCGCGAGCTCGATATCGAGAGCCGTACCGTGCGCAACTTCGTGACCACGCATCTGCGCCGCGCACGCACCTCGGCCGACAATAAACGCGCCACGTTTGCCGAGAACTCTGCGTTTGGCGGCGAGCTCAAGGGCTATTTCTTTGGCGAGCGCGAGTTCGTGGACCTGTCGCAGCAGATTGCGGAGTTTATCTCCTCCGAGCTCACCAAAGCCGAGAAAGCCGAGTCCACCGACGTGCTCGTGGCCGATTTTGACGACGATGAGGATGCCCGCTGGTTTGCCGTGATGCTGCTGGGCTCCAAGCAGGCATTCATGCACGAAGTGGGCCGCGAGGAAGGGGAGGTGCGCAACGACATCGCGCGCCACTACGCCATTTTGCCGAACCCCTCGCAAAAAAGGTGCCGAGCTATGCCATCGTGCGCGCGAGCACCATGGAGATTGGTTACGTGGACAAGAAGCGCAAGATTGCCGGCGAGGATCGTATGCTCATTCCCGACGGCCTGCTGCAGTGCGACACGGGCGTATCGGGCAGGAGGTCATCGACACCGTGACGCGTGTGGTCGAGGAAGTCGCCGAGGAGCACGGTGCCAATACGGCTGTAGCGCTCGCTAAGGTTAAGGCTGCCGTTGCCGAGAAGGTTGAGGATGACGAGGAGCTGCCGCCTTGGGATATCGTCGACGAGGTCTTTGAGGACGAACCGGTTATCAAGGAGAGTGTGCGCGCGGCACTGACCGAGGAGAAAGTGCCTGAGCGTGTGCCCGTGGGCGCAAGCAGGTCGAACGCGCGGCGGTGCGCAATCATAAGATCCGTACCGACACGGGTATCGAAATCAGCTTCCCGGCCGAGATGGGTTCGAACTCCGAATACATCGAGTTTGTCAACGAGCCCAACGGCCTCATCTCCATCGAGCTCAAAAACATCGGGTCAATTGAGAATCGATAAACTGCGCTTGTAATCTGCAGACAAAGCAAAAGGCCGGAACCCTTCGGGGCTTCGGCCTTTTTTGCTTGGGATTGAATTGCGCCGCAGGTTGAGCATACGCCAGCGAAAACGCCCCTAAGCGAGCAAGGTGACGTGAAAGAGGAGGGAAGCGTACTTCGGTACGCGACCGACGATTGAACGTCAGATTGCCGCTCTGGGTCGTTTAGGCGTCGACTAAGCTACGCGGTTTGGTAAAACCGCGTAACCCTACAGCTGGCGCAGGCCTTCCTCGAGACCGGTCTTGCTGTCGGTCTTCTCATCGCGCATCTTGATGACGCGGGCGGGGACACCGGCCACGACGGCACCGGCGGGGACGTCCTCGACGCACACGGCACCGGCAGCCACGACGGCGCCCTTGCCCACGCGCACGCCCTCCAGGGACCACGGCGTTGGCGCCAATCATGACATCATCCTCGATGATGACGGGCGTGGCACTCGCGGGCTCAACGACGCCTGCCAGTACGGTGCCGGCGCCGATGTGGCAGTTCCTGCCCACGGTGGCGCGGCCGCCCAGACGGCGCCCATATCAATCATAGAGCCCTCGCCGATAACGGAGCCGATGTTGATGATAGCGCCCATCATAATGACGGCGTTATCGCCGATCTCGACGCGGTCGCGGATGATCGCACCCGGCTCAATGCGGGCGTTGATGCCCTTAAGGTCTAGCATGGGGACGGCGGAATTGCGGCAGTCATTCTCGACGTCGTAGTAGTCGATGGAGTCGGCATTGGCATCGAGGATGGCTTTGAGCTCATCCCAGTCGCCAAAGACGGTCTTGCCACGACGACCGCCGTAGACGTGCGCATTGCCCCACTGGACCTTCATGCCGGGCTTTTCACGCACGTACAGCTTGACGGGCGTCTTTTTGTTTGGCGCGGTGGCGATGTAGTTGATAATCTCCTGTGCATCCATCTCGGCTGCGTTGCTCATTTGCTATCTCTCCTTTGGGTGGATTCGGTTGATACCTGGTTAGGCAAACATGACCTGGTCGAACGTATAGAAGCCGGGTTCGCGGGTGACGAGCTTCTGCGCGGCCGCCAAGGCGCCGTTGACAAAGATCTGACGGCTCGTGGCGCGGTGGGTGAGCGTGACCTCCTCGTCCTGGCCAAAGAAACTCACCTCGTGCACGCCGGCGACGGTGCCGCCGCGTAGTGAGTGCATGCCGATTTCCTTGTGGATCGCGAGCGCCGCACATGCCCTCACGACCGTAAACAGGATGATAGCCAGCCTCAGGTTCGGCCTCGACCACGGCGTCGAGTAGCAGCTTGGCGGTGCCGCTGGGAGCGTCGACCTTTTGGTTGTGGTGCGTCTCGACAATCTCGCAATCAAAGCCGGGCAGTTCGCGCGTGGCCTGGGCAACCAGATGGCGCAGGGCTGCGATACCGATGGAGTAATTGCCGGAGTGCATGACACGGGCATTCTGGCCCAGCTCGCGCAGGCGGTCCATCTGCTCAGGCGAATAGCCCGTGGTGCCGGAAACGAGTGCGGCGCCCGTGCGCTCGACATAGGCGACAACGGCATCAAGGGTCACGACGTTCGAGAAGTCGATGATGACGTCGGCTGCCGGTGCGCTCTCGAGCTCGGACAGGTCAAAACCGATCTGGGCGACGATATCAAAAACGGGCTGACCTGCGGCGTCGACAACGCCCTCGGCGGTGGTGCGGATGAGCGAGCCCATGCGGCCCGTTCCCATAATGACAGTCTTAATCAAGCAGACCAGCCCCTTCAGGCATCGGTAAAGTGCAGCGCGCGTGTCGTCTGCCATGGGGCATAGAGGCATGCGGTAGTTTGCCTCGATCATACCCATCTGAGCGAGCTTCCTTAACGGGGATGGGATTGACCTCACTAAAGAGGGCGTTGATGAGCGGCTGACCGGCAATCTGGATATCGCGGGCACGTGCCACGTCACCGTCCAGATAGGCGCGGCACATGTCATGCACGAGCTGCGGCTGAACGTCGGCCCACACGCTGATGGTGCCCGAGGCGCCCGGCTCATGAGCGGCACGGTGAGCGCGTCCTCGCCCGAGTACATGCGGAAGTCGTCGGACAGCAGGTGGGCAATCTTGGCCGCGTAGGCGACGTTGCCCGAGGCTTCCTTAATACCCATGATGTTGGGGTGCGCGGCCAAGCGCTCTACGTTGCGCTCGCTGATGCCGCAGCCGCAGCGGCCGGGGATGTTGTACAGGATGCAGGGGATGTCCACAGCATCGGCGACGGTCTTAAAGTGCTGATAGATACCCTCTTCATTGGACTTGTTGTAGTAGGGGGGTGATGAGCAGCAGGCCGTCGGCTCCCAAGCCCTGGGTAGGTGAGCGACTTGGTGAGCATCGTCTGCGTGGAGTTGGAGCCCGAGCCGGCGATGACGGGGACGCGTCCTGCAACATGCTTGACCACGGCGGCGACGACGGGAGTTGTCCTCGTCATCGGTCATCGTGGCGCTCTCGCCGGTGGTGCCCAGGGTGAGGATGGCGTCGGTGCCGTTTTGCAGGTGGAAATCGATAAGGCGCTCGAGCGCATCAAAGTCGACGCTGCCGTCCTTTTTAAACGGCGTAACAAGGGCGACGATTGAGCCATCATCGAGGTTGCGGATGTCCATGTTCTTCTCCTTCGCTTCCGCGATCTGGATGCGTTTGTTCCATTGGGCGGCGACAGCCGAGGCGCTCGTCTTGGGCCCGACGGCGGGCACTTTCGGCGCGCGACTTTGCCAGCAGCTCACGGCCGCACGGCAGCAATGTCGAGCGTGGCGAAATAATCGCCCGGGCGCTCGGCGCGACGAATGAGCTCGGCCGAGCCATCAGGGGCGCAGCAGGACCTCGGCGGAGCGCAGCCGTCCGTTGTAGTTGTAGCCCATGGAGTAGCCATGCGCGCCGGTGTCGTGGATTACAAGCAGGTCGCCCATGTCGATCTGCGGCAGCTCGCGGTCGATGGCGAACTTATCGTTGTTCTCGCACAAGTTACCCGTGATGTCGTAGGTGTCCGTAACGGGCGCTGTGATCTTTGTCGGCGCCACCCGGCTGGCCCATCACCGTAATGTGGTGGTAGGCACCATACATAGCGGGACGAATGAGGTCGACGGCGCTTGCGTCCACGCCGATATAGTCCCTTGTAAATCTGCTTCTCGTGGATGGCCTTGGTGATCAGGCAGCCGTAGGGGCCCATCATAAAGCCCGGCCCAGCTCTGTGTAGATGGCCACATCGCCCATGCCTGCCGGCACCAGAATCTCGTCGTAGGCTGCGTGTACGCCCCTCGCCGATGGCGTGGATGTCGTTAGCCTGCTGCTCGGGCAGGTAGGGGATACCCACACCGCCGGACAGATTGATAAAGGCGACATGTGCGCCGGTCTCGCGCTCCAGGCGCACGGCAAGTTCAAAGAGGATGCGTGCGAGCTTGGGGTAGTAGTCGTTGGTGACGGTGTTGCTGGCAAGGACGGCGTGGAGGCCAAAATTCTCGGCGCCCCTGGCCTTGAGCATGCGGAAAGCCTCAAAAGAGCTGCTCGGTGGTCATGCCGTACTTGGAGTCGCCGGGGTTGTCCATAATGCCGTTAGAGAGCTGGAACAGGCCGCCCGGGTTAAAAACGGCAGCTGACCGTCTTGGGGATGGGGCCCGCGACGCGCTCAAAGAACTCGATATGGCTGATGTCGTCAAAGTTGACGATGGCGCCCAGCTTGTCGGCGAGCTCAAAATCCGCCGCCGGCGTGTCGTTGGACGAGAACATGATGTCGTGGCCGGTGATACCCAGTGAGCGGGCAATCATGAGCTCGGTATAACTCGAGCAATCGCAGCCGCAGCCGTATTCGTTGAGAATGGAGATGAGCGCCGGGTTGGGATTGGCCTTGACGGCAAAGTATTCCTTAAAGCCCGGGTTCCACGCAAAGGCGTCGCGCACCTCTTGCATGTTGCGGCGGATGCCCGCCTCGTCGTATAGGTGAAACGGCGTGGGGAACTGCTCGACGATATGCTCGAGCGTTTCCTTGTCCACAAACGGCTGTTTGGCCCATATGCTTCGTTGGGGTCAATGCCATGTCCCGTAAACCTCGCTATCCAGACGGCGCCATCGGCGCATCGAATCCGCATAGCGTGGACCCCATGTCCGGATAGCGCTCCCGCATTGCTGCAACAGTCCTGCGGGTGTTTCCCGCAGGCCCACCAGGGTTGTTTCGTGCCCGGAAAATCCCAGTTCGGCGGGTTTCGCCTCCCCGCGGGGTCAAAGCCTGCCGGCTCGCCCGCGGCTCTTCGTGCCCGCGCCTCTATCAAGTGGTAACGACCCTACCACGTTGCACTTTACCAAACAAGAGTATTCGTATATAACGTTTAAAAAATGCAGGGATATGCTAGAAATAAGGGTGTGGCAATCTTGCGGCACAATAAGATGGCAACTGGCGCGCACCTATGAAAGGAACCTCTATGACCGAGCTCCAAGAACTCCGTCGCTATCGGCGCGACTTGCACAGGATCCCGGAGCTCGACTTCGATCTTCCGCAGACGATCGCCTATATTGAGCGTGTTGGCGCCGCTCGCCTGTGAGGTGACCCATCCGTGTCCGAGCTGCGTTTGTGCCTTCTTCGATGCCGGTGTGGGCGCTACGCGTGCCACGGCAATTCGCGCCGACATGGACGCCCTGCCCATCGCGGAGGCGACGAGGTGCGGCCTTTGCCTCGGCGCATCCCGGAAAGATGCACGCTTGCGGACACGATGGACACATGGCCATGGCACTTGCGGCGGCAACCTTTGTCGATCGCACGATTCGTGAGCAGCCGGGTACCATCAAGCGCAACGTGCTCTTTGTGTTCCAGCCTGCCGAGGAGACGACCGGTGGCGCCAAGACAGTTTGTGAAGCGGGGGTGTTTGAGCGCTACGGGGCGGACCGCCATCTTCGGGTTTCACGTGTGGCCCGATCTGCCTGCGAACACGTTGGCGAGCTGCTCCGGTCCATTGCTGGCGCGCTCGAGTGAGACGCACGTGCACATTCACGGAACAAGCATCCATATCGCCAAGACCTACGGCGTTCCCGTAAACGAATCGCACGATGCGGCGCTGGCGGCTGCCAAGTTCTTGGTTGCCGAGCGTGAATTGATGGACGAGTTGGGTGCCGACGAGCCCTGCATTGGTAAGTTCGGCCTGCTGCAGGCCGGTACCGTCTGCAACGCGGTGGCGGGGGAGGCCCATGTTGCCGGCAGTCTGCGTGTGTTTACGGACGGCATGTTCGACCGCGCGCGCGAAGGCGTGCGCCGTGTGTTGGACGATGCCTGCGCCGCAACGGGCTGCACGTATGATCTCGACTTTGCCGAGGGCTATCCGCCGGTCGATAACGACCCTGAGTTGTTTGCCCGAATCGCGCCCGCTCTGCCCGAATTGCAGCTCGTGGACGAGCCGCTGCTAATCGCCGAGGATTTCGCGTTCTATCAGCGCCATCTGCCGGGCGTGTTCTTCTTGCTAGGCACGGGCGTGCCAGAGGGACAAGAAAACCCGAGCGATTCGGATGGCTGTCCCGCCTATGCCACGAGCGCTCTGCATACCGATACCATGCTCTTTGACGAGGAAAACCTGCTCAAAGGCCTCGATGTCTACAAACGATTGCTTGGGCTGGAGTGACGATGGAACGACGCCGACAGACTGCTGTGTATAGTCCGGGTGGATGCGGGTGTGGTTTGCTGCTGCTTCCGGTCATCGCCGTGAGCATTGGCGTTATGTTTGCGCTTGCCGGGCTGGCCGCAGCGGCGCTCGTGCTGTTGATTGTGGCTATTGGCGTGACGATTTGGCTCTGCCACAATCGCGAGCAACGCCGTGCCGATGGTCAGACCAATGTTGGATGGACCATCTTTTTGGTTATTGCCTATCTGCTGAGCATCAGTTACTTGGCGTTCTTTATCCTGCTGCTCATTAGCACCTTTACCGGGGAATCCGTCACGGTGGGCTAGGCTTCGACAAGCTTCTTGAGGGCGAAACGAAAAGGGGCCGGATGGGGCATGTTGTTCAAGACGGAGTGCGACGCGCGGGCGGCAAGAAGATCGCGATTCCCATCGGCAAGCAGGACGCGACCGTCTTCCGCAAGGTGATGAGCGCAAAAGACGCCATCTAAGAGTTCGCGCCGGCGCTAGGGACGGCCGATCAGGAGCGGGCGCTGCGTATTGCCCGAGTGCGGGCGAGACGGATGGTGGCGTGGATGATTCGCACTTATCTTCCTTACTTTCGGATTATTCACCAAAAATAGCTGTGCGGGCACAACACGAACAATCGCCAAACAAGGCATAAACACGGGCGCGGGGCTTATCGGCTTCGTGCTCTTCTTCGCTATAAGAAACGACAACAGCAGAGCGGTTAGCCGAGCGCTAATTTTCGTCTGGAAAGCGAGTGGTATGATTCGACCTACAGGCTTTTCAAACTGAAACGGCGGAATTAACATGGGAAATGTTGTTATAACGCTCAGGGATTTGATGCCGGTGGCGCACCCAGAGAAGACAAAGATCAAATTCAACATGAACGCTGGCGACGTGAACGTGCGCGCGTACGACATGTTGCTGAAGGACACCTCGACCCCCGAGAAGACCGATAGCGGCTCGCGATGGTACGAGATGAACGCGTGGAGGAGCGCGACGGGACAAGCGAATAACAACCTCAACCATGCGGATTACCTGCTCGTTCGCACAGTACTACACCTACGGGCCCGAGTACTTCATCTTCGGCGGCATGCACAAAGTGGAGAAGGCAGTACCCGAGGTGCTGGGCGGCGTGGGCTACAAGTTGACGCTTCTTCCCGACTACGAGGCCTACATCAAGCGCCTCATCATCAAGTTGAAGAAGCCTATCGGGCGCGACATCTACAACAAGTTCTACGAGAACACGATGCACGACTTCGAGCCCGTAGTGTACGAGTACTGATGAGCCCGGGCAACGTTGCCCCTTTCCCCGGCTACAAGTACGTGTGCATCGACCACAAGACCTTGCGGGCCGTTATCGCCAGCGTGGGCCCGACTGGTACTGGGCGCTGGACAACGTGAAGGGCGTCTACTGCATCACCGACACCGCGACGGGGAAACTCTACGTGGGCTCGGCCTCGGGCGATAGCAAGAAGGACGCGGGCGCGGACTTGGGTATCTGGCAGCGCTGGAGCGCCTATGCCAACCCCATGGACCCGACTGGCGGCAACAAGGAGTTCAAGGCCATCGTGGCCGAGCACGGAATTGGGTACATCATGGAAAACTTCACCTACTCCATCCTAGAGGTGTGCGACACCAGATGACCACCGCCGAGGTGTGCGAGCGCGAGAGTCACTGGAAAGACGTGCTTTGCTCGCGCAAGTTCGGCATGAACTGGAACTAGGTGCGCGCCATGGGCTTGTTACGGACGGTGAGGGACTGCGTGTACGGCATGGCCGTGGGCGATGCGCTCGGCGTGCCCTACCGAGTTCAGGCCGCGCGACAGCTTTGCCTGCACGGACATGGTGGGCCGCGGCACGCACAACCAGCCTGCGGGCACATGGAGCGACGACACGTCCATGGCGCTCGCGCTGTGCGACACAAGCTACCGCGAGCTGGGCGATATCAATTGCGACGATATCCTCGTCAAGTTCCGCAAATGGATAAACGAAGGCGCATACACCGCCGACGGGAATGTCTTCGACTACGGCAACGCCACCAGGCAGGCGCTCGATACGGGTTGCGGGCTCACAAGCGAATACAGCAAGGGCAACGGCTCGCTCATGCGCTGCCTGCCTATGGTGTTCATGGAATGCTCCGACTGCGACATAAGGGAGGTCAGCGCGATCACCCACGCTACCGACGACTGCTGCGGCAGCCTGCGTGGACATGATCGCCTATGCCCGCGAGGTGCTTTACAGCGGGCACGCCGGCTGCGAGTGAGGACAGAGCTGGTGCCAGCGGCGGCTACGTGTGGGATACTTACCACGCCGCCATCTGGTGCCTAGAACATACCGACAACTACCACATGACGCGTACTGACCGCCGTGAACCTGGGTGACGATACCGACACCACGGCTTGCGTGGCCGGTGGATTGGCCGGCATCCTGTACGGATACGAGGCATTCCGACCGAGTGGTTAGAGGCCTTGCGCGGCAAGGACGTGATTGAGTCTTATTTGTTCGGCGGGGTTTACGGTGATGACCTGTGCAGGTTCGTTAAGCGCTTCGAGGATTCGCTGGACGGTCCCCACCCGCGACTTCCACGCGTTGGCCCATGACATGTTCGGCTGGGTTGGCACATGGACTGTGGCGAGGCCTTTGCCGGGGGCATATCCGCGCTCCGTACGGCGAAGGACTGCGAGAGGACATAGACACCATAGGCGACGTTGGGCTTCTCGGGCAGCGCGTCTTCTCTCGGTGGCGCTATATAACGCACTGGAAGTACGATAGCGTGCCTGATGAGGACGATCTGGAGTGGTTCAGGGCTGGCGCTCGGGAGGCTTCGCGAGCTGGCATAGGGGTGCCGTGATTTGAATCGCTTGCCTGAGGTGGCTGATGCCGACTTAAAGCACGGGGGATATACCGCAGCGCTATTGCTTTATTGCCTGAGTGATCTTATGACCATACCTTTTATTCGATAGCGGGGCGGCGGAATCGTCGAACACAATGCGCGCGTTATCTTCGCGGGCGGCCCCTCATGGGCATCTTGCAGGTGAGGGGTGCGGCTAATGTCGGCCAGAGGCGCGGCAAAGGCGCTTTTGGCATCAAGCTGCAGCCTCAATCACCGCTCCATCTGAACAGGCATCTTCTCAATCCAGTACCAATCTGGCTTACAAACCCCCATTAGCTCCCAGCTAATGAATTTGAGCTCGCTGCCTTCTACGATGTGCTGTGTGCCGGCGCGGTAGCCGGATCGTAGGAAGGATGCATGATGAATAAGCTCGAAAACGAAGTGCTGCTGAGCCGTCGCGCTGCACTTGGCGCATTCGCCACCGTCGCTTTGGGGACTGCCGGTCTTCTTGCCGGTTGCGGTAGCGACAAGGCGACCGTCACTGAGGACGCCGACGATGGTGACAAGAAGGAAGAGACGAAGAAGGAAGAGCAGCCTACGACTGACCTGGCTGTTGGCACGACGGTGACCACGGCTGCCGGTCTTTCTGTCGTTGTCGATTCCGTCCAGCCCGGTCTCACAAATTTTGACGGTTCGACCATGACGGGCATTCACGTCACGTACGTCAACAATGGCGATGAGGGCGCGGACTACAATGTCTACGACTGGAAGGGCGAGGATGCCAACGGTGCTCAGCAGAACCAGGGGTTATTACAGCGAGGGCTCCGATGAACTGCAGTCTGGTACCCTTGCCGCCGGCGGTTCCGTGGCGGGCAATATCTACTTTGATGGTGACATCAAGAAGGCTCTCTATTTTGCCAACGTGTTTGATAAGTCTGCTGCTGCAAGCTGGGTGCTGGCCTAACATGTCGCTACCGTTGCGCCGTATGGGAGGTGAGGTCGTATGCCCGATAAAAAGCTGACGGACGAGTTGCTCAATGAGCTCCTCGACGCGCCAAACATCGATGGATATATCAAAGAACACGACTTTGCCGCCCCGTCGCTTTCGGACTACCTTAGGCAACTGCTGCAGGAAAAGGGCTTAGAGCGCTCGCGTGTGGTGCGCATGGCCGACCTCAATGAGACTTTTGGTTATCAGATTTTTACCGGTGCGCGGCATCCGAGCCGCAACAAGGTGCTGCAGATTGCCTTTGCAATGGCGTTGACGCTCAAGGAGACCAACCGCGCCCTGACGGCTGCCGGAGTGAGCGTCCTCAACTGTAAGGACCGTCGCGATGCAATCATTATCTTTGCATCGACCGTGGCTGTAGCCTCAAAAGGTCAATGAAGAGCTGTATCGCTTTGGCGAGGAAACGGTGAGTTGGTGGCCGATGGCTGAGCCGGTGGTGTCACCGGAACACCATGCAAACGAACGGGGTGCGGACACCATGGGGTGTCCGCCCCTGCGTTATGATGGACGCCATGGATATTCAGAGCCCAACATATTCCGATGACGAGCTGACTGCTTCACTTGTCGAGCATTTGGCGTCGCTCGACCGCGATGACAGCTATCGTGTGGAGCGCGTGCTCAAGTGCTCGGATGTCGAGACGACCGAACTCGTCTATTTTGAGGGCTCTGGCGGCGGGTCTCGGTCCCTTTGTCCGCAAGCGCATTGATGCTTCGGTGCAGATTGGCGGAGCATATGAGCGCCTGTTTGCGGCCCAGCGCGCCGGTCGTCGTTTTGAGCACTTACCCCGAATCGTCGATTGTCGCCGTGTGGGCGACAGAGCTTGACGTGGTGATGGAGTATGTCGAAGGCAGAGACACTCGAGGCGTTGGTGGGACGCGGGGGCGACGCCCGATTATGCCCGCGGGCTGTATCCCGTTCTGTGTGAAGCGGTGGGCGAGCTGCATGCTGGTTTTGCAGCTGCGGGGGAGCCGGGGGAGCCGGGGGTGCCGGTAATCCACCGCGACCTTAAACCCTCGAACATCATCGTATCGGGCGTGAGGTATGCGGCCGATGCCGGCATGACCTTCTCGTCGCTGGTGATTATTGACTGGGAATCGCGCGCGTTTGGCGCGATGGCGCCGACGCCGACACCGTCAAGTTTGGCACGCGTTCCTATGCGCCGCCCGAGCAGTTTGGGTTTGGGCAGACGAGCGTCCGCAGTGATATTTACGCGCTTGGCGCGCTGCTGTTCTTTTGCCTGACGGGAACTGACCTAAACCGGGGCAGGGACATACGTGAGCAATGCGAGGCGCATGACATTCCCGTTCCGCTGGCGGATGTGATTTACATGGCGATGGCACTCGATCCCGGCAAGCGCTTTGCGAGCGCAAAGGCACTGGGGCATGCTGCGCGTGCGGCATATGAGCTATGTCTCCCGCACCGTCGCCCGTGACCTTTTCTGCTGCCAGCGTGCCCCGGGCCGCGGTGCCACAGGGTGCAACGGGTACAGCAGCCGGTTGCCTTCACGCTCCGTCTTCTGCAAGACGGCGTTCGATCGTCTCTCGTGACGTCCAAATGTGCGCGTCTGCTCTCGCGTATCCCCGAGCCCGTGGGGCGCATATGGAATGGATGCGTCTATGCGACAACATTGTTGCTGCTGATGGGCAGCCATTTTGCGGTATTTACGCCGACGGGCGAAAACCGAAACTATCCAACGTGGTTTTTGGCACTTGAGTATTTCTTTATGGTCGATGGCCTGGTGCTGCTCATTACATTCGGAATGCTCGACCGGCGTAGGCTTCGACGTCGTTTTCCCGCGCTCGATCGGTATCGGGGAGTGCTTTTGTCGAACTATGGTTCAAGGCACTCGGGTTTATGTTTGCCGTCATGTGCGTCGTCGTTGTTGTCGGCAACGCGACCGGTGTTGTCTCTTAGATAATCGAAAAGGGGCCCCGTTTGGGGCCTTCCTTTGCAGCTGCACTTAAATACGGTTCATTTGATTGGCGACCTTGTTGTACCAGTCCTGCCACGTGGGCGGGCAGTACTTCTTTGGCGGCTGCCGGGGTAAGCGTGGAACCATAGTTGGCGCCCGGTAGGCAACGTGGGCGGAGACACCCCTCGCCCAGCTACCAAAGCTACGCCAACCACCGCCGCGGGCACTCCAGCCCCAGAGCGTTATAGGAGCCGGCGCAATAGAGGCCCTTGCTGCTCTCGATGCAGGCGATGGCGGGGGACCAACGGGATCGACGCCGGTGTTCCAGGCGGCGACGGCAAAGTTGTAGCCACGCCTGCCATAGGGGAGCCGGCAAGGTAGTTATCGATGCGGCTCGTCCACTCGTTAATGAACGAGTCGTAATCGGAGTTACCTATTCGAGCTGTTCACCGTGGTGTCGATGGTGGTGTTGGCGTTGTTGGCCCTGGCTGTTGGAGTTGTTGCCGCTTACGCCCTCGCCCGAGATCTTCTCGGCGGCAGCGGCCTTGTCGGCCTCGAGCTTTGCCAGCTCGGCAGCATTTTCCTGTTCGGCCTTTGCCTGCGCCTCGCTGCGGAGCTGCTGAGCCTGCGCCAGTGCATCCTCGGCATTTTCTGCTCGCCCTCGAGTTGACTTGGCCTGCTCGAGCTCGGTTTTGTTCTGCTCGAGCTCGGTCTGCATCTTGTTAAGCTCTTCGATCTCGTCGACGCTCGAGCTCGTAATCTGGTTGGTGTATTTGCAGGTGGTGATAAAGTCGCCCAAGCGCTGCGTGTTCACCAGGGAAGCTTACGATGGGGCTGGTGCCCTTCTGGTACTTATACAGATCGCGCATGGCGGAGCTTGCCTTGGCCTGCTGCTCGGGTAACTCGGCCTCAATCTTATCGATGTTCGCCTCATTGGAGTCGATCTGCTTTTGCAGATCCTCGAGCTTGGTTCGGGCGTCGTTGTAGGCGCTCGTGGCGTCCTCGATTTTTTTCTGGGCGGCGGAAAGCTGATCCTGCGTTGCCTGCGAGGCGGCATAGGCCGCGACGGGGGAAGCATCGGCGTGGCCGTCAGCGCGACGGCGAGCGCGGCGCTCGTGATGATACGAGCCGGCTTCGACGCGATGAGCGCTGCGGTGCGATGGTTCGAATGCTGCATCCAGTCCCTCTGCAATCAATCGTAGGTTATTGGTCGAGGTGTATTCTACTACTGCTTTCGACCTCAACTTGAACCTTAAAGGTTCTAAAGGGTCAAGTTAAACTTGAGGCTTTAGCCTTGACCTGCAGGGAATGGTGAATTGTTGAGAAACCATAGAGTTAAACTTTAACGTTACGGCACCCTGTTGCAACGGGATTTTTGGCTGTAAAGCTACCTTAACATGGGGGTTTTGCAACTACAGGGTTCCTTCGCGACGAGCCTGCTCCACCTCTTGAGCGCCTCAGCTGGCGTAAACGAACAGGTACCGTCGCCGAGCCTGACCATCTGTATGTCGTCACCGACATGGACTTCTCCGCCCTGCAGCACGACGCCAAAAATGCCCTCGTGGGGGAAGATGCAGTCGCCGGCGAGATAGTAGATGGCACAGCGGGTGTGGCAGACTTTGCCGATCTGGCTGATTTCGACGAGCACTTCGCTACCGAGCTTGAGCTGCGTGCCCAAGGGGGAGTGAGAGCAGGTTGATACCCTGGGTGGTGAAGTTCTCGCCAAAGTCGCCCTTGTGCACATCGAGCCCGCGCGCCTGCGCCGTCTGGATAGACTCTGCAGCTAAAAAAGGAGACCTGACGGTGCCAATGCCCGGCGTGCGCATCGGAGGCGAGGCCAAACTGCTCGACGACGGTGTCGTGCCCGTCGGCGACGGGTGACTTACGCGTGCCTTTGTGCTCCGACGTGTTGATTGAGACGATGCGGGCAGGCCCGTTGTAAGCATCGTTTGCGGTGCGTAGGGGAGCTGCCGTCTGGGCACGATCCGCAAGTTCGCGCTTTTGCGGCGTCAATGATGGGGTTGTTGATTGGATGGGCCTGGGGCACGGTGCACCTTTCGACGGGGCGGGCAATATGCTGAATCCTATAACAACGGTGGGTTCATTGCCCGTTGTCGTACGCCGGTGATTGCCGCCTTCGTGCTGATAATTACGCCGATTGCCATAGATACGGTGGAGCTTTGGGTGCCGGCGGCTCGGCACGCTAGAATAAATCAGTTGCACAAAGACCGCCCGTCGTGTGGGCAGTTCTAGATAGGAAGTTTCCATGGCATTGCAGTTTACAGAGCGCGAGTTTATCCCCGTGCTGCTCGGCGGCGACATCAACGCGTATTCGGTGGCGCGCGCTTTCTACGAGGAGTATCAGGTTAAAGAGCCTTGGTCTTTGGCAAGTACCAGACCGGCCCTGCGTATCGCAGCCAAATAATCGATTACACGCCCAACGTGGATATCGATACCATGCCGGTCATGATCGAGACCGTTAACGGCGTCGCACAGGCCAATCCTGATAAGAAGATTATTCTCATGGGCTGCGGCGACAACTACGTCGCGCTTGCCGCGCAGGCCCGGACGCCGGCCAGCTTGCCTCGAACGTCATCGCGCCCTATGCGCCCTATAGCATGCTTGAGCAGTGCCAGAAGAAGGAGATCTTCTACGAGCTGTGCGAGAAGCACGGTGTGCCCTATCCGCACACGTTTACCTTTACCATGGCGATGCTCAACGCTCAGGGGTGAGGCTCCCGCCGAGGTGCTCGACCAGATCGACTTCCCCTTTCCGATGATCCTGAAGCCCTCTGACGGCATCATGTGGTGGGAGCACGAGTTCGAGGGTCAGAAGAAGGCCTACGAGATTGCCGATCGCGCCGAGCTGGAACAAGTCATTCGCGATGTGTACGCCAGCGGGTACACCGATGATCTCATCTTGCAGGACCGCGTGCCCGGCAACGACGAGTACATGCGCGTGCCTACCAGTTATTCCGACCGCAACGGCAAGGTTCGCATGATGTGCACTGGGTCACGTGCTGCTCGAGGAGCATCAGCCCCACGGTGTCGGCAACCATGCCTGCATCATCACTGAGCCCAACGACGAGCTCATGGGTGGCGTGCGCAAGCTGCTTGAGGACCTTAAGTTTACGGGCTTCTCCAACTTCGACGTCAAGTACGACGAGCGCGATGGCTCGTTTTAGTTCTTCGACTTCAACACGCGTCAGGGCCGCAGTAATTACTATGTCACCAATAGTGGCTTTAACGTTGCTAAATATGTGGTGGATGAGTACGTCTATAACCGCCCGTTTGAGCCGGAATTTGTGACGGCGCAGGATGAGGCTCTGTGGATGGTTGTTCCTATGGGCGTCGTTGACAAGTACGTCAAGGACCCCGAGCTGCGTGCGAAGCACACCGTCTGGCCAAGGAGGGCAAGGCCGCCGATCCTTCGTTTATGAAGGGGACTTTGTCTTTAACCGTTGGTTGCGCATGTGGCACACCAAGCTGCGTCACTATAAGCTGTTCAAGACGTATTACAAGTAGACAGTGTGGCGCCCGTCCGGTGTGTATCGGGCGGGCGCGGGTATGATACGCGCAATTGCGGGGCGTCACCAAGGAGGCGGCGATGGAAAAGCTGGGAGTTATCGGCGGCATGGGCGCCGAGGCCACGTCGTATTACTACGACCGGTGGTACGTCATACGGCGGCTACATGCGACCAGGAGCATATCGACATGGTGGTGCTTTCCAAGTCGACCATGCCCGACCGCACGCTGGCCATCAAGACCGGTGAGCATGCCGAGCTGCTGGCGACCATGAAGGAGTGCGCCCAAGCGCTCGAGTCGCTGGGCTGCGCGCACATAGCGATTCCCTGCAACACGTCACACTACTTCTACGACCAGATCCAGTCGTTTACGAAGGTGCCGATTATCCACATGCCGCGCGAGTCGGTGCGCTATGCTCTGGCCGGCGCGGTGATGGGGAGTGCGAGTTCGACCCCAACCTGAGCATGCCGGCCGAGCCGGTGCACAAGATCGGCATCATGGGCACCGACGGTACCGTGGGCGCAGATGTCTATGGGCGCGAATGTGAGACCGCGGGCGTTGAGGTCGTCTATCCCAGCGAAAAGCGTCAGGCCGACGTGATGTCGCTCATCTACGACGATGTGAAGGCCGGGCGCGAGCCCGATATGGATAAGTTCGACCGCGTGATGTGGGAGTTCGCCCGTAGCGGCTGCGACCGCGTCATCCTGGCCTGCACAGAGCTTTCGGTGTTGCAGAAGTATCGCGAGATGCCCGAGATCACCCTCGATGCGATGGATGTCCTGGTGCGCGAGTCCATCATTCGCTGCGGCGTCCCCTACCGCCTGTAGCCCTCGACCTGCCAAAAGGGACAGGTTTATTTTGGTAGGTTTTATCTGGGAAAACAGTAAGGCCCCGGCTCGTTTGATGCGAGCCGGGGCCTTTTGCGTTTGTCAGTTGCTGTCGGTGGTGAACTAGAACAGGAAGCCGATGGCGATAAGGGCGATGCTGACGATAAGTACGGCGATATCCAGGCCTTTGATGGGGTAGCGCTTATACGAACTCGCACGCGTGCGCAGGTAGAAGCCGCGCTGCTCGGCGGCAAGCGCGGTGGCATCGGTCTTGCCCACGCTCGAGATAAGCAGCGGCACACACAGCGGCAGCATGAGTTTGAGTTTCTTGACGGGATTCTTAGTGTCGTATTCGACGCCGCGTGCAGTCTGCGCCTCCATGATGGCGTTCATTTCCTGGCCAAATACCGGCACAAAACGCAGCGCCGTGGTAAAGGTGAAGGCATAGCGATATGGCACGTGCAGCACCTCGACGCAAGCGTTGGCGAGGTCGTTGAGCTTGGTCACCATAAGCATGAGGATGAGTGGCAGCGCCACGCCCAACAGGCGTAGGCAGGCCTTCGATCCGGTAATGAGGCCCGTGTCGGTGATAAAGCCCCACACCATGTTGCCGTCGCGCATAAAAAGCCAGCTGAAGCACCAGCATGATGAGCGCGAGCGGAATCAGCAGCTTGAGCAGCGCGAGCAGGCGGTCGACGACACCGGCGTAGGCGCCCAGTGCAAGGGTGAGCGCCAAAAAGCCCAACAGCGCCACGTAGGTGTCGGACAGGAAGATGCCGATGATGATGGCGGCGGCAAGGCCCAATTTGACGACCGGGTTCAAGCGGTGCAGCAGTGTATCGCCCGGCATATAGTCGATGACGTTAACCACGGTGGACCATCTCCTCGGTAATGCGAACGATATCGGTGACCTCGCTCACCTGTGCAAAGGCGGGAGAGACGGAGGATGTCAGGCGACGAGAAAGCTCTATGACCTGGGGTGGCTCAACATAGGCTCGCTGCATGAGCTCGATGTTCGAGAACAGTTCGTGCGTGCGGCCGCGCTCGAGGATGCGGCCGTCGGCCATGACTACGATGCGCTCGGCAAAGTCGGAGACGACTTCCATGTCGTGGCAGACCATGATTACGGCGCAGCCGCGCTCGGCCATGGTGCGTACCGTTTCCATGACGGTCATGCACTCGCGGTAGTCAAGGCCGCTCGTGGGCTCGTCGAGCACCACGATTTTGGGCTCTACGACCACGACGGAGGCGAGTGCTACCATCTGGCGCTGACCGCGCGAGAGCGAGAAGGGCGCCTCGTCGGCCGGCAAGCCAAAGCGGTCGATGACGAGTTGGGCGCGACGCAGTGCTCGGCACGGTCGATGCCGGCAAGCTCCAAGCCAAAGGCGACCTCGTCGAGCACGGTGTCCTTGCAGATCTGGCGGTCGGGGTTTTGGAAGAGCGTTGCGACCTCGCGGGCGATACGGCTCGTGGGGACGGCTGCGGTATCCAGTCCCGTGACGCGTACGCTGCCCGAGGCGGGGCTTAAGCAGGCCTGTGAGCAGCTTGGTGAGCGTGGTCTTGCCGGCGCCGTTTTGGCCGACGATGCCCACGAGCTCGCCGGGATAGAGGGTCAGGTTGAGGTCGTGGACGGCGGCGCCGCCATTGGGATAGGCAAACTCAACGTGATCGAAGGCGAGCACGGGCTCGGCGTCCTTGGCGCGCGGGCGCAACGACGGTGCGTGTGGTGAGCCGCGGGTGCCTGAATGTCGCTGCTTGCGTGTGGGTCGACGATGCCCATAATCAGGCGTTTGGCCTCATCAACATCCAAACAGGGAGTGCCGCTGGCCAGCCGTCGGCCCGAGGCTGTTGAAAATGCGCGTGACACGCGGCAATCAACGCCGATGGCGCGGAGCTCATCGGCGTGCGCGAAGACCTCGTGCGGCTCGCCCTGTAGCGCGATTTCGCCATGATTGAGCACGAGCACGCGGTTGCAATACCCGAAAGCAGGGCGACTTTTTGCTCAACGACGACGATGGTGATGCCGAGTGCACGGTTGGCCTCACGCAGGGTTCGAAGACCAGCGTGGAGCTGGCGGGGTCGAGCGCCGCGGTGGGTTCGTCGAGCACGAGCACGCGCGGACGCATGGTGAGGATGGCGGCGATGGCAACCTTTTGCTTTTGGCCGCCTGAGAGGGTGGCGATCTCGCGGTCGCACAGGTCGCTGATGCCGACGGTTTCGAGCGTTTCGCTCACACGTTGCTCGATTTGGTCGGGAACGCCAAAGTTCTCTGTGCCAAATAGCATCTCGTCCTCGACGACCGAGGCGACCATTTGCGTGTCGATGTCCTTGAAACACGCTGCCGACGATCTGCGACACATCGGTGAGCGAAACTTCACAGGTGTCGTTGCCGTCGACAGTGACGGAGCCAAAGAACGTGCCGGTGTAATGGTGGGGTACGGCTCCTCGACAGGCAGGCGGCAGTGTGGACTTGCCGGCGCCCGAAGGCCCGATAATGCCGATAAAATCTCCCCTGTTCACGCCGAGCGAGATATGCTTAAGCGCCTGCTCGGTCTGCGTGCCGTAGGAGAACGAGACATCGTCAACGTTGATGATCGTTTCCATGGATACCTTTCATAGTCATCGGAGTTTCTTGAATGACGAACCGTATAAGAACGTCCATGAACCCGTTGTTTGGGACAGTCTTTGGTGGTGAAGCACGGAGACGGCTTTTTACACGAGGTGCCCCAGGTTGGCGCGAAAGAGAACGAAGCGTACTGGGTACGCGAGCGACGAATGAACGCCAAGATGGGTGGCTCGTAAAGCCGAGCGGCTTAATTGAGCTTAAGGGCCTTCTGGATGGGCAGGTAGAGAGCGCCGACCAGGATGGCGTTAAAGACGGCGGTCATGGCGACGACGGGCAGCATAGCAGCGGCGAGCTCGCTCACCACGCCGAGCATGGCCATCTTGATGACCATGAAGATGACGCCCGAGACAAAGGTGGTCACGAAGGTTGCGACGATGGCGACGGCAGGCTTAACCTGACCGTCCTTGGCAGCAGCGTTGACAATGACGGCCATGAGCATGGCGGCGATGCCCTCGGCGGCAAAATCGACGAACGGCGAGGTGGTGGTGATCTGATCACTGCGGCCGAGATCAGGCCGATAACGAGCGCCTGACCGATGTTGGGGCGCACAACCAGGATAGTGAGGCAGAAGGCCGAGATAATGAACTCGGGGCTGATCATGCCGCCCGAGATGCCGGAGATGGCCTTGCCGACGGTGAAGTTGAGAATGAAGCCGGCGGGCAAGCAGGATGGCGAGCAAGACGAGAGCGCGGACGTCGAGTTTGCCGCGGTCGGCGGTCTGGACGGTGCGGGGCTGTGCGGTGGTGGTGTTCTGAGACATGGTGAAAATCCTTTCGAAGGGAAGTGCAAGAGAAGAAAGCGGAGGCGCGTGATGCGAATGCGATTGGGCTCGAGATAGAAAGGCCCCCCGGTCGAAACCGAGGCCTTCCAATCACCTAGAGCGCAAAAACAGGCGTGAGGGACTCACTGTCGACCGATCGCATTCGCATCACGCCACCACCAGTTGTTGAGAGACGTCATCGTGTTCTTCATGTTGGTGGCTCTTTCGTGATACCGTGGCGCGGTCGCACCTATGTTGCTGTTGCGCTGCACTATAGCACAGCGAAGTGTGTGCAGGGAATCTTTTTTAAAGATTTCGGCGATGTTTCCAGCCGGTCGGATGGGCGGGCCGGACGGCGGGCGACCTTGGCCATCCCGCCCGCGCCTTAAGGTGGGGGTTCTTAGGCCTTCTTGCGACGATAGAGCACGAAGCCGCAGACACCGATGATGACGATGGCGCCAACGGCCATGGCGGCCATGTTGTTGCCCTCGGACTTCTTCTCGGTGGCCTCTTCCTCTTCGACCTCGGGCTCGGCTACGTCCTCATCGGAGAGGGCCTCGTCGGCGTAGGTGATGGACTCCCGACCGGCAGTCGTTGTCGGCATCGTAGTCGCTCGGGACGAACTCCTCGAGAAATCCTCCTCCTTGAGGTAGTCGCGCATTTCTCGAGCATGGCCTTGCACTTGAGGTAGGTGTTTTTGGTGGCAGCCTTGCCGGCTTTGTTGGCCGAGGCGGTGCGGGCCTCCGGTGGCCTCATGGCCTCGTCGACGGTCGACGGTCAGGTTCTGCTCGTATGAGCTCCTTCTGCCAGGGCGTCGAGGTAGGCGCGACGCCAGTAGCGCAGTGGTCGGGTTCTCATAGGCGAGCGTGTTGATGTCCATGAGACGTAGTTGATGGAGTTCTTGGGCTCCTCGTTGTTCACGACGTCTTCCTCTTCGCAGTGATCGAAGGAGACATCCTGATCGCAAAGTAGGGGCTCCAGACCTCGGTGAGCAGTGCCGGAGTAGAGGGGGATAGCGACGGAGAACTCGGCGTTGGAGAGCATCTCCCACTGGATGGTCGCGATCTCGGGATCCATGCCGTGACGGATCTGGAAGGTGTGGATCTCGGTGTTGCGGTTGGAGCCGATAGCATGCGCCGTCGGTGTTGGCGTTGAGACCGGCGACATTCTCGCCGCGAGCAGCGAAGCTGCGGATCATCTCAAAGGTGTTCCAGTCGTACTTGCCGGGCTGGAAGAACAGCGGCTGCATCTCGTGGACGGGGCTGAAATGTGCGCGAGCGTCTTCACGCTCGTCCTTCACGATCTCGTAGTCAGTGCCTTCAGCCAGCAGGGGCATGAAGCACCGCGACCTCGGATATAGCGCGACCACTGGGTGCATACCGGCCTCGCCGATCCTCCTCGCCGTGGTTGGCGACGCCGTCGAGCTTGCCGTCAGTGTACTCGGCAAAGCCCTTCTCCTTAGGCATGGACTCGATGCCCTCGGAATGGAGACAGTTCTCGGTGTCGTCGAGGTCGACGTCATAGGTGAGTTGCCGATGTTGGGGTTGAGCGAAGCGATGTTATCGGCGAGCCTCATGGCAATCCACTGATGGCCGGAAAGCGCGGCGAACAGCCACGAGGTCTGGTGCTGTCGGCGATGATGATCTGGTCGTTGAGCAGACGCCCTGCTCGTCGATCAGGCTGCCGATGAGCTCGACGCCCTCGCGGGCCGTGGCGCTCGCCCAGGATGACGCTGGCATAGCTGTACTCGCCAATGCCAGTCTCCTCCGGTGATGGGATCGGCTCTTCGGCCTTCGTTATAGGAGGTGCTCAGCGTGGCAGAGCAGGAAACGCCCTTCCTCGTTGATGCCAGCCTCGGAATATGCGTCGTAGCGATCTTCCCACTGCGAGGGGTTGTCGCGAACGAAGGTGTAGCGGTAGGTTGCGCCTTGGACTTGTATTCAAAACCGGACTCGACCGAGGTGTACTCGTCCGTCCTTGTGTGCGGGCTCAATGCCAAAGTGGACATAGCGCGGACCGAAGTCCTCGAACGGCCGTAGTATGTTGCCGTCTGCCGTAAGCTTGCTGCCCATGTAGACCGGTGCAGGCAGGCGAGCGCCGAAGTCGGCATGGCCATGATGGCCGCTGCTCCAAACGCAAGGCCGCAGCCGAGCTTTTTGAGCGTGTTGACAGGATGAGTAAACCTCATGATCCCTCCCAACCGTTGAAACCCCGCGGAACCGTGCAGGATTTCAGCTAATAAATACATCTATTAGCCTATCGGAAGTCTAAATAGTATTCATCTATTTCGATGAAATACTCGATGAGCGTCCTAAAATATGCGATGAGCGGACAAGAATACTCATTATCTAGCTTTAGTTAAATAAAAGACGCCTGCAATTACTGTATCTGAATAAAAGCGCCTTGCACGGGGCACGAAAAAATCCCCGCTGTCTGGCAAATGCATAAACAACGTGGGAAATGATAATGGATGAATATATCATACCAATGTGGAATTCTTTCCGGCGGTGGATCACGTTGATCGCATAGCCGATGAGCATGGCCAAGACGATGACGATAAAGCCAATCAGGGTTGTCGTTCATGGGGTCCTCTATTTTTTCCGAGCGGGGAGAATTCGTCGACGATGAGGTCGAGGCATTCGGAAGCGCGCGGGCTCCAAAAGACGCCCGAGTTGCTGGAATGATCTCGCCATCGAACTGCATGCCCAGCGACGGCGTGCAGGTGATTTTGGTCTGGATGAATCTTGAACTGCGGACGGCCGAGCACCTTGCCGGCGGGGTCGAGACGCGGCGGTGATCACATGGGCAGGAGCTGGACGGTTCGAATGACCGCGATGTCGACCATGCCGTCGTTCATGCGGCAATCGGGGAACAGGTTGATGTCGTTTTTGAATGACCGAGGTGTTTAGCCGGCCATGCAGCAGATGCCATCGAGCTCCTCAACCATGCCGTCATGCTCAATCGCGCGCCAATTTAAAGGCGAGCGCACAGGAAATAGGGCGATCTCACCGGATGGGGGCGGCCTTTATCTGCCCAGCCTGAGCTGGCGATGACGATAAAGCCGGCGCTTCTCGCCGCCGCCTGTCGAGTCAAAGAGAGCTTCGCCTGACCGGTGGGCGGATCGGCGGCGTTGCCGCTCGGGGGCAGACAATTGTTTTGCTGAACAGGCAGGCCGTAAAGCCGGAGGGGAAGACGAGCGTGGGGACACCGCACCCGCGCATTTGGTCGAGCACGTTGAGACGGTGCCGTCGCCGCCCGAAACGACCACGCGATCAAACTCGCGCACGTCTGCCACGGCGTCCCGGGTTCCATGCCATCGCCGATAAACGCACGTCGCCGCCCTGCGCGAGGGCGTGCGCGAACGCGTAGATTTCATCTGAGCTGGGGCCCGATGCCGGTTGTGGATGATAAGGCAGCGCATACTTACGTTCCCGTTCTGTAGACTAACCGAGTATAGTTGTAGGGCAATGCCGATATCCTACCCGTGTTGGCCTAACCTTATTCGATGGTTGATATGGGCCATTTCACACATCAGGCTCCCGTTTCGATCTTTGCCAGCGCGCTCCGTGAGTTTGACGCTGATTGCCGTCGATACCGAGTTTTTAGCAATACGTAACCGAACGGCACCGAG